>JGI25132J35274_1000367_pt1 | contig 12058 bp, 20 predicted proteins | sample ETNvirenome_6_30_FD_35274 | JGI IMG/M metagenome (IMG submission 35274)
TGACGCAATAACCACGCCTCACGCATATTCCTAAAAGTTGCCATGCAACTTTTAGAGAAGAGAAATACTATTACTAAAAATCGCCATGCGATTTTTTGAATAGAATTATTATTACTATTACTAAACTTTCTTATGCAAGTTTCGTGGGTCGTGTACTATTACTAAACGCACCTATGCGAGATTGCTAAAAAATGCTTATGCAAATTTTGCGACTATTGTACTAATACTTAAATAAAAAAATATTTTTTAATAATCCGGACAATGGCAGCATATGCAGCTTATAAAAAAAGTAATCAGCTGTTGACAGATCTGCCCATCCCATGGTAATAAGATTCAATTAACTAACATGGAGAAAAAAAATGATACACTTTAAAGATCTAAAAAAAGGCCAGGAAATAAAAAGCGATCAGCTGCATCCATTTATATTATGCAGCGGAAAGCTTCTGGAGAGTCCAAAGCAAGGCAAGGGCGTTAAGAAAACTGTGCTTATAGATGCTAAGGGCTCGGAGCTGGGTTTCTTTGATGAAGCCGGTTCAATCTATAGCACTCAAATCAAATTGGCCAAAGTCAATGGCAGTTGGGTTACGGTAAATCATGCTGCTTAATTACTACAGTCAAACTAAAATGGCTAAGGGGGAGAAGTTTGGATATAAAACAGCCATCCTTCATCTGGCACCGTTTACATTAAGCGGCAAAAACGTCTGTCCTAAAGCTTCCAAAGAATGTGCTGCAGCTTGTTTAAATACATCAGGCCGTGGCCAGATGGGTTCAGTCCAAAAAGCTAGATTAAATAAAACGAATCTTTTTTGGACTAATAAGAATGCATTCTTGTGGCAGCTAAGCACTGAAATCGAGCAGCTAAAAAAAAGGGCAGCAGCTCAGGGCTTTAAATTTGCCGTTAGATTGAATGGCACATCAGACCTGGCCTGGCATCGTATGAAAGTAGATGGAGGTTCAACGCTGCACGAGCTTCATCCAGATGTTCAATTTTATGAATATACTAAGGTCTTAAATTACTTAGATCATGATCATAAAAATTTAAATGTGACCTTCTCAGACTCTGGCCGTAACGATTCTGACATCGATGCAGCCATTAGGTCCGGTCATAATGTGGCTGTTGTTTTTAGGGACAAGCTGCCCAAAAGGTGGAAGGGTCGAAGGGTTATCAATGGAGATAANCACGACTTACGATTCAAAGACCCTAGAGGCGTGATTGTTGGGCTCGTGGCTAAGGGCTTAGGCCGTAACATTAATAATAAATTTATAAAGGTGGCAGCATGATTGAGGACATTTTAAAATTTATTATTAGACTAGCTATTCCTTATGTATTTTTAATTATTATTTTAATGGTGGCATATTTTTAGAATGATTCTAATTTACAGCCCCACAACCTGGGGCTGTAAATAAATTTTTTATTTTCTTGTAATAACTTTTAAATCCTATATTAATGGGATAGTGATAAATAAAANAACTAACAACGGAGGTTCAATTATGAAATCACTAAAACAAATGTTTCACGCTATTGAAACAAAAAAAATTGATTATAAAGCTTTAGTTTATAGTCAATTTACAGACACAATAAAAAACTATTCAAAGGTTACTAAATTGATTAAGCCTGAATTAGTTGAACATTGTGAAGCAAACGACAATTATTTCCAATTTAAAGAGCCTAAGACAATGGGAAAAAAGGGCTTTTATATTGGATCGGTTCAGTTACTTACGAAACAGACAAGCCGTTTTGATGTGACTAAATTCAAAAAAGATCATCCAGAGTTATACGCTAAGTATTTNACTGGTGGTGTTTCTAATGAATTAAGAACCAATTACAAATTAGAGGTTAAGTAATATGGATATATTTTTTCATATAGTTTTAATTTGTATTAGTTTTGCAATCGCTTTTTTAGGTGTTGTAATTCTTTTCAATTTAGATGTGTTGACAGGGTTAACCCTGTCAACGCTTGGAATAGTCTTAACCTTAAGAACCATGAGAAGGGTTTAATTATGGGCTTATCATATAAAGGCTATAACATTAGTTTAAGACCTCTAAAAACTGACAATCTGTGGCAGTTGGAACTAGAAAAAAACGGAGGGGAAATTGTACACACTTACACAATAGACCCTCAAAAAACACTCAAGTCAGTTGAAGATTTTGCACTGGATGAGGTAGACAAAAAAGTTGAAGAGGAACTAAAACAATAAATCTTAAACACACGCCCCACACATGGGGCGTGTGGCTTCCACCATTAATAGAGGTACCAACCAAAATTAAAAATTAAAAAGTTTTTTTTATTTTAAAAAAAAATCTTGATTTTGCGATGTTACTACACTTTGACTAAAACTTGTAACACGAATAGAAGTAGTCTATCTTCAAATGATATGGTAAAAGGGGACTCAAATATATTAAAAAATTAAATGACAAACAAAGATTTATTAACCACAGATCAATTACGAGAGAGGCTCGAAAAGGTGTGGCTTAAACATATTAAACTATGTCAAGATAACTTCTTGTATTTTGTTAAGAATGTTTGGCCTGATTTTATATGTAGAACACATAAAGATCCTGATAAGTGGGGACATCATCAACACATAGCTCATGAATTTACTAAGATAGCTAAACATAAAAAAGGAAGGCTCATAGTGAACATGCCTCCTAGACATACTAAATCTGAATTTGCATCCATATACTTTCCTGCTTGGATGATAGGTAAAAACCCTAAAATGAAATTAATGCAGGTATCACACAATGCAGAACTATCTGCAAGGTTTGGTGCTAAAGTAAGAAATTTAATTGATAGTCCAGAGTATAAACAAATCTTTGGAGATGTTAAACTTAGAGAAGATAGTAAGGCTAAAGGACGTTGGGAGACTAATCATGGTGGGGAGTACTTTGCAGCGGGGGTTGGCGGTTCAATTACAGGACGAGGGGCGGACTTACTTATTATCGATGATCCACACACTGAACAAGATTCATTATCAGACAGTGCGATGGAGAGAACTTATGATTGGTATTTATCAGGACCAAGACAACGTTTACAACCTGGAGGCTCAATCGTACTTGTAATGACAAGATGGGCTCAAGATGATTTAACAGGAAGATTAATAAAAGCAGAAACTGAACCTAAGGCAGATAAGTGGGAAAAAATTTCTTTTCCAGCTTTGATTGGAGAAGAAGAAAACTTACAACCTGTTTGGCCTGAATATTGGGAACTTGATGAATTGGAAAAAGTTAAAGCGTCTATATCCATTAGAAATTGGTCTGCACAATACATGCAGAATCCTACGTCAGAGGAAGGAGCAATCTTAAAAAGAGATTGGTGGATTCCGTGGACCAAGGAACTTCCTACTTTAAAACATGTCATACAATCATACGACACGGCTTTTAGTAAAAAAGAAACTGCAGATTATTCTGCTATCACTACATGGGGAATATTCACGCCCCACGAATCTGGGCCTGATGCAATAATTTTAGTTGATGCCATAAAAGGTAAATATGATTTTCCTGAATTAAAAATGGTAGCCTTAGATCAATATAAATACTGGCAACCAGAAACAGTTATCATTGAAGCAAAAGCCAGTGGGCAAAGTTTATTACAAGAATTTAGAAANATGGGTATTCCTGTNATGGATTACACACCAGGTAGAGGACANGANAAACATTCTAGAGTAAATGCGTGTGCTCCCATATTTGAGTCTGGACAAGTTTTTTATCCAAGAGANGAACATTGGGCAGAAGAAGTTATTGANGAATGTGCAGCATTTCCTCATGGAGAGCATGATGATTATGTAGACAGCACAACACAAGCTATGTTAAGATACCGACAAGGTTCGTTTGTAACGACTTATTCTGACGAGGATGAGATTGAACGTTACAAGCAACGTAAATACGTATATTATTAGGAGATAAGACATGTCAAAAAAATCAAGAAGACGAAATAAGATGTTAGCTGCTATCGTTGGATTAGCAGGTGCATCTAAGTTAGGTCTGTTACCTAGTGCTGGAAAAATTGGTATGGGTAAATCAGATGTAATGCAAAAAGCTGCAATGGCTAGAAAAAAAGCTATTAATGCTAAAGGAGCTGCATTAGCAGGTCCAAAAGATAAAATTATTGCGGGTATCACTAAATTAAAGCCATCAGATATTAAAGGTAGAAATCCAAAATCTATTTTTGCTATGCCAGATGGTTCGTTAGAAAAAGGTTTAGAGAAATTTAAGAATAAAGAAATTTATGCTAAAACTATGAGAGAAAGAAGAGGAAGAAAAAGTCCTTTAACTACAGAAGGTATAAGCAAAAAAACACCTGGTATCTTTGGTTTTAGATTTAAAGAACCTTTATTTAACAAAGGAAAAATGGTAAAAGCTCGAGGTGGAGGATTAGCCAAGGGTGGTATGAAACCTACAAAACTTTATTAATGGCCGAAATCGAAAAAGCAATCGTTGAGGATGTAGAGACTCCTGAGACTAGTGAAGTTAACATTGAATTAGAATCAGATGAAACTCCACCTACTATATCTGAAATGGCAGAAGCAGTAGATGATTTTTTCAAAAATATTGCAGAAGATATGTCAGATGAAGTTCTTCAAAGAATTTCAAATCGATTGCTTGACGATTATAAAAAAGATAGAGTTTCAAGAAAAGATTGGGAATCATCATACACTAGTAATTTAGATTTATTAGGTTTAAATCAAAAAGAAATGACTCGACCNTTTAGAGGGTCAGCAAGTGTTACCCATCCACTATTATCTGAAGCAGTAACTCAATTTCAAGCACAAGCTTACAAAGAATTATTACCATCTCAAGGGCCTGTAAGAACAAGAGTTTTAGGAGCAGAAGATGATGCAAAGATAAATCAAGCTCAACGTGTTCAAGATTTTATGAATTACATGATCACAGAAGAGATGGAAGAATATACTCCAGAGTTTGATCAATTATTATTTTATTTAGCTTTAGCAGGTTCAGCATTTAAAAAAGTTTACTATGATGAAGTAATGCAAAGAGCTGTTTCTAAATTTATACCTGCAGAAGATTTAGTCGTTCCATATTATGCTACAGATTTAATGGATTGTGAAAGAATTACTCATGTTATTAAAATGGGAGAAAACGAAATATTAAAAAAACAAGAAGCTGGATTTTATAGAGATGTGGAGCTTAAACCAACTTCTAAGGGTCCAACTGAAATTGAAAAAAAATATCAAGAATTAGAAGGCATTACACCTTCAGCCGATAAACAGTATTCTTATTCAATACTTGAGATGCATGTTGATTGTAATTTGGAAGAATTTGAAATGCAAAATCCTGAAAAACAAGTTAAGGTACCCTACATAATTACAATTGACGAGGGTTCAGGAGAAGTATTATCTATTTATAGAAACTATGAACCTAATGATGAAGCTAAAAAAAGAAAAGAATATTTTGTTCATTTTAAATTTTTGCCAGGATTAGGTTTTTATGGCTTTGGATTAACACATATGATAGGTGGATTAAGTAGATCTGCTACACAATCATTAAGACAATTACTAGATGCAGGTACATTATCTAATTTACCTGCAGGATTTAAGTCTAGAGGTATAAGAATTCGTGACGATGACCAACCATTTCAACCCGGAGAGTTTAGAGATGTAGATGCACCAGGTGGAAACATTAAAGATCAGTTTCAAATTTTACCATTTAAGGAACCATCAGCTACATTATACCAATTAATGGGCTTTGTTGTACAAGCAGGACAGAAATTTGCAGCTATAACTAACATGGATACCGGCAATGATATGCAAAATAGAGCTGTTGGTACCACTGTTTCATTATTGGAACGAGGTTCGAGGGTCATGAGTGCTATACACAAGAGATGTTATTACTCAATGAGAAGAGAATTTAGACTTTTATCTAAAGTTTTTGCAACTTACCTACCTCCAATCTACCCGTATTCAGTTTATGGAGCAGATCAAGCAGTAAAACAAACAGATTTTGACGATAGAGTAGATGTAATACCTGTTGCAGACCCAAATATTATGAGTATGGCTCAAAGAGTTACAATGGCTAATGAAAATTTAAAAATTGCCATGTCAAATCCGATGATGCACAACTTGAGAGAGGCATATCGTAGAGTTTATGAAGCTTTAGGCACTCAAGATATAGATCAAATTTTAAAACCTTTAGAAAGACCAGTACCAAAAGATCCTGCTACAGAAAATATGGATGTTTTAGCTATGAAACCGCTAAAAGCATACCCAGAACAAGATCATGATGCACATATTAATGCACATAGAGCATTTATGTCTACAAGAATGGTGCAAATAAACCCACAAGTTTATACAGCTTTACAAGCACACATATCTGAACACGTTTCATTAAAAGCTCAAGGCGAAGTAGGTGCTGCAATTGCAAGTGACCCTAATATGCAGTTAATGTTACAACAAGACCCTCAAGGAGCACAAGTTCAAATAGCTTCGATGGTAGCACAAAGAGTGGCAACCTTAACAATGGAACTTGCTCAAAGTGAGTCTATGGGTCAAAAACAAGATCCATTGGTATTATTAAAACAAAGAGAATTAGATATTAAAGCTTTAGACTTACAACGTAAAGCAGATCAAGATATGATGTCAAACGAAATTAGAGAAAACGAAATTGATGAAAAACTAGACGTAGAAAAAATGAAATTAGAAAATAATGTAGATCAAGCTGCAGAAAGAATAAGAATTGCAGATGAAAAATTAGATATTGCAAGAAAGAAAGCTAAAAAATAATGAATAAAATATTAAATTTTTTATTAAAAATTTTTAAGTATGATGAATTAGATTTGAGAATAAGAAGACTTGAAAGAAAAAATTATTGGAGGGAAAAATATCATGGCAGATCCTAAAAAAGGTACTGGTAAAAAGCCAAAAGGTTCTGATAGAAGATTATATACAGATGAAAACCCTAGAGATACTGTAAAAATTAAATTTGCTACACCTAGTGATGCTAGAGCTACAGTTAAAAAAGTTGTTAATGTAAATAAACCATTTGCAAGAAAAATACAGATCTTAACTGTTATGGAACAACGTGCTAAAGTAATGAAAAAAAATGAAGTAGTTAAAATTGCAAAAGCAGGAAAAAATAAAATTAGAAGGATGTTTGGATAATGCCATTAACTGAAAAAGGTAAAAAATTAAAAGCAAAATTTAGAAACCAATATGGTAAGAAAAAAGGCGATTCTGTTTTTTATGCCATGGAAAATTCTGGTAAACTAAAAAAAGTCATTAAAGCTAGAGGTGGCCAAGATATGGGGGCAGGATCTTCTGGAATGGGGTCTGGAAAATCTGGAAGCACTGGAGATGATAGCAGAGAACAATATGGTGCTAAAGGTCAATACTCTGGTGGCCCTAAAGGTAATGTTGGGGGTAATGGAAATAAAGTAACTGTCAAAAAAGGACCAAAATACGTTGGGACTAGACCGCTAGGAATATTTACTCCTGTTACTTATCAAGTGGGTGCTACAGCTTTTAACAAACTATCTAAAAGTTTATATGATACAAAAAATTTAAAAGAACAAAGAGATATTGATGTATTAGGTGGAGAAATGTTGACCACTGGCCCCACTGGTCCTAAAGGTCCAAAGGATAAAGATGGCCAAGGGCCACGAAGAGTGCAACCTATTCAACCTATTGCAGCAACAAAACCAATTGATAAAAGTTTGATAAGTCCCAAAGATAATTTTTTTAATTTTGTGGCTTATAAAGTAGGTGGTTTATCTGGAGGCGTAAGTTATGGTCCACCACCTAAGAAAGGTCCTAATTCAAGAGTGCCTCCAGTAAAAATGAAAAGAGGAGGATATAAAAAATAATGTGGTTATCAGCTATTAAACTTGCAGTATCTGCAGGATCAAAAATTTATGCTAACAAGCAAAAAACTAAAATGGCAATGTCAGAAGCTCAACTTCTACATGCTGATCGTATGGCTCGGGGAGAAGAACAATACCAAGGAAAACTTCTAGAAGCTCGACAGTCAGACTGGAAAGATGAGGCAGTTTTAATAATTTTAAGTTTGCCCGTGGCTATTTTGGCTTGGGCAGTGGTATCAGACGACCCAACTGCGATGGATAAGGTAAAATTGTTTTTCGAGATGTTCTCGCAGCTCCCGTCATGGTTTACAAATTTGTGGATTCTTGTCGTGGCGAGTATTTATGGAATTAAGGGAACTCAAATATTTAGGAATGGTAAAAAATAATGTGGCAATTTATTAAAAGGTTAATAAATAAATTTGTATTTACTAAGGAACAAGAAAAAATACAACGAAGAATTGATTATTCAAAAATGAATTTAGGAGACCTTAAAAAACTTAAGGCAGAAGGTAAAATTAAAGATATTTATCCACCCTATATTTAGTATTGCAATTTAATTTGTTTCTATATATAGATTCGTCATGGATCTTAAACTAGCTTTAATACAAGCATTAGAAGATAAATATAATTCGGAAATTTCTAGTGCAGACGCTACAATCAAAATCTATCTTTTAAACTCAGTAGGGATTGGCGAACATCCTCAACACTTAGATGAAATAGATAAACAACTTCAAAAAATCGTAGATGCAGAAGAAAAAATCAAAGCATTACAACCTTTTAAATTATGATAGAAGGAGATGGTCAAGAATATGAAATATTAATTGAGGCCTGTAAATCTTTGACTTCAGATAATTTGTTAACTGCAGAGATTGGTGTTAGACGAGGATTAGGATCAAAATTAATATTAATGAATTTAAAAGAAAAGAATCATTGGCATATAGGTATAGACCCATATGGTAACTTAAATTATCAACATTATGACATACCAAAATCATATACTAGTAATTATACAAATGAGATGAAACAAGAATTAATTAAAGATTTGGACTATAAAAATTTTACTCTTTTTCAAATGGGAGATGATGAATTTATGAAAAGATTTCCTGATGGTGTACCAATTTACAGAGAAAAAAAAGAGATAATAAATAAATATGATTTAGTGCATTTTGATGGTCCTCACAAAAGTGTAGATGTTATAAAAGAATCTATTTTTTTTGGAGAAAGATCACANAAAGGTAGTGTATTTGTTTATGATGATTATAGATATTATGATATGGATGCAGTNTTAAAAATAATAGTAAATGAATTTGGTTTTATGTTATTAAAACAAGGTAAAGCTAAAATATCTTTAAAGAGAAATTAATGTTTGATTTTCATACAATAGAAGCTATTAAAACTACAATATTGAAACAAATTGATAGTGTAAAAGAGCATATATGTTATGGGGTTGAAACCGAATCTCAATTAATGTATGCTAGAGGCAGACTCAGCGGATTAGAAACGCTGCTTCAGGATATTAAAAACCTGCATAAGGAGAATGACGATGGTACAACTGATTAAACCTAAACTTACAGATTTTGGTAAAGACCAAAAAAAAGAAGAAGAGGTCAAATCACAAATTCCAACAGATCCAAAAGGCATCAAAGAATATCTTGAAATCATACCTAATCCAGTCGGATATCGAATGCTTGTTAGACCTTGGTCTGGCAAAGCAAAAACAAAAGGTGGCTTATTATTAGCAGACGAAACTCAAGACAAAATTCAAATGACTACTGTTGTGGGTTTAGTTGTTAAATTAGGAGACCTTTGTTATCAAGACTCAGAAAAATTTCCGAATGGTGCATGGTGTAAAGAAGGAGAATTTGTTATTTATGGCAGATACTCTGGATCAAGATTTCAAACTAAATACGGAGAACACCGTATACTCAATGATGATGAAATAATAGGAACTATAGGAAAGCCAGAAGATATTCTCCATTTATTTTAAAGGAGGATAAACATGGCAGAAGTAAAAGACTATAGTGCAGAAGCATTATTAGCCAAAGAAAAAGAAGTCGAACTTGATACTGATGATGTTAAAGAACAAAATGTCGAAGTAAAAGAGGACGAAAAAAAAGAAAAAGAACCCAACTTAAATGTTGGAGAAGTTGACTTGGGTTATACCGGTCACGAAAAACCTTCTGATGAAAAAAAGGAACAACCAAAAATAGAGATAACTGAAGAAGTAAAAGAAGAAGTTATTGAAGAAAAAAAAGTTGAACCTCAATCAGAAAAAGAAAAACCAAACCTTCAAGAATCAAGAAGAGATTATCAAAAAAGAATTGATAAACTTGTATTTCAAAAGAAAGAAGCTGAAAGAAGAGAAAAGGCAGCTCTTGATTTTGCACAAGGTTTGCAAAAGAAATTTGACACTAATCTTAGAAAGNTAAATACNACTGATGAACAGTATCTTAAAGAATTAGATGCTAGGGTAGATGCTCAAAGAGAACAGGTCAAAGTAGCTCTTCAACAAGCTATCGAAAAACAAGATGCTTCTAAAATGATGGAAGCAAATGATAAGTTAACTCAATTAGCTGTAGAAAAAGAAAAAGCTAGATTAGAGATAGCAAATCGAGAAGAAAAAAAGAAACTTGCGGAAGAAAATAAACAACAAAAAAACGTACAGGCTGATACCTCAAACAGCGGAACATCAGATTCTATGCCACAAATTACTCCAAAAGCTAAGAAGTGGGCTGAGGAAAATTCATGGTTTGGGACTGATGAAGTCATGACTAATGCTGCAATTACTATTCATAACAATATTTCTCAAGAGGGTATTGAAGTAGATAGTGATGAGTATTATAATGAAGTAAATTCAAGACTAAGGAAATATTTTCCTGATAGTTTTGATGCTGCTAAAGACGAGCCAAAAAAAGAAACTACCAAACCCGTCCAAACGGTAGCTTCGGCTGGTCGTAGCCAACAAGGACGCAGAACTGTGAAACTCACAAAATCACAGGTAGCAATAGCTAAACGATTAAATGTGCCACTAGAGGAATATGCTAGATACGTGAAGGAGGATAAATAGTTATGAGTACAATTAAGAGAACTTCACGGGAGTCAGAAAATAAAGTTTCAAAAGAAGCTAAAAAAACCTGGACTCCACCATCCAGTTTGGATGCACCACCTGCACCGAATGGGTACGCACACAGATGGATACGTACTACCGTTCAGGGTTTTGAGGATACAGCAAATGTATCTAAAAAATTAAGGGAAGGTTGGGAATTTGTAAAAGTCGATCAGATTAAAGAAGAGATTGGCGAAAACAAATATCCTTTCTATACCGAAGGAAGATACGAGGGGTGTATTGGGATTGGAGGCCTTGTGTTGGCAAGGATACCGGAGGAGATATTAGTCTCACGTGCTGAGTATTTTGATAAAATTACTCAAGATAGAATGAACGCAGTGGACAATGATCTTATGAAGGAACAACACCCAGACATGCCTATCAATATTGATAGACAGTCTAAAGTGACCTTTGGTGGTAGTCGCAAAAAATAATTTTTTTGTTATTGCTGCTGGGTTATTAAAATAAACTGTTAAAGGAGAAAAGAGACTATGGCAAATCAACTAGAAAAGTTTGGTCTAAGACCATACAGAAAACTAGACGGTACACCATTAGTAGGAGCTCAAAACAGATATAAGATAGCAAACGGCAGTGCAACTGCTATTTTCCAAGGCGACTTAGTAAGACCATTAACAAATGGTACAGTTACAAGAGCAGCTGGAAATACGTCTTATGCTGTTGTGGGTGTTTTTAACGGATGTTTTTATAATGATCCAACTACTCAAAAACCGACATACAGAAATTCTTACCCAGGTGGAATTACAACTACAGATGGCAATATTACTGCTTTCGTAGTTGATGATCCAGATGCGGTATTTTTGATGAATGCTGATGCGGTTTTTGCACAAGCGGATCTATTTAGAAATTATTCGCTTACTACAGATACCGGTAATACAACAACAGGAATATCAGAGTGCATGTTAGATGTAGGAGTCAGCGGAACAGCTGGTACATTTGCAGTACAAGCAATTGATATATCGCAAGATCCAGAGAACGATGATTTAGCGACATCAAATGCTAATATTCTTGTAAGAATCAACAATCACTTCTACCGTCAAGGTGGAACAGGTCTATAATAGGAGTATAAGATTATGGCAATATCACGAGCACAACTAGTTAAAGAACTAGAGCCAGGTCT
>JGI25132J35274_1000372_pt1 | contig 11987 bp, 14 predicted proteins | sample ETNvirenome_6_30_FD_35274 | JGI IMG/M metagenome (IMG submission 35274)
CGCGTCTGGCAAGCCTTTGATAAGGTCTTCTGCGTCAAGGATGTTCATTAATTAGCCCCCAAAACCGCCAAGTGCGTTGTATAGTCCTACCCCTGCGATACCAGCGCCAAGTAACTGCTGTGTTGTGCTGGGGGTAACGCCGTATGATTGTGATATTTGTCCCGGCGCAATAGGCAGACCCTGTAGCATGGAGCTGTAGAACGCCAACTGCTCTTTCGGGAATGCCTGCTGTCGCAAGAAGTCTGTGTAGCCAACATCCAAGCCGCGCTGGAGAAGCTCTCTCTGGATCTGACCTGCTGTCTGCATTGCTCGCAGACGCTCCATCTCCTGAGCCTGACGCTGGGCCACGAAGTCGCCCATCATGCCTGCCGCCGCAAGTTGTTGCTGGCCACCGGAAAGAAGCTGNCCATATGCACTCTGACCAATCTGAGCCGCCGCCCTTGCTTGATCTAGGTTCATGCCCTCAGCCTGACGACGCGCTGTCTCTGTCGCCAGAGCTTGCTGTTGACGGAAGTTCTCAAGCTGGGCCTGCGCCGCACGATCTGCCTCAAAACCTCGTACAGCCTGCTCGTAAGCGGCTTGACTACCACGGGTCTGGATGTCGCCAAGCTGTTGACCCAAGTTACGCTCACGCTCTGCCTGCATGATTGCTTCTCGGTAGCCGCCAAGACTGCCAATGCCAGCCGCATCCAAGCCCATCTTCTGACCCATAATGTCAGACTGCCGCTGAGCCTCTCGCTTCTCTACATCAACAACAGCTTGCTGGTATGGACTCATGTAAGACTGCAAGGCGCTTTGGCTGGCTAGGGTACCGGGAGCAAATCCCACCCCTCGCGTTAGGCCAGAAACGTATGACGGCTGTTCTTGTGCGCGCTTGGTGACTTCCAGCATTGTGTCCGCATAAGGAATGCCTTGACCTGCCTGTGCCGCAATGTCACCTGCCGCCATTAACTCGTCAGGAGTACCAGAGACGCCGAGTTGCTCAAACCTACGCATCGCCTCTTGCTCTGCGGGGCTGAAGTATTCAAGACGCTTGCCGGGATAAGTATCGTAGGGTACGGACGCTTCATAACCGACCCGCGCCAATAGGTCTCGGTAAAATGGTTCGGCAAACTCAGGTAGATTTGATTGAGTTACCGTTGTTTCAGTTGGGCCGCCGCCGCCTCCACCACCACACATTTAAAGCTCCTTACGAGCGCAATATCCTGTGCGCTCATAGCCAGTTTCATCAAAAATCTCTTCCAAAGCGCGTCCCGGTATGCCAGACGATATCCAGTGTGCAACCTCAATCGCGCCTTTCTCTTTGGCCCACGACTCAAACGCTTCAATCAGCGCCTTAACCACGGGTCTAGTTTGCTCCCTCATAATCGGGTCCAAAGCAAAGCCTTGCTCGAACGCATCACTACCTTCAAAAAACTCATGCGGTACTAGCCCGCCAAAAAAACCACCGCGAACAACCCCTTCTTCGTCCTCAACCGCCAGACCAATACGAGACTCGTCTTCAATAATCCTGCAAATTCCTAGCGGAAGTTTTTTCGGACATAGCTTCCTGTTTGAGTAATTTGACATATTCTTGTATGCAACTAGAATTTCTGCGGCAACTGGAGCGTCACGATGCTCCATCAGCCTTATTGTGAAGCGTTTGCTCATAAGCTCTTCTCGTAAAATGCCGATGTTTTGTCAAAGCCGTCCTGCTTCAGAAACTTCCAGAAACCAAACCGAGCAGTTCCTTCTATGGCTGAACAATTCATGTTTTTGCCGTGATTTGTCACATGCTCCAGCATAGATGGATACCACTGCTCAAGACTAGTCCCACCCAAGAAGTGCATGGACAGGCACCGCTTTCCGGGGTATTGAGTAATCTCTGTGGTGAGTGCGCCCCAGATGCGTTCTTCGTCGAATGCTATCCAAAGCTGGCTTCTGCCGTTGCAGAGCACGGCGATAAGATGCTCTAGCGTCCATCTGCCGTGTGATGTTTCTACCGCTGGCTCTAAGTACTCCCTGATGTCTGGCCAAACCTCAAAGACATTCTCAGGGGGTACTAGAGTAATTTTCATCCGGGCATAACCTTCTGGGCGTCAATCGCAGGGGGTTGATTTGCCGTGCCGCCTCTCGCCATGCGTACTCTCTCAAGCATCATATCAAGCTCGTCAGCGCCAGCGTCTGAGCTTCCATCGCCAAGATCGGACACAACATCAGCGGGGACAATATACTCTCCCGGCGATACAGCNACCGGCTGAGAAGCCCCAATCATTCCGGGTATCATATCATCCATGCCGCCGCCTTGACCGCGAATCATGCCTTCGTTTTGGGCGTCAGGCGTGACCATGCTGAGGATCATCTCGCGCACTTGACCAAACACCTCTGGGCCATACTTATCCAAGAACATTTGGATAATTTGATCTGCCTCTGGCACGCCGCCCAAGAGCGCAGATGCCAGAATACTTACATCTTGCTCGCTCGGAGTGCCAACGAACGGAGAGTCAACCTCAGCGATTCCCCCTGCCTGCGTCTCTCCTTGACCCATTGAGCTTACGAGAGCCCTTCCGCCTTCTTGGAACCTGACCCTGCCTCTTCTGAACACCTCTCTAGCTTCCGCAACTGATCCCTGCTGATCTGGCTTTGCGTCTGGGTCTGCGGGTATTAATCGTTCAGATGGGTTTTCTATACCCGGAGGCGCCATAGGAGGTATGTCGAGAGGCGTAAGTCCTTGAGCGTAAATTGCGGGTGGCTGTTCTATCGGTCTTGGTCCGCTCCCTCCCTTGCCCATTGTCGCCATAAGTCCCTCTGCTATTAATTTTTCAATCTCATCATCTGTCATCGGCTTCTGGTCATCGGCATTATCGTCTCTCGGCCTTACTGCTTGCTGGAAAGCCATGCGATCAATGTTTACGTCGGGAATGCCTGCAATTCCATCCGCTGGCTTGGTCTTGCGCTGAGACGGGGCCGCAACGGTTATTTCTCTGGTGTCAGGAGCAGATGACACAGGGCCAGCCCCCTGATTTAGCCGGTCCCTGTAGAACTCAAAGCTACCTTCATAGGGCGTCTCCATCGTTTCGCCCGATCCGGGTGGGCCGTAAATATTCCACGGGGTAATCGTTTCGCCTGTGCCTGTGTCAACTTGAGTAGACTGCGCGGTCGAGGCGTCCTCAGAGCTAGCAGTGGCTGAGTCAGGCCCATCACCTGACCCGTACATCCAGTTAAAGTCGTCTGACTCTATATATGTGTCGGGTGTTTCCCCAGAACCCGCGTTCCAGTCACTCATCCCCACACTGCCGGACTCTGGCATATCGCCGGTTAGCCGAGCCATCCCAAACTTTTCGTCTTCCGTCATCAAGGCGGGGTCGATAAAGGCGGCGGACTTTAAAGCGCGATCCGCCTCCTCCCTACGTTTTCTGGCTAATCTTTCTGGACTCATGTAGTTGTGAAGACCGCCGTTTGCGTAGTAGACGCCCTCACCGTAAATGCCTCTAGATCCGGGGATAATAAACGGATCATCACCGACCTCTCCGAGCACCCTTTCGCCAGCAACATAATATCCTTGCGGGGCGTCGGTTCCATCTAGAGCAGTCTTGCCTGCGTAAACGCTTGGGTCTACGCCCTCGGTAGAGGCCATGTCGTAAGCTATAATCTTGCCGTCTACGATCCTGTAATACGATCCGCCGCTAGCTGGTTGAGATCCGCCAGTCCCACCGCCAAGGTACGGGGTTGTTGAAGAGTACCCCGAACCGCCGCCACCTGTAGAGCTACTGCCAGAAGCTCCTGCGGAGCTACCTCCAGAAGACCCACCGGATGATCCAGAATACCCACCGGATGATCCAGAAGACCCGCCAGATGACCCAGAAGACCCAGAAGACCCGCCAGATGATCCTCCGGTCGCGCCATCACCGCTTGCTGGGGGTTCCTCATCTACAGGTTCAGCGGGGGCTTCCGCTCCGCCCATACCATAACTAGCTAGCGTTCTGTAGTAGTCCTGTAGCTGAGACAGGTACTCACTGCGCTGAAGGATCGGATCAAAATACTGTCCTTCTGACTCTAAGCCCTCTCGCGTAGGACGGAATGCCCTGCTAGGAATAAATGGCGCTCTGGGGTCTGCTTGGAAATACTGAAATTCAGGCTCAAATCCAGTCAGATAATCCTCTGGGGCGGCTATCTTATAACCCTCTCGCAAGCCACGCTGTATTTCTACAGGATCTATTCCCTCAAGGGAGCCTGCGGCGGCGGTATAGCCAAATACGTTTGGGTTGTACAGTATGGAGGTTAATGGGCCTTCTTTTTTAGGCTGTGCCGCCTTAATCGCTCGCTCACGTTGACTTCTGAATCTTTCACGCCGATTATAGTAACGCTCAAGGTAAGACTGCTCCTGTGGAGTCAGAATTTCTCCANCTTCCGCCTTNTGAAGCGCCTTGTACTCTGGAGTATCTTCAGGGTTCATTCCCTGCTTGATGCCATAATATCCGGGNGACAGCATGTCNACGCCGTCTTCGTCTAGCATCTCAAACTTATCTGTTACTTTTGGGGTCGGATCGGCAGGATCTTCGCTTGCCGCATCGCCTGCCGCATCAGCTCCGTAATACTGAGTAGCAAAATCGCCAAACGAAAGGCCATCGGGTAACATTCCCGCCGCAAGCAGTGAGTCATATATTTCTTTAAGAATACCACCGGAGGTCTTACCTCCGCCTGCCATCCCGACTATACCGCCCTCGGCGGCGTATGTGCTGGGAGCCGCGTAGTCGTAGGTCCGCCGGCTCATATAAGAACGATAAGGGCTATCCCCCCGAGCCACTCCGGGCTGAGCCGCCGCATATGCTCTCTGAAGGTCAGCGTATGACTGGCCCTTGCTGGCCTCCTTCTCCTCCATGAGTGCACGCTGTTCCTTCTCAAATTCTTCTTCCGCGTCCATCTGAGCAAGCTGGCCACCAAAAATTCCAGTGCCCATAAGCTGACCAGTGGTGCCAACTGTATCTACAACATTCTGGACGCCTTGACCGACCTTAGAGCCACTCACCGCCGTGTCAAACTCCCCGAGCGTACCGGGGGCTTCGGATGAGTATGCCCCCAACGGTCCAGTGGGCGCGGCGCTAAGTTGATTTACATCAGCAACAGTGAGACCCGGATTGGTTACAGGGTTTGTTCCTCCGGTGAGGGCCGCGTCGTATACCGGAGCGTCGAGCGGCACTATTGCTCCTGACGGGTCAGTTCCATACATTCCAGCCTGTAGAGACGACAAGGTGTCTCCGCCAGTACCAACTCCGTCTGCAATCAGAGACCCTGCCTCGGGCGCGCCGATTGTTTCCATAATGTCGCCGCCTGTCGCCACCGCTTCGCCCACAGCTTCGGCTCCAGTAGTAGCGGCGTTTGCCCCCATCTCGGCGCCCTCAGCCAAGCCAGCAATACCTTCGCCAAGGCCGCTAGCAAAACCGGCTGTCAGACCAGAAAGCAACCCTCGCTTGAGATCGCCTGTCACTGCCGCCGTGCCAACGCCTGTTAGCGCCGCAGTACCTAACGCCCCCAAGCCGAGCTGTCCGCCAAGTAAACCCAGCGCAGGGGCCAGTAATGGCAAAAACGCCTCGGGCTGTCCGGTCACGGGGTTGATCGTCAGGCTTCCCGTGGGGGAAAGCGATGCGATACCTGCCACCTCAATCGGATTCATGTGTACCAGCATGGAGTCCCCGTAGCGTCCGTACTGGGCCATCTGATCCATCATTGGCTTTGCTGGGTATTGATTGTTCATTAGCTAGTCTCTACACCGAATAAGTTGAAGCTGACATTAGCCGCGCTTGAATACACCTTCACCACGTCCTTCTGGCCTAAACACAGGCCAATCACCACCGTTCTTGATGTGGTAGCCGCTAAGTCTTCGTCATAAAAAATAAACTGTTTGTCATCTGCCCCGGCATTGTTCACATGGATGCTGACGCGGAAAGTAATTCCAGAGCCGCCCCTGTTGCATATAACAAGTGAGCTACAAGTCGTCTGTGTCAGATCGGGCACTGAGTACAACGTGGTTGTCGTTGTTGCGCTTACATCTGCCTGACCAAGAACTTTGATTGCGTCAGCCATTTGACGCTCCCATCAGCAAAAACTGGAATCGCCGCAGGGCTAGAGACGACTCCTTGCTGGTTTTATTCCGGTTGGCGTCTACCTTGGACTCAAGATCCTCAAAACTGTTTTCTATCGTCCGGCGAGTTACCTGTTCATCTCTTGCTAGATACTCTAGCGGTGCAACAGGCAGGGGTCTTGTTGCCATTAGCGTCTCCCGTCCGTTCTTATACCAAGCCGCAGTGACCCCACGGACCAGCCATACCCTAAACCGCTTGACTCAATCCTAATAATTGACTCTCTGGATCTGGCACGAACATGCTCTTGCTTCGACGAGCTTGTAACTGTCGCTGTCGCCAGAGTCGTGGGTGTATCCAGCGGGAAGTCTCGACCCTTGAATACAATGTCGATATTTGCGTTAGATTGATCGCCAAGCAGAGTGAAGTCTGGGACCACCCTGTTTATCATCATTAGCGAGTCACCGTCGCCAATCCCAATATCTCCCGACTCTACATACGCCACAAGCTCTGAGCCGTCAGCGTCATATCCTATCTCTTGCGTGTACAGGTAGTTCGTTAAAACATTGTCCGTGTCATTCGTCGCGGCAATCGGGTACTCNTGGAGCGGTGCATTAAAGTACGCCCCTCTGTCCAGAGTCCCCACAGCCCAGACATTTTCTACATAGTTGTAAGAAACATAGTTTGTAATGTCTGTTTCGCCGCTACCAACTGGGTAATACCACGTTACCTCTGAGTAGTCAGGGTTAGTGGTCGCGAATACCTTGTAAATCTGATCCTTGTTGATGTTGTCGAACACATAACGCTCAACAGAGCAGGGCAATCTCTGCACTGCACCTCTATACATATAGAAGCCGCCGGGGTCCATGAAATACATGGTGTCGCCGGCAACCACTGCGGCTTTTGGGGCGGCAAATGCCACGTTTTCTGCCACGGGCGTGAACGAAAAAATAAACGGGGCGCCCACAAACCGCATCGACACTAGGCCGTTGTCGGTGCTAATCAGTATCTCTTGGCGGGTCTTGACCGCTCCAACAATCGCAGTGCCCGCTGACAAGACTTGACCGCCGGCTGAGTTTGTTGCCGTGGGCGTCCAGTCTGCCGCATTTTCCTGATCTGACCAGCGAACCAAAAGCGGGTCAATTTCACCGCCGCCAATGGGGTTGACGCCAAAGCAGATGACATGCCGATCTATGTCAGAAACCATCACCTGAAGGGCGCCTGTCGGAGTATTGCTTGCCCCGCTCAAGGCGCTAATCACAACGGCTCTGGCGCCAACTCCGGATGATTTATCCCAGTAGTAGACCCCTCCTGCCCTCGGGTTGAATATCAGATCATCCCCAAACGCATCTTGGCTGTATAGGCGTAGCTGGTTAGTCGCACTAATCGTCGAGCTGGCACCCCACGCTCCAGCACTCCACGGGTTTACTCCCCATCCCGTAGAGCGAACATAACTGTTCAGTCCCACGTTGATCTGGTAAGCCGCTGTAACCGAGCCGCCCCCATTGCCTGTATCGCTGGAGTTGGCAGTTACTGCTGAGCCGCTCGTATCCACTGCGCTTATCGTGTAAGTGTTCACGGTGGGCACAACCACAACTTGATACTCTTGATTCAACACTGCGGCAGTGATGTTGCCGCCTAGCGACGCGGCACCAGAAAATGTCACAAAGTCACCGGCTACAGCACCGTGGCTGTTGTCGGTAACAGTGATCGTGGACGAGCCGTTGGTTGCGGCAAATGTCGCCGCATTTGTGGTGGTCGCCCTGATCGGTGTGATGTCGTTTAGTGCCCCGCCCTCCTCAATATAAAACTTGAGGTTTGTGCCAATACCAAGAAACAGGGAGCCATCCTTGGTGCCCCAGTCCATTAGCGAACGGCACACGCCCTTCACAACACCTGCGATGTATTTTTGCCAGCCGCCAATCTTTTCGACACGGCCCTTTCTGAACCTTATCTTGTCTGAGTCAAACCACCCAGAGTCAGTCGTGTACTGAGTGCCCTCTTTATCAACACCCGGATTAAATGCAATTTTCGATAATGGCATTTCTTGGCCTCAATAAGTCCAGAGCACCGGCTTCGTTGATCTAATGTCTACATGCACGAATGTTTTTGCTACACCTATTCCGCTGAATCCCATAGACAGTGCGTTCTTCACCAAAGTCATCCTGTCGGCGCCATTTTCAACCCGAATGTCTGCGGCTACGCCTCTTGCGTGAGTGCCGGGGCCATTAGGCTTGTTTCTTTCCGCGCTGTGCTTCGCAGACCTATATCCAGATGTGATGGCAAACGGGAACCCGCAGGCATCCCGAAGCTGGTCTAACGCATATAAAAACTCGGGCTTCATGTCATTCTCACCCGTCTCGGAGCAGTTAAACTCAGACGGGTCAAAATACTTGTATGTCATTCTTTNCTGCCTTGACCTAAAAATAAACCAAAAACGGCTGTCATAGCCCCTGTGCAGACAGAAACCAGACCAGCCTGCTCAAANGTAGGCTCTGGCAAGGTNGTGAACCAATGGATTACATCCCATGTTGCCCATGCAATCATCAGAACAAGTAGCCGGGGTACAACTCTCCACTTGTCAAATGTTTCGGGTGTCATTGTTTTCTCAGCTTCATCAACTTATCAGCCCCACGGATACCGAAGCTGGCGCTAACTGCAAGAAAAAGAAGGTACTGATACCAATCAGGCAAAGTATCCAAAGCCCTAAAACTATCGCGCACACGATCAACAACACTGGCGTCATCAACCACAACAGAATATCCAAGGCAAAACAAAGGCACCGCCAGCACAAGGGTCCAGAACTCGTCTTTCCAGCTTGAGGCTGAGGCATCAGCCATTTTGCTTTCCCAGTCTGCATCATTCTGGATTACCTGAAGTTTTGCCTGATGCTTGGCCTGAGCCTCTTCTCTTTTGTTGTTAAGATAGCCTCCGAGCAGGCTAGTGATCGGAGATATCAGCGCCTGCCAAGCCATTATTTATCAGCCTTNTCATCTAGCTTCTCAAGGATCTTGTCCAGCTTATCTTTAATATCCTTGATCTCACGGTCGTGAGCCTGCCTCGCCATGTCGGTTTCTGTGCGAAGAACAGCAAGTTGCGTGGCGTGGTCTTGTTGGCGCAAGAACATAAGCCAAACAAAACCAGCTATAGGCATTACAACCCATCTAAGAATCGTCTCTAAAACTTCCATACTACTTACCGCTCTCCAGAAGTTTAGAGGCTCGCTGAATGTCGGCCTTATATGCTTTTTCGCAGTGATCGGTCTCAAGCAACCTAAATAACAAGTTAAGTACAAACATCATGCCGCCCCAAAACCAATCTTCTTGCTGTCGATAACTACGCCCAGAAAGAGACTCGTTGGGGTTTTGGCTCAAGAAAAACACAACATTAATTAGCTGAGATAATGCGTCGCCACAGCGAACAAGATAAGCACCAAACCTAAAAAACCAATCAGAAGAGCCGCCAGTAACGCGCCACATAATAAAACTCCTTCTACCGCACTAGAGATTAGTTGCAAGTAACTACGACCTTGTTGTTTGAGTCTGTTGTAATAACGCAACCATTAGCTTNCANCATATCCTGCATAATNAGGTCGCTCTTGTTGAGGTAATTCAACCAATCTTCATTAGTTTCATGGATNCCAAGCATNCCCTGAACGCCTAAAACCTCGGCAGTATTAAGACCCTCAGTCCCCATCGTCACAAGACTTGTAAAGCCGCTAGTGCCAAGGGTCGTCAGGCTGTTCATGCCGTTAGTNCCAAGACCGTACAGTTGGCTTTGTCCATGAGTGCCAAGCGCGGTCAGGTTATTCATGCCGTTGGTGCCGAGGGTTGTTANATTATCCATGCCCGTAGTNCCAAGAGTCACCATTCCATCTACGAACGGGGTATAGTCAATGTTGCTTGCCACTGTTGCAGTGGTTTCACCCATGCTAACGAAGGAGCCGTAGAGCGCCTGCTGGGTAGTGGCGTCAGCCGAGATGCGAGCCAAATCTACCTGCGCGTTGTATCGAGCCATTGTCTTGGTAGAGTCCGTCTGCATCCACATCATCCCCAAGTTACTGACGGGTGCCGCCAGTATGGATGCCCATTGGAGAGCNGTTGACTGCTGTGGTATTGGTTGNACGGTGGGCGTTTGAGTTAGCGCCAAGGCCATTACAGCGGCGCTCGCGGCCTGTCCATCACCCGCAGACGCAATAGCAGACAGCGCATCAAACTTCGCTTGCGCGGCGGCGGCATTTGCCTGAGCCGCTTTTTCTACAGCTTGATAATAGTCAGTTGCGGCGGTAGAACATCCAGCCAGCAATGCGAAACTTACCGCTAAAAAAAACCCTTTCATACGTTTTGCCTCTTAGAGTTTAGGCCATTCGTTAAAAGTCGGAGGATTGTCTGGTGTGCCAGCTACTAATTCCACAAACTCGGCATGAGTGGTCACAGCATTAATCTGAGTTTCCTTGGAGTTTGAAGAAGTTCGCACAGCCGCCCGATATGTCGTAACATCAGCAGGAATTGCGGCGTCAGTTTCAGACTTGCGTACAACGTACCAATCAGTAGGAGCCAACAAACTTCCTGCTTCTATTTTAATTTGTTCAATCCACTGAGACTTTAGGCCCGGCGTAACAATAGGATTGCCGTCCTCATCAAGAGCAGGAGTGCCGGGAGCGGCATCCTCGTCTCCGTTCAACACGGGTACATCATCAAGCGACTTTGGCGTATCGGCGTCCCAATAGAACCGTGGATCGTATGGAGCAGGGTCATCTACCCACACTAGACCAGCCGCGATTTTTTCCTCGTCTGACCATGATCCCCAGTTAGTCGGGTGCTTAATTCCGTTGTCATCCGTCCAGCTTCGGCCTTCGCGAATGACGTTATCGTTGTATGTCCATGCCATTGTTGTTACCTCGCGTTGGCGTATTTAAAGGGCATTTCTGCAAATGCTATGTAAAGATAACTAGAGGTATTAGATGCGTTATAGCCACTGTTGCTATTGGCTATCCTAAACCCGTTAGCTGTCGTATCTACTTCGTTAGCGCCTGCCGTTGTGTATTCTGCAAGACTGTGGTTGGCGTACAGCGTTGCCGTTTTGTCGTTATAGTTGCTTCTTTTGTTATCGTATATGCGCCAATCGTCTGTAGAGCCTATTCTTTTAATCATTAGCCAAGCTGGTCTAAAGCCAGTATAAACAATCGGGCCATAGGTGCTTCCATTACCAACGTAGCTACCAAACTTGCTGAAGCCTTCGACCTCTGCAAAACAGTAAGCAACGTAGGTATTGCCGCTTTTGTTGGAGTGGTCTATGCTGGTAGTACCATTAACAAAACTAAACGCAGATGAGTTACCTAATGCTACCCCTCCAGCACCCAGTGATGCTGGGTTATACGCCTGCAAATTGAGATTTAAAAACACTACTTGCCCGCTTATCCCTTGGTGGGCAGTTGTCCACTCTCCCTCCTGTCCACCGTCACTTCTGCACTTAACAATAACCATTGCTGGAGTAGCGCCAAGGCCGTGTCCAACAGTGGCGCTTGCTGATCCGTTGCCTGTGTAAGTAACAATACTAAAGCCAGCATCGGTATTAGCAGACACGGTAGATGATATTGTTCCGTCACTGTTGCTTACGCCTGAACCGCCAGCTTTCCAGTTCCATGCCACAGTAGCGGAGCCACTGTTATTGCCGCCCGTGTTGCTACCATAGCTATACCCATCACTATCAAATGAGGTTAGCGTGGAACTTAAAGTATTTTCTCCGTTTGTTAAATTAGGAAGTAAATATTTTGTGGCTCCCCTAACAGCGTCATACGCTTCATGGTCTGTGCTGTTTGCGTCCCTTCTTTTAAGCCACACCCAATCAGGCTGGAAGCCTACGCCAGTAACCGATATTGACGAACCATTACCCGTGTACAACACAGTATTAAAGTGATCTTGTGGG
>JGI25132J35274_1000376_pt1 | contig 11953 bp, 19 predicted proteins | sample ETNvirenome_6_30_FD_35274 | JGI IMG/M metagenome (IMG submission 35274)
AAGAACCCACCGCCATGGCGACAGGCGATCCCGGAGACGAGGATACGACACCTGCGACTGGCCATCGACGACAGTTGCAATTTGAGATGTCCCAGTTGTAGGAAAAGTATGGTATTTCACAAAGAGGGTTCAGCATATAATTTAGGCATACGACTTGCGGACAAGATAAACGATTGGTTACACGATTACGAACATCCTATCCAGGTGCACATAGGATCTGATGGCGATCCTTTCGCCTCCCACGTGTACAGGCACTTCATGGACCAGACGCCGGAGCGGGACAACATCAAGTACAGCATACTGACGAATGGTCTAATGTTCAAAGAATTCCACACCCGGGTGCCCTACGTGATCAACAACCTACAGGAGATCGGGGTCAGCATAGACGGCGCAACCAAGGATACCTACGAGAAACTGAGGCTGGGCGGCAAGTGGGAAAAGGTGTTGGAGGGACTTGAATGCATATCCGAACTGAAACAGAAGCACAACTTCAGATTCATACTGCACTTCGTTGTGCAGAAACAGAACTACCATGAGATGGAAGACATAATCGAACTGGGCAGGCAGTATGGCGCTGACAGGGTGTGGCTCAACAGGATCACAGACTGGCAGACGTTCACTGACTTCAACTGGCACGACGTGGTCGCACCGGACCATCCCGAGCATGGTGATTTCCAGGATCGATTCGCACGTATCAAGACAACAGACAACTTCGTGGAGTACGCCACACTAGAATGAAACATCGAATAAGAAGACTGGACTTCAACGTGGCATACGCTTGTAACCTCGCCTGCAAGGGGTGTATCAGCCTCAGCGATTTCGATCGCAGGGGTGTGGAATCACTCAAGGACATACAGGAGCAGTGCGACACCTGGAGCAAGATACTGGACCCATCCATAATTTCTATCTTTGGTGGTGAACCGTTGATGCATCCACGCATACAAAAAGTGCTGGAAGCCATAAGGAACGCATGGCCCAACGCACTGATAAGATTGATAACAAACGGATACCTTTTACGCAGGCATGATCCCAACGCCTGGTTCAACTTCGGTCCTATGCAGATGCAGGTCAGCATCCACAGGCACGACCACGAACACATGATCACCAAAGAGATCAAACGCATAGTGGAATGCCGCAAAGGTTGGAATGCCACGAGGAGCACAATGGACGGACACAGACAACTGGAACTACAACACGAGGACCTAACGATCTATAAAAGTAAATTCAAAACTTTCGTCATGCCTTACAGATTAGAGAATGGTGAACTGAAACCTTTCAACAGTGATCCGGAAAAAGCACACAGCATATGCGGGTCACCAGACACGCCAATACTTTACAGGAACAAATTATATAAGTGTGCACCTTTGCCAAACATACTGGAACTGGACAAAGGCAAACACTACAACTACAAAGGGGTGGGTGCCGACGGTGACATCAAAAGCATAATCGACAACATCAACAAACCTGAAAGTGTGTGTGCCATGTGTCCTGAGAACAAGGACCACAGCATAGACCATTTCGACAAGGAGACCGTACATGTCAAAGATATTGATTAGTGGTTGTGGACTCAGTTGGTCGAAACAGGAGCGGTCGACCTGGACAAAGGTGATCAGGTTGTGTGGCGTTGACATAGACGACCAGGCGGGACCGGCCATAAGCAATCAANTNATATTGACAAGCATGATACAGGCAGTAATGGAAAATGATTACTCCCAGGCNGTGTGCCAACTAACGTCAACTGAGAAACTTGATGTGGAGGTCAACAACGACTCCAGGAAGGACCTTGTTGCCAAAGACCCAATCAGAAATTTCACGCACAAAGGATACTGGCCTAGCAGTGTTAGCCAACATCATGACAGCAAAAAAATGTTTTACGAATACCTCTACAGTCCTACCCTCGAACAGCAGGACACTGTATTCAAATGGATGCTGTTACAAAAATTATGTGCGGAGAAAGGAATCAAACTACACACCATCCTCGGTTACAAAATAAATTGGATGGAGGGAGTGCAGAAAGATCTAATCGCAACAGATCACAACTGGAACATATATGATTATTACACAAACGGAGAATATTGGAAACTGCATGACCATTCGCTGGGAGAGAAGAACACGGTCCCAAACAAATACTTTCAGATACATCTAGCAAAGAAAATAAACAACGAGATGTTGAAGTTGCCAATAAATGAAAAGTTAGAAAGATTCCATGACTAGTACACTGTTTGTTTGTTACCACCATGGATGCAGAGGCGAGAGACTCTCTGTCAATATTTCCCAACANGCTCATTTCAAAACGCTAGATGCAGATAAGGTAAAGGGAAGGACGGTCATAAAAAATGATTANTTCGATAAAAAGTTNCTAAAAAGTTGGATGCCTCGGTTCGACCAGTTGAAAAATCTTTCAGGCCACAACATAGTAGTGCCGAGCCATTTCTTTTACGACACCCTCAAGGATCATTATCCGGATGCCGCATATGTGGCAATAGACATTCCAAAGGACCTTGAAGCATACAGGCAATCATTATATCAGCGATTCTTCCAATACAAGACAAAGAACATCGCAGAACTTGCCGGCGAGTGTGAGAATAGAATACGTGAATATCAACCAACAGTGACTAAGGACGAAGTAAGTCTTTTCACCAAGGAGGTACTGCAAACCAAGGAAGTCACATTTGGTGACATACGGTGTATGGCCATGGGTATCGCGACTACCAAAGAAAATCAAATGATGCTTCTAGAAAATTACAATCCGGAGCCTCTATCTGACGAAACAAGATCTAACAGCCTTGTGATTGCCTATGAAGATGTTGACGGAGTCGATGCAGACTATGTGGTATCTTATTTCAATAAATGAAGTGGTTCATTGTAGAAACAAAAACTGAATTGCAACCTAGGTAGTTTGGCAGTCTTGCCTATCTCCACTGTGTGTAAGATGTCAGATCGCAACACGATAGGTTTATCACACTCCACCCGATCTATCTCCCGTGCATGATCATCGAACCAGACATTATAGGTGTCACTGGTATTCAAGACAGGAAAGTTTATCTTGGCAACAACAGGTGGTTCATCCTTGTGTATGTCAGTACCGATATCCTCGGTGTATATGGTATAACTCATGTCTCTCACACGTAATCCGAGATCATCGAACCAAGACAGAGTTGGATTGTTTGGGATTGAAAAATAATCTTTGATCTCCTGTCTTGAAAGATTATTCCAGAATCCGTTTGGAGATTTATTCGCTGTGATGCCGACATAATAACCATAAAGACTGTCAGCAATCTTCTGCTGTCTGTTGCATTCAAGAATATGATATGACTTCATATTACATATTTAAATACCACTGGTCATGAAAATAGCAATTACTGGTCACAAAAGAGGTATAGGTAAAGAGTTTGCCAAGCAGTTGTCTGCAAAGGGGCATGAGATTGTAGGTATATCGAGAAGTGATGGAGAGAACATTAGACGCATAATTCACACCGCTTCGCTGATCGAACCGTGTGACATGCTTATAAACAATGCAATAAGTTTTTATGCACAAACTGAATTGTTGTTCGAGGTATGGCATAGATGGCACGAAATCAAAGAGACTCATTACATCTGGAACATTTCGACAAAGGTGTGTGAACGTGCCGACGATCGTGTCATTACAGGTTTGACAATGAGGGAATCAATGGAATACAGAAATACAAAGATGGCATTGGAACTAGCACACAGGCAACTGTCAGCACAACCCAGTAATATCAAGATGTCATTGATACGGCCCGGGAATGTAAAAACACAGTCATTCAGTTCATCAGATGCAATACCACCAGACGAATACGTTAAAGAAGTTTTAGACGGCCAGGATATTTTATAATGGATGCTAAAACTTTTTTGAAAAATAAAAGCATATGTGCGTTGCCATGGACGGGGTTTGAGTTGGAACCTAGTGGCAATGTAAAGAACTGCGTGATTTCTAAAAAATCTATTGGAAACACAAACACAACTGCAATCAAAGACATTGTGCATGGAAAGGCTAACACGGATCTGAAAGAGTCTATGTTGCTAGATCTTAAACCAAAAAATTGTGCGGGTTGTTATCTGCAGGAACAAAAACGATCAGACCTCAATAGCATCAGTAGTAGACTGTACTACTTGAAGGAGATAGGCGCAAAGACAGGATTGGACATATACAGCGACAAGGAGAACTTTGAACTCAAACACGTTGATTTACGTTGGACCAATTCATGTAATCAAGCGTGTGTGTATTGTGATCCTGAACTTAGTAGTAAATGGGCACAGGAGTTGGGAGTAACAGTGAAGTCAAAAAAAGAGGCACGTCAGGACGTGAAGGATTTTGTTTTCGAGAACATTAGCAATTTGAAAAATGTATACCTAGCGGGAGGCGAGCCCATGCTCATGAAGGAAAATCTAGAGTTCCTTAAACTTCTAAAGGAAAAAAATCAGGACTGTTCGATAAGAGTCAACACAAATTTAAGCACAACAAAGACTGGCATATTTGATCTACTTTGTGAATTTCCTAACGTGCATTGGACTGTTAGCCTAGAAACGATAGAAGACGAATATGAATACATTAGACATCACGGATCATGGATTGACTTTGAAAAAAATCTACATGTGATTAATAAGTTAGATCACAAAATATCATTTAACATGTTACACTTTATTCTAAACTATCAGTCTTTGTTCGGGTGCGTTGACCATTTGAAAAAATTAGGTTTCCATGACAACAGTTTTGTAATAGGACCGCTGTACACACCAACACATCTAAATCTTTTGAATCTGCCTGACAAAGTGATTGATGGTGTAATGGATACGCTTAGAGGAAAAATAAACGAGAAACCAACAGGATATCTAAAAAACAGTTACCAAAATCTAATATCTTATTTTTCCACGACCGTTTTCAAAAAAGACATACCTAAATTCTTAAACGAGACAAGCGTAAGAGATAAGAGACGTGGAACAGATTGTCGTGCCGTGTTTCCAAAACTTTTTGAGGAGTTGGATGCTTAAACACTGGTCGAAACTTCTAACAAGAGACTGCACAGTGATCAAAGTGGGAAAGTATATCGTGTATCCTATTCACCGGGTTGGTTTCACAAGTCTGATGTACGATGCTGACATCACATACACCAACGAAGAGATATCTAACCTAACACACATAGATGTGTTGATAAGAGATCCCGAAGCGAGATTTGTATCTGGTGTAAATGAATATTGTCGACAAAACAATTTAGACATCCACGAAGTGTATGAAAAAATAAAACAGGACGAGTTAGTGGACACACACTTCATACCACAATACGTTTGGCTCTTGAACTTGTACAGGTTTTACAAGGGCGAGATAACAATCAGACCTTTTCCATTCATTGCAAACATCACAGATGTGCATAAAAGAAAGGACGAATCTATAACACCAATCGAACCTTTGAAAAGATTCACAGAAGTTGATTCTGAAATTATCAAAAACACAACAGTGCAGAGAACTTTTCCATTGGCAGACATCATAAAGGATTACAAGCATGTTCTGTCCTAGGATAAAACACTTCGTTAGGCTTAACCCAGATGGGACTGTGGGCAAGTGCGGACACATGATAGGACAAAAAGGATTCGGTAGTTTCGAGGAACTACATGACAGCAATTGGCTCATGGACATACAGGACACCATGGACAGAGGCCAATGGCCAGCAGAGTGTATTCGTTGTCAGCGTTCAGAGAACGCGAAAGGAGAAAGCATAAGGACAAATAGCATCAAGAGACATAAAATTCTAGAACCTGTTCGCAAAGATTATCTCATAGTGGGAGGCGTATTGGACAACATATGTAATAGTGCCTGCCAGTCTTGCAACTCCGGCCTAAGCACTAAAATAGGCAGTCTGGAATCAAAGAATTATCCGCGTGTCAACAACGTTGACACATATAAAAAATTACCCCTTGACAGGATGATCGAACTTGACGTAAATGGTGGTGAACCGACGGCTAGCAAAAATTACAAAGAGATACTAAGGACCTTACCTGCATCAGTTAAGATAGTAAGGATGAACACAAACGGGTCTCGGATGATAGATGAAATAAAGGACTTACTTGAACGCAACATCATGGTTATTGTTACCTTGAGTTTTGACGGTGTGGGACTGGTGCATGATTACACAAGGTGGCCGATCAAATGGGATGACTACAAGGCAACAGTTGATTCATATCAACAACTACAGAAGAAATACAAACTACTACAACTAGACATGTGGACCACTGTGAGTTGTCTCAATGTNAGGAACTTGCCCGACATAATAAACTATGCCAAGAACAAAAATATACCACACGATTGGGCCTTCCTAGAAAAACCTAATGTGTTGAATGTCAGGTACTCCAATGTTTTTACGGAGAAAGCAAAATCTATATCACCAAAACAAATAGCAACAGACACAAACAACCAACACGAGTTGGATGCCTTTATAGCAGTTCAAGACAAATTGCGTGGAATAGATGTAAAAGACTATTTCAATTTCTTACCAAAGTAACTTACAAAAAGTTCTGCAAAACGTTTGTGGTGGGGTTCACCATAGTGTTCGCCGTCGGCGGCGTAACTAGGTTCTGGATGCCTTACTCTCTGTTCAAACTTATTCCAGTAAGGCCAACAATTTTTTATAGTGTAGTCCTCAAGTACGTTGAGTCCTTTGATGTGTTCTTGATAACTCTCATCGGCAAAGCAATGGAAAGTCTTGCACTTGTTCTTTTGAGCAAACTTTTCTACATGGAACACATTCATCAAGAAATTATTTTTATCGGTGTCGTCGTTTTCCATCTTGAGAAGTTCGTCTCCGCTTGTTAGATTCTTTGGTTGAGATAACAACTTCTCTCTGCGACTCCACAACGGCCAGCACACTATTATGATTGATGGGTAGATCGTTTGTTCTGTTCCATACAGTATCCTAACAATTAAGTCTGCACTTGCCCCAGGCTGTCCGAGGTTCCAATACCGCAAACGTTTTGTGTTGTGCTTTGAAAGGTGGGCCACCCAGTGCGTGTCATCGTCGTGTCCCACCCCATAGGTATGACTGCACCCTAACACAACTACGTTCTTCTTACCACTCGGCATAGGGTTGTAATTAGGACAACGATATCCAAATTGGGATTCAGGTAATCCTTTATCTGTGAATAATCCGTATTGCATTTAATTTTGTCCTAGGCGGATTTCAAGATCCTCTTCGCCCATTCTCTGTTATACCTACAACCCATTAACATGGCCCCGAAATCTTTCCATCTAGATTTATCAACTTCGGATGCAACCGCTGTGTACTTTGTTGCTTTTTCTACAAGTTCTGTGTCAGAAGTGATGTAGTCAAACAAATTGTTGTTACAACTGATATGAACTCTACTTGAACTGTGTTCATGATTCTGCCAGTTGTACTGCAAATTTATCAACGCATCTAGGTTTTCGTCGTTGGGTAAATTTTCTTTGACAAACTTTTTAAGTTCTGCATAAAAAAGTTCTCTGTTTTCCTTGCCCAAGTCATTGAACATCTTCAGCAGGTACACACTACCATATAACTCAGATGTCCTTTTGTCATCGACGTGATTTCTATATCGATGGAAGTACTTTGATGCATGGAAATTGTTTTGCATAAAATATTTCCAGAACATGTCATAGAACGTAGTGAACTTCATATCGTATTTTTTTCTGTAATACTTTGCTACTAAATCAGTGAAACCATAACTGTGGAAAGATTCCACAGCATAGGCTAGAACAAACACATCATTGAATTCCTTTTGCGTCATTGTATTTGTTTGTACCAATGCCAATTCTATCTCTTCCGTCCACGGATTGTTACCAGTGCTATTTTCCTTCCATACTAAGCCATGTTGTTTTTGATATTCAGACTCGTACATTTCTGCATTTGGTAAAACTACTGTTGGACTGATTACCGGTATCACATCAATATCATAGAAGAAGTCCATTGTGTTTCTAAATTCTTTTGCTGTGTCTCCAGGTAGTGGCGCCATGAGATCGACTGCAACAGGAACGTTCTTCTCTTCACAGGCTTTTACAACATTCATAAAAGTGTCAAACACGATGTTGGTCCTCTTGATAGCCAGCAAAGCATTGTCGGTCAGTGTCTGGAAACCAACTGCGAATCTACGTAGAAGGCCCGCATCAAGAAGCACACTGGCAATCTCGGAGATTGCAGGAGCCATGTTCTTGTGCCAACTTACAGACATTGTTTTTGGATATCCATATTTTTCTTTTGTTGCCGCCAGGAGATGTGATATCTCCATGTCTCTTTTTTTGAATGCACCAAAGTTTGCGTCAGCAAAGGTGACAAATTCGATATTATTTTTTCCACACCATTCGATCTCTTGAGTGACCCTCTCCATGTCCATTGTTTTAACTTTACCCAGAGTGCCATTACCCCAATCGCAAAAAGTACATTTGAAAGGACATCCTCTGTTTGTTTCTATTATGGCGTTCAATGTTACGTTGGTGCCTTGATATTTTTTAACAAGATCATCGAACAGTCCTAGCGTGTACGGACTGGGCATGGGAGTCAGGTCGTGTATCCTTTGTGCTGGTTTGAAATCTTTGTTGTCGTGTCTGCACCACACACCTCCGAGATCACTTGGTTCTCCCAGCATGTGGAGTAACAAGTTTTGAAAACTGATTTCTCCCTCGTTGAGAACCGCGTAATCGATGAATTCATGTTGTGCCATGAACTGCTCGCATTCCTTAGTTGGTACACTTGGTCCACCAAACACAATCACACAATCTGGATGTTTCTCTTTGACTTTTTGTGCAAGTAATAGATTGTAATTGTGGTTCCAGACGTAATCACTGAAGCAAAACACCTTTGGTGATTCTAAATTGGCGACCAACTGGTCTGGATCCTCCTTCATGACAAGGAATTCTTTTGCTGTGTATTTTTCCTTGATGAGGCTATTCGTCTGAGCATAGGCCCAGATACACCCCACACTGTAAGGCAGGTATCCCCAGAAGTGAGATGATCCCTCCGGCATGTCCGTGGTCATCTGAGCAAAATAAATGTTCATGCTATTATTTACGTGTTTCAAGAACTGCCTTTTGCAATCTGTAACTTGGTCCTTATCAGAGAAGAAATGTACAGTTCCATGAAACCCATACGTCCTTTGTCTCCAAATATCGTTGGGTATTTCATTTTTGCCAACATCAGATATTTTGGTTCAGCGTAAAGATCTAATCTGTTTTTGTGTTTTGGATATCTGAACTCCAGTGCCCTGTTCTTCCAAAGGTACTTTATCATCTTGGATTCATCCAATAACATTTGCTCAGCAAGTTTGGCGGGAATGTTTTCCTTGAATTGTTTCAACTTAATGGAGTAAAACTTCTTCACACAAGTAATTATGTGTAATGGCGTGCCCGGCAGGATTCGAACCTGCGACCCCAAGTTTAGGAAACTCGTATTCTATCCAACTGAACTACGGGCACCTATTAATCCAAAATCACCATCACATGCAAGACCATTGACTTTTTTGGTGTTAATGGTAATAATGGCAAATTTGGTATTAATGGTGCCGCTTCACGGATTCGAACCGCGGACCTACTGATTACAAATCAGTTGCTCTACCAACTGAGCTAAAGCGGCATCACAGTTAATATAGTACACTATAAACCACNTTAAGTCTACCTTTTAAACGCACACAGAAGCACGTACACTGCTGGTAGAAGTTAGCCTGGAGTAGTTGTATATCTGTGTATTTTACCATTATATACTATGTTCTAAATGCACACCAGGTATGTTGACAATGCATAAATATTAGTTTACACTGAACTAAAAGGAGCAACTGTTATGAGAGATGTTAATTCAATACTTGCATACGCAAAGCAGATGCAGAAAAAAGCCAAAGAGGCTTTGTTACGAACTAACTTGCGTAAAGAAGTAAACGTAGGTGCNAACGGCACTCAGAGTTATGTGATCAAGAATGGTACGAACGCTGGCACTGTGGCAAACAAAGATAAATTTCAGTAAGCATTACCAATTAAACCCGCGGGTTAAATATGGCTAATGGAATTTTTAAACAGCAAAAAATTTATTGTTTTCATGTTGGTAGTACTGCTGTGGGCAGGCATTCAGGGTTGCACACCAACGGAGTATCCTGACAAACAACCACCACACGAGACACAATCCGAGATGAACGACAACATAACCAAAGAGATGGAAGCAATTGACAAAGAGGGAGAACAGTTACCGGGTGCTACGAACTTCGAGAGCATAGCGGACGCATTGGCTTGCATGTTCGCACCAGACGATTGTCCATTAAAGAAGAGGCAGGAAGAACAAAAATTAGACAGATAAATACGGATACCTTAAGGAGGAAGCATTATGAAAAAAGTTTGGGAAGAAATGAAAAAACACAAGAAGATCATGATTGGTGTTGCAGTAGTAATAGTGATAGGCGTTTGGTTTATGATCACTAATGATCCTACACCTGTTGTGGAAGGTTAATAAGGAGATAGATCATGGAATGGTTAAAATCAAGATCTAAAGAGAGAACATCATGGGACGGTGCGGTTTGTATCGCGTTGGGTCTTATGATCTTATTCATGGCTCCATTGGCCAAGATAGCGGCCGGACTAGCAATAGCCTACGGTGCTTGGACAATCTGGAAACCAGGAAACTAATATGAAACAGACGGAGGGCTCAATATGTTCAAACCAATCAGAAGATTCTGGGAGGCCTGGAAGAACTCACTATTCGATTCCTATGAACCGAAGCCCACTGTCTACAAGGTCGGCAACAAGAGATACGTCCGTACAAAGAGACTAAGGACCAAATCCAAATCTAAAGGTCCATACATCAAATAATTTGTAAATTTTGTTAAGACCAACTACTTGGAGTGTGGCGGTAGTTTCTTTTCGACCCACCATATGTGTTTCTGTGTGATTGGGTCAAACTTACGCATTCGCAGTTTTTGATTCTGCTTCTCGCCCTTGCCGGGTTTCATAGCGTAATAATAGAATCCATGATCCTTCATCTTGGAATCCTCAGGTACCAGTCTAACTTTTACGTATGGTTTCTTTGACTTTGTCTTTTTTGCCGCCATGATGGTATCCCATGTAGTAAGCCACTGCTATGAACGTGGCGATTAATAGTGTGTGCCAGATGTAAAACATACTGTTAATTATTCGAAATCGGCTCTGACTATGTGTTTTCTCAACGCCCTAACGAGCTCTTCTATCTTGTCTATGCAGTTGATTAGGTCTCTGTCTGTGATGTACTTCTGTTGTTCACGTAACTTGTCATACTCCTTTAGTGTGATAGTCACTGTGCTTCTCATTCCGCCTTCGTTCTCGTATGATAGGTCTTCTGATCTGTCGTCTGTCATNTTACTCCTTGTCGTCATCTTCTCTGTTGGTTACAATCTTGTCTACAAGTCCATACGCAACTGCCTCTTCGGCATTCATGAACTTGTCTCTNTCCATGTCTGCTTTCAGTTTNTCAAGGGGTTGACCTGTTGTCTTCTCATATATTTCGGTAAGTTCTTTCTTCCATCTTAGCAATTCATTTGCTCTGATCTCAACATCTGTAGCCTGTCCCGAAGCACCGCCCAATGGTTGATGTATCATGTGCCTTGCGTGTGGCAACATGTATCTCTTACCTTTTGTTCCCGCACTTGCTAGGAGTGAGCCCATGCTACATGCTTGGCCCACTACTATGGTCTGTATGTCTGACTTGACATACTGCATGGTGTCGTATATCGCCATGCCTGCCGTTACCAGTCCGCCTGGCGAATTGATATACAGTGTTATATCCTTCGAGGCATCTTGTGATTCCAAGAATAACAGTTGAGCACACAACACTGATGCTGTGTGTTCTTCTATCGGTCCTTCCAACATGATGATTCTATCCTTGAGCAACCTAGAGAATATGTCATACGATCTCTCGCCCTTGGATGTTTGTTCTATCACTATTGGTGTAAGTGG
>JGI25132J35274_1000378_pt1 | contig 11929 bp, 18 predicted proteins | sample ETNvirenome_6_30_FD_35274 | JGI IMG/M metagenome (IMG submission 35274)
ACGAAGGCGAAACACAATTAAAAGCGGAGGGCGGCGTGATTACTTCACCATATGCAAATCCCATGAAAAGAACGATGGGTCCAATCCCAATGAATCAGCCTTCACAGGGGCCGGGCATAGAGGGTATTTTTAAACAAATACAGCAGCAAACGGACCAAATGATGTCTTCTCCGCTGCAAGTGTACTCACAGTATTTAGCTAAAACTTACGTGCAGCCAGAAGCTGCGGGCATGGTAAATAAGGTTCACGAGTTTGTTGATTTGGTAGATCAAGCAGAACGCGCTCATTTTGGCGTAGAGGAAAGCTTTGGGTTTGGGGATTTTGGAAACCCTATGCAACGCCCCCCGATGCAAAACGCCCCCACCGGGCCGAATTACCCTAGATTAAATGAAGGCACGTTTGGGCCTAATGACGGATTAGCAGCAATGCCCCCGCCGATGGACATGGGCTCGTTTGAGCAACAAAGCCCAATGGATAGAGGCATCGCATCGTTACCCGCTGCGTATTAGGAAAATTAAAATGTTATGGCAACAGTATCTGAAGACACAAATTTAACGATTCCGCTCAAGAACATCTTGGGCATGATTGCGTTTACCGCTGTTGCTACCATGGCGTACTTCACCATCGAATCACGGCTCACGGCACTTGAGCATAATGTCGAGATGACCGACCTTGAGATAAAATCTAACTCTGAATTTAGAATTTTATGGCCCAGAGGCCAGCTTGGTGCCCTCCCCGCGGACGCACGTCAGGACATGTTGCTCGAAGGTTTAGAGCGTGATGTAACAGAACTGCGTGAAATTCAAGACAGGGTTCATGAGCTAACTATCCGTATCGGTACAATGGAAGCTCTGTACGCACAAGAAAAAGAAGATGACGGTGGAAACTAATGTTAGCCGAAGTTGCTGCGGTTATTACCGCAGTAAAAGGTATCAATGACGCTATAGCCGCTGTAAAAACCGCAGGCGGACATGCGACCGATTTGGGAACCATAGTCCAGAAATACGCGACCGCGAACGAAAAACTGCAAGAAGCCGAATCTAAGCATGTTGGTAAGTTATCCTTACAAGATTCCATGCAAATGCAAGTAGCCAAAAAACAACTACAGACATTCAACCAGCAACTCAAAGACATGATGCTGATGCAAGGGTTAGCCTCTGACTACAATGAAATAATGAATCGCGTAGAAGAAAGCCGTTTACAACATGAACGTGACCTTGCCAAAATAAAAAGGAAAAAAGCAGAACGTCGTAAAGCATGGCGCGAGTTTGGGCAAATAATGGGTATCGGAATTTGTTGTTTGATGGTGTGCTTTGCGGGGTTGTATATCTGGTTACTTTTACGCTGAAGGTAAAACTATGGACCCAATTTTAGAACATCATTATAAAAATCTAGCAGAAAACAAAGCTGTTACAAATGAAGACGGGTCTGTTTCTACAGTGTATACCGCTCAAATTGATGTTGATGGAGTCCCCACTTTAATACCTACGGTCTGGGACGGAAAAATACTAGAGGTCCCTGAAGCTGCGGCAAGAGCTAAAGCGTCTGGCATACAGTGGCCAACAGCACCAACTCACCCAGAATTACGTAAGTATGACGTTCTTTTACACAAAGAAATGAAACCGATGAGGCCTGAAGAGGCTCGTAAATTATTAGATGTTGTAAAAGCAGGCAAAAACGACAACTTTTAACGCAGCCAAGCCTGCACTTCTTCGCCCAGTACCTTCCCAGCTATATCAATCTTACTGCGTAACGCCCCTAGTATCTTTTCGTCTATGGTGCCGGGCGACACTAGGTCTATATATGTAACCTTGTTATCTTGTCCGATCCGGTGAGCGCGGTCCTCCGACTGCAATCTAATCTCAAGGTCATAACTGTTACTGTAATACACAACGGTGTTGGCTGCGGTCAGTGTAATACCGTAGCCGCCCGTCTTAGGCTGCCCCACAAAGAAACGCAGGGGGTGATCTTTCTTCTGAAAGTTCTCCACAATCTCCTGTCGCTCATCTTGCGGTGTGGCACCGTAATAGGTTGCGACCGATTCGGGCCCGAACCGGTCGCGCAGGGCATAAGCCACCTGTTGAATGTCGTGTGTATACGTCGCCCAAATGATGGCCTTTCCCTGTAACTCTTCAGTAACGTCGAGCAGTTCGTTCAGTCGGTTACTTTTGACCGTCTGTATCTCGCCGTCGTCTGGCTGCAAATGTCCGCAGCAAATTTGTTGTAGTCGCATGATCTGTGTCAGTACGCTTGCAGTGGTAGCTAACTCACCACTTTCTAGCTTGGCCAACGCCAGCTTTTTCATCTGCATGTACAGTTTGACTTGTTCGGGGGTGAGGGCGACTTCCCTCTGGGTGTAAACTTTGACCGGAAGATCAAGGCAATCGACCTTTAGAACGCGACTGCTGAACCGATCTAACTTTTCAGAAAGTTCGTCTAAGCGCCGATAGCCTACAATCTGTTGGAAGCTGCGGTGACCCATTTGGCGTTTCTGCACATTGGCGTACCGCGCTTGGAAAGCATAGTAGCTGTTAAAGCCCAATGCCTTTTCGGCAAGGAAGTTACACTGGCTAAACAGGTCCATAGGGCTCTTTGTGATAGGGGAGCCGGTCAATATCCGGCGGTATTTAGCCCGTCCCTGCAAAGCGATTATGTTCTTCGTCCTCGCAGCCTTCCTGTTCTTTATTGTAGTTGATTCGTCAACAATCACAATGTTGTCTGGATTCTGGTACAAAAAAGCAGTCGCTGCCTCCGTACCGCGTTGTGAGGAGAACGCTTCGATGTTCATTACGAACACCTTCAATAACGGTTCACGGTTAACGATAAAATCTTTTAGGTCATTTTCGTAACGCTGCGTCTTAGTAGGCACCCACCGCATAATCTGCCGGGGTATACGCTTGGGCAGTGTATTGGAACCTCCCCCTTGACCCAGTTGTCATAGACACCTTTAGGTGCAACGATCAACGCTGCCTTTATTTTACCGGCCTCGTACAAAGCACCCATGGTATCTATGGCTACCTTAGATTTTCCTGTGCCCATCTCCATGAGCAGCGCGTAATACTCCGCGGCCCACGAGTCTTCAAAAGCAGTGCGCTGATGATCGTATGGTTGGGTTTCGTATTCGTAGCCAGACATTGGTGCCCCTATTTTTTAAAATCGCTTGACTTTAAAATTGTATAAGATATTATCTTAAATTGTCAAGGCCCAAACGGTGCCTTTAACCACGAAAGGAGAAACACGATGAGTGATGACCTAGCAAAACTGATGGAGCAGGACTTTGAAGAGAATGCTGCATCTGTTGAGAAAATTGACCAGCAGGGGCTTACTTCGGTAGCCGCGTTGGCCAGAACAATCCGTGATAAGGACAGTAGATTTCTGATCTTGAGCAAACGCTCAAGGAAGAGAAGAAGGCTTATCAAACTCACGGACGAGGAAATGCCTTCGATGCTTGCAGAGATCGGCATGGCTTCATTTGCACTTGATGACGGATCAACCGTCGAGGTTAAACAAACCTATGGTGCGTCCATTCTAGTTGAAAAACGTCCCGAAGCTTACGAGTGGCTACGTGATAACGGATACGATGACATTATTAAGAATACTGTCGCGTGTCAGTTTGGCCGTGGTGAGGACGATCAAGCTAGTGCCTTTGCTGCTTTCGCGCAACAGCAAGGTTATGTCCCCGACCAAAAGACCGAGGTACACCCTCAAACGCTTCGTGCGTTCGTAAAAGAACGTTGTGAAGCTGGAGAGGAGTTTCCAATGGAGTTGTTTGGGGCATGGGTAGGTCAACGCGCAGTCATAAAGCGAGGAAAGAAATAATGACGAAGAAAAGCGAAGTAGCCCAAGCGGCTAAAAACGAAGTAGCAGTGTTTGACATTGCTATGATGGAGCAGGATGCCGGTGCAGGCATGGACAACATGGGGCAGGAAGATTTAGCTCTTCCGTTCNTNAAGGTACTGTCTGGTAACGATCCTGTATTGGACGACGATACTGTCGATGCTCGTAAGGGTGATATTTACAACACCGTTACTGGGTTGGCGTACAAAGGTAAAGAAGGGGTGCGAGTCGTACCCTGCGCTTACCAACGTAGGTTCATCCAGTGGGCTCCGCGTGGCAGCGGAAGCGGTGCGCCCATGGCAATTTACGATCCGGGAGAAGAACGTCCAAAGACAGAGCGTTCACCAGAAGACAACAAAGAATACGTTGTCGATGGTGATGGGTCTTACATCGAAGAGACTCACCAGCACTTTGTCCTCCTTCTCAACGGTGATGGGTCACACGAGACTGCCCTCATCGCAATGAAGTCCACGCAGCTTAAAAAGAGCAGGAAGTGGAACAGCATGATGGCGTCTCGCTCAATGCAAGGCAAGAACGGGCCGTTTACGCCGCCTCGTTTTAGCCACATCTACCACCTAAAAACCATTGCGGAAGAGAACTCAAAAGGTTCTTGGCATGGTTGGGAGATGTCCTGTGAGGGTGTCATTGAAGATGGCGATCTGTATGCCCGTGCGAAGGGCTTTGCAGAGAGCATTACCGCAGGCGATGTTGTGGTGAAACATACGGATGACGAAGAAGGCGGGTCAACACCGTTTTAACAGTCACGCGGCGGGGCCTCGTGCCCCGCCGATTTTTTCCGTATGGGGGCACACATGTCAGTAGATAAATTTATGGCCATATTTGATGGCCTGAAGGAAGCCCACGGCTACTTCAAGATAGAAAAGACCGCGGCCAATGGCAAAGCCCAAGGTAAGGCGGGCGTTACACGTGAACCCAGAACGAAGAAGCTTTGGGAGAATCACCTGTCCGGTAAGGGCAATGGATTGGGTATCATCCCAATCAACGAAGACAACTTGTGCAAATGGGGTTGNATTGACGTGGACCAGTATCCACTCGACCACAAGCACCTTGTTGAAAAGATAAGAAAGTTAAAGTTACCTTTAGTAGTGTGCCGTAGTAAGTCTGGCGGTGCGCACTGTTTCCTGTTCTCAAAAGAATGGGTAGAAGCGAAAGACATGCAGAAAGCTCTGCAACATATGTCCGCGGCCCTTGGTTATGGCGAAAGTGAGATATTTCCAAAGCAGATAAAATTACACCTAGACCGTGGTGATGTTGGAAACTTTCTCAATTTGCCGTACTACGATCACGAAGACGGCCTGCGTTACGCATTCCTAGATGACGGCACCTCTGCCGATCTAAACGAATTTATAGAGCTTTACGAAAAGTATGCTCAAACTCCAGAAGAAGTTGTTAAGCTCCAAGTAGTAGACAACGGTGAAACGGACCTTATGAAGGACGGGCCGCCTTGTTTACAAATACTTTGCAAGCAACGCATCAGCGAAGGAGGTAGAAATAATGGTTTATTCAACATCGGCGTTTACCTACGAAAGGCGTACCCGGATAGTTGGGAATCAGAAATTCTACGATACAACATGGAGTACCTGTCTCCGCCACTGCCACTGCCGGAGGTCAACATAGTTGCGAAGCAGCTAGACAGGAAAGACTACGCTTACAAATGCTCTGACGCGCCAATCAGCGCACACTGCAACAAAGAACTGTGCCGTACCCGCAAATTCGGCATAGGAGCCGCTGTAGCGGGCGCTACGGTGGCAAACCTGCGGAAGTATAACTCTACCCCGCCNGTATGGTTTATGGACGTTAACGGCGAACCACTGGAGCTAGACACGGAGGCCCTNATGAGCCAACCCATGTTCCAGAAATCCTGCATGGAGCAACTTAACTTCATGCCCCGGTCCGTCGCCAANCAGCAGTGGGAAAGCCGTATCAGCACCTTGATGACTGAGATGCGTGACAACGAGAGCGCCATCATTGAAGTGGCACAGGACGCCAGNATCAGCGGACAGTTTTACGATTACCTTGAAGAGTTTTGTAGCCACCTTCAGCAGGCGCAGGATAAAGAAGAGATACTATTACGCCGCCCATGGACAGATGAAGAAGAAGAGGTTACCTACTTCAGACTGAAAGATTTTGAGAGTTATTTAAAGAAAAATAAGTTCTTTGAGTACAAGTCTCACAAGATTGCGCAACGATTACGTGACATCAATGGAGACAGTATGGTCTTAAAGATTAAAGGCCGGTCTGTCCGGGTATGGAAGATACCTGCTTTTGAGAGCGCAGACGTAGATTTAAAGACACCCAAGTTTAACCAAGAGGAGGCACCGTTTTGAGCAGCCTGTCGAAGAAGGACCGTGACACAGAAATCGTTCGGTTGATCGACAAAGAACGAATGACCATGACCGCAGTAGCAAAGCTATTCGGTATCTCCAAACAACGGGTGCAACAAATCTACAGAAGGGAAAAAGATGTTTAGGATATTTGGTCCACCGGGTACAGGTAAGACTACTACATTGCTCAACATGGTGGACAAAGCGTTAGAAGACGGGACGCCACCGGAACGGATTGCTTTTTTAGCCTTTACCCGAAAAGCGGCAAATGAGGCAAAAGAACGGGCGGCTGCTCGTTTTAATCTGGACCCCAAGCAAGACCTGATATTTTTCCGGACGCTGCATAGTCTGGCGTTAACCATGTCAGACATACGACCAGAGCAGGTCATGCAGGAAGAAAACTATCGGGAGCTTAGTCGCACGATAGGTGTAGACCTTGGCGGCCAGAAGAACACGTCGATAGATGATGACGTGCCTAGCATGGTAGCCAGTAGCGATCCGGTGCTGGGCCTGATTAACTTAGCCCGACTGCGTAAGGTTGACTTGCGTGACCAATACAACATGAGCGAGGTTGAGCAGGACTGGAATACAGTTAACTTTGTGGCAAATAGTTTGAAAGAATACAAAGAGGCCATGGGTCTGTTTGACTTCACTGATATGCTCGAACACTTTGCCAATGGCGATGCTAAGTTCTGCCCTGAGTTTGATCTGTGCTTTTTAGATGAGGCGCAAGACTTGTCCCCATTACAGTGGGACATTGCCCACCTACTCGACCGTCGATCCAAGAAGATGTACTGCGCTGGCGATGACGATCAAGCGATCTATCGCTGGGCGGGTGCCGACGTAGACCACTTTATTAACTTGCCCGGTGGGTCAGAAATACTGTCACAGTCGTACCGCATACCACGCAACGTGCATAACGTGGCGGAAAATGTCGTGCGCCGCATTACCAGACGGTTCCCGAAAGCTTACGAGCCCCGCGAAGAACCCGGCAATGTGACGCGCATTACTACTATCAACTCGCTCGACATGGCACAAGGCGATTGGTTGATCCTATCGCAGGCGGGATACCAACTGACCCCCGTGGCCAATGACCTGAAGTCTAACGGCTACCTGTTCAACTANCGCGGCAGACGNTCNATNAGCGAAAAGATAAGCGAAGCCGTAAACGGGTGGGAGCAACTGCGTAAAGGAAAAGAAATATCCGGCCAAGTTGCCCGTATAATATATAGCTACATGGCAATTGGTGAACGCTTAACCCGTGGCTTTAAAAAGCTGCCGGGAGTCGATGACAACGATCTCGTAACATTTGATGAGTTGGTGGAGCATCACGGCTTGCTGGCTACGAAAGATATGATCTGGTCCACCGCCATGGATAAGCTGCCCTCAACCGATAGGGCTTACGTCACGGCATTACTGCGTCGGGGCGAGAAGTTTAATGGCATCCCCCGCATTACAGCATCCACGATCCACGGATCAAAAGGTGGTGAGGCGGATAACGTTGTGCTGTTCACGGACCTCAGTCCAGCAGCCGATACCCAGTTTCAACAGAACCCTGATGACACACACCGTGTTTTTTACGTTGGCGTAACTCGTGCTAAAAAGAACTTGTACATTGTAGACGCAGAAGATGTATCAAGGAGCTACGACCTATGACAAAAATAACTTTTAGAAAATATATGGAGATGATGCACGAGGCTGAACAAAAGTACGGTGCCGTCTTCGAGAGCGAAATCTCAGAAAAAGATTGGAATAACCCTCTTGTGAAAGATGAGGATATGCCCGGTCTTACCTTAACGTGGGACATGGAACTCCAAGAATGGTGCGTCTTTGGCCCCCTCAATCAAACGGTACATTGAATGAAGCGAGAAGATTTACTCCACGCGGCGGAGAAACTAATCAACGGCCCGCGGGCTCAAGACTATGGAGACGCCTTGTTTAACCATCAGCGTATTGCTGCTGGCTGGAATGTCATTGTTACAGGCGCAATGACAACCCACGGAGAGCTAACGCCTGCGCACGTCGCCTTGATGATGGACTGGGTAAAGACCAGCAGATTGGTGGAAAGCATCGACCACGCCGACTCTTGGGTGGATAAAGCAGGGTACACGGCTCTCGGAGCAGAGTTTGTACACAAAACCAAATCAGTGGGGACCAGTAATGGCAAAACTACAAATGAGCATGTTCGCACCAAAAAGTGAGTGGATACCACCGCTGGAACTGCCAGACATCACGTCAGCAAAAAAGATAGCCATCGACGTTGAAACACGCGACCCGAATCTAAAAAGCAACGGCCCCGGCTGGCCTACCGGTGACGGTGAGGTAGTGGGCTATGCAGTAGCAGTAGATGAGTGGTCCGGTTACATACCGATCCGCCACTTTGGCGGGGGTAACCTTGACGAAAAGGTAGTCAACCGCTGGCTTAAAAAAGTATTCGAGTGTCCTGCCGATAAGATCATGCACAACGCGCAGTATGACTTGGGCTGGATCAAACAGATGGGCTTTCAAGTAAATGGCCGCATCGTGGATACCATGGTCATCGCATCGCTGCTAGACGAAAACCGATTTAGCTACAGCTTGAATGCGCTGGCTTACGACCACTTGGGAAAAGTTAAGTCTGAAAAAGGTCTAGTGGAGGCGGCGCGGGAGTTCGGAGTCGATCCGAAAGCAGAGATGTGGAAGATGCCCGCCATGTACGTTGGACCGTATGCGGAGGGTGACGCTGAACTGACCCTCGAACTCTGGAACTACTTCTCCGTTCAACTTGGCAAAGAGGGCTTGTGGCCTATCGCTAACCTCGAACTTGATCTCCTCCCATGTCTTGTTGACATGACGATGCGAGGCGTCCGGGTCGATACGGATAAGGTCGAGCGAACGAGGAATAGTCTGCTCAAGCGCGAACGGGAAGTCCTGAAGGAGATCAAGCGCATCAGTGGCAGTAATGTTGAAATCTGGGCTGCACAGTCTCTCGCTAAAGCGTTCGATAAAGTCGGCGTCCACTATCCACGCACTGAAAAGGGCGCACCGTCGTTCACTAAACTCTTCCTCCAAGAGCATGAGCATCCACTCGCGCAACTCGTCACCCAAGCTAGGAACCTGAACAAGACATCCGGCACTTTCATCAACACAATCATGAAGCACTGTCACGCTGATGGTCGAATACACTCCCATATAAACCAAATCCGTTCTGACGATGGAGGCACGGTGTCGGGACGTATATCTATGTCCAACCCGAACCTTCAACAAATCCCGGCCCGCGATCCAGAACTGGGGCCAATGATCCGTTCTTTGTTTCTTCCAGAGGAAGGCGAACAATGGGCGGCCATTGACTTCTCGCAACAGGAACCGCGCATCTTGGTACATTATGCGCATGTATACGGAAAAATGCGAGGAGTAGCATTAGAAGGTGCGAAGGAGTTTGTAAACGCCTACAACGAAAACCCAGACACTGACTTCCATACGATGGTGGCGGAGATGGCTAACATCCCGCGGAAACAGGCCAAGACAATTAACCTTGGCATGATGTANGGCATGGGCGTCAACAAATTATCCGAACAACTGGATGTATCGGTNGAAGAAGCAAAGAGCCTGACCAAGCANTACCATGACCGGGTTCCGTTCGTTAAGGGGCTTATGACTGGCGTAATGAACCGACTAAATGAAAAGTCGTCTGGCGGTTCGCTGCACTCGCTGCTTGGCCGTAAATGCCGCTTCGATCTGTGGGAGCCCGACACGTTNGCCATGAACAAGGCGCTGCCCTACCGGGAAGCGGTAGACGAATATGGGCCCACGACCCGTCTTAAACGTGCTTACACTTACAAGGCGCTTAATCGTTTAATCCAAGCATCTGCTGCGGATATGACGAAAAAAGCGATGGTAGACCTGTATAAGCAGGGAATACTGCCCATGCTTCAGATACACGATGAGATTGCAATGTCAGTCAAAACGAAAGAAGAAGCGCAGGCCGTAGCCAAAGTTATGGAGGAAGCCGTACCGCTCGAAGTGCCGTCAAAATGCGACGTAGAGATAGGCCCGTCATGGGGCGAAGCTAAGTGATTTCTTGCATTCTTGTATATCTTCGTATATTATCCTAGACATCCGGGGGCATCGGAGATAGATTAAATGGATACAACACGTTGGAAAAGCATTCTCGTTCCGCGAGAGGTGTACGAAGAGATCAAGGAGCTTTCAAAGAAAGAAGGCAGGACCATCGGCGGGCAGCTTAGGCTGGTGTTCGAGTGGTACATGGAGACGGCTAAAAATGACAGAAGTTCTGGGCGAACCGGGACAGTTTCACAGAAATCTGGTGAAAAATAACTGTCCTAAATGCGAGAAACCCCTGACGTTTGTGGCAATCACAGACGGTAAACTCCATCGCAAATGCAAAACCTGCAACTTAACCATCGTTGACCCCCTCGAAGCCGGTGAATATCCCCCTAACATATGCGAAATATGCGATTAAGTGTTGCATATCCCATACCACACTGTTTATACTACGCTTGAACATGGTAAGCATGTTCTCCGTAGTTGACCCTGACCCCAGTACGGTTGCCCCCGGCTGGGGTCATTCTTTTTTAGAGAAGGAAAAACTATGGCAGATATGATCTTTGTAAATGGCCTACGCGCAAGTAAACCCCGCGATAAAGCGCCAGACTTCGTTAAAGCCGATCTCAGTATTAACCGCCTTGAACTCATCACGTGGCTCGAATCACAGTCCGGTGAGTGGGTGAACGCGCAAATCTTAGATAGTAAGAAGAACCCCGGAACGTGGTACGTCAAAGTCGATACCTACGATGCGGATAAAAAGGAGTGAACTATGGATGACCTAAACCTACGTGTGTCGGAAATACCTTGGGTATATGCCGTCAATGAAGTAAACAAAGCTATTACCGATTTCCAAGACCAGCTTGAAAAAAGCGGTAGCGAAGAAGACCAGAAGCGCAGCGCCGAACTAGAGAAGTGCTGGCAACGTATCCTTCAAGGTTGACATTTCTATATAAAATCCCATACACTACTCCATGTAACCCTATACCACACGGAGAACGTTATGAAAGATTTAATACCCATTGATGAAGTTTGCCGCCTAGCGCANGTAAGCAAGCCCACCGTTTACCGAAAGGTGCGGTCGGGCGATTTCCCTAACCCGGTCAAAGTACCAACCACCGCGTCCCGCGGGCCAAAGATGGTCAACCGCTGGGATCGTGGTGCCGTACTCGCTTGGTGCTTNAAGAAGAAACGCCTCACTAACCGCTGTCGATGTCGCAGTCGAAGAGACTGACGCGCGCACTGGGACACGGCCCCCGAACCATGGTACGTGGAACAAACTAGATAACGGCAAGATCGTCCAGATCAACCCAGCCTACGTCATTGCCTTGATCCACGCCGAAGTGGAGGACGATGAAGAGGGCGCGGACGATGAATAAGGAGAAGCTAGTGGATTTAGGCGAAGAAGTCTTAACGGACATAGATAAAGATCTTGAAAAAAGGTTACGGCAACATTTAGAGGTTGAACTGTGTCGTCGTTTGTCGCTGTTGTTTGATAGGGCTGGTAGTTTTATTAGCCAAGGTCATAGCAAGGACGCATCGCTAGAAAGCCAAAAATCGCACAAGTCGGTTAAGCCCGTGTTAGACGATTGCATGGATCGGCTTTTTCCACATCTGAAAACCAAATGAACGGTAAGCGGCCACGCTTTGCCCGAACCCCCGACGGCAGCCTGACATCACGAGGCTGCCTAGCTATCTGCAAC
>JGI25132J35274_1000383_pt1 | contig 11909 bp, 8 predicted proteins | sample ETNvirenome_6_30_FD_35274 | JGI IMG/M metagenome (IMG submission 35274)
TAGCAAGACCTACATCACCGGAATTATCACCTATAGAAAGCAGGGCACAGGCTGCATTGGCTGACCCAAGACAAAGGTTACTTTCGCAATACTATAAATCAAACGATGTGATGGATAGGGTAATGGCCGTACTAAAGGGGAGGCGATGAGATGAGTAAAATTCTCGTAAAGCAGCAATCCAATATAATGTACACTCGTGATATTGGTGGCCCAAACCAAAAAGGCGGATTCTTTCAAGATTTAGCAACACTTAGAGGCGGGGCAACAGGTCTTAATGCACAAGGTGGACAGTCTTTTATCCCNGGTTCTGAATTAGGTGCAGCAAAACCTACAGCAATGCAAAGANTCGGTGCGGCTGGTAATATTGCTGGTCGTGGACTTGCTCTTGCTTTAACCGGCCTTCAAACTGCACACTCATTACAAGGTGGAAATGTTGGTGCATTAGGAAACATAAAAGATNCATACGCTCAAAATGTACAAGGTTTAACCGGTAGTGGAACTACTGAGGCTCAACAAGCACAGAATATTGCTACAGACCATTACAATAAGGTGAAAGAAGCAACGCAGCATCAAAATATTACAGGGATGCCATCAAAGTTTCTTCAAGAAGTGGAAAACGCACAGCAAGGTCAGCAACNGCAACAGCAACAGCAAACGACTTCTACAGGTACAGCACCACCGGGTACTCAAGGTCCAACATTGGGTAGCACGATTCAACAAACTCAAGCAACTCAAGCAACTCAAGCAACTCAACCAACTCAAGCAACTCAAGCAACTCAANCAACTCAAGCAACTCAAGCAACTCAACCAACTCAAGCAACTCAACCAACTCAAGCAACTCAAGCACCAGCACAACCGGGACAAGTATCACCAACACAAATGGGGGGTATATTACCCGGAGTAAACCAAGCACCTGCTGCACCTGCTGCCCCTGCACCTGCTGCCCCTGCACCTGCACCTGCTGCCCCTGCACCTGCTGCCCCTGCACCTGCACCTGCTGCCCCTGCACCTGCACCTGCCGCCCCTGCACCTGCTCAACCTAATACCGGATTATTTGACCCTAAATATCAATCTAAACCTGCTGCACCTGCACCTGCACCTGCACCTGCACCTGCTGCTGCACCTCAACCTGCGGCACCTGCTGCATCAAACATAGGAGTAAAACGAAGTCTTCTTGATAGGGCTAATCGTGAAGCAAAAATCCAAGAAATGAGTCGAACTCATAGAGATAGAAAAAGATTAGATAATCAACTTAATCAAGTTTTTGATGAAATAGGTGATGCACAGGTACCCGATAACAGCGATGTAGAACTTGTACCCGGACCTGTTCAAACACCTCAAACAAGAGATGAAAGAATAAAATCAATGCAAGAAAGAATAGATGCAATGCCTAATCCTGTTCCTGTTAGACGAACACCTTCACCTCCACCAGCAGAAGAGTTACCAAGCGTAGCAGATTTACCCGGCAATCCTAATATAACAGCACAACCACCAAAAATAGAAAATTTACAACGTACACCTGTAATAGATACTACACCTCCACCAATGAATCCTGCTGATGTGTTAGGATTTGGTGACTTACAACCTGCACAAAAAACCCAAGCAATACCATACCAAGCACCTAATAGGACTACTACTGAAGGATATAGAGCAAGTGACTTTGATACAACAGAAGATGCTTATGCTGGCTCTCGTAATGTACCATCTATGAGTGCAAGAGAATTGTATGCGGGAAGTCCAAGTAGAGTAGAACCACAATTGGGTGATGATGTAAATGTGAATTGGCAAGACACACCTACAACTTACGAGCAACAATCCCCAATAGATGCAGCATTGGCTACTCTTAATACTAGCCCTAATAGATTACCTGTTGGTCAATCAAGAGAATTAAGTCCGGGTGCTAGAATCATGAATCAACCTGCGAATAGGGAATTCAGAAGAACTCTAAGAGGTGGTACTTCTCTACCAATTCAAAATGATGGAATGAGTTTGATTGACGCTCAAGATAATTTTGCTGATTGGCGAAAAGACCCAAGAATTAAGTGGGCATCATTTGTGAATATGATATTCGATGAGTTTGGTGACCTATTCCATAAGGCTGACCCGCATCAAGTTGGTTCTATCGTTATGGGATTATACTTAGACAAGATGGTTCGGTGATACCATGACCGACATGACTGAGTTTATCATGGATATGGACAGAAAGATGTCTGCCAAATCCTTTCAGTATTTCTTTACAGAAATTTTAGGTTTTGATTATTCGGGACACCATAGAAGTTGGGATGAGGGTCTTGATAAAAACAGATACTACTGTGTTAAAGCGAGTCGTGACCACGGTAAATCTGTATTTTTTATGAGTCGTGCATTGTGGATTGCAGCGTTTCAACCTAATACACATATCATGATTTTCTCACACTCTCTTGAACAGACACTAGAACACATGCGTTTCATTCGCAATAACATAGAGGGTACACCTTGTTTGAGGCACTTGATTCCCGAAGGTAGACCGTGGCGTAAGACTTACTTTGAGTTTTCAAATGGTAGCCGTATAATGGCAAAGTCGGTTGGTGGAGGTACTCGTGGTTTCCACCCAAATGTTGTACTGTGTGACGATATTTTGTGGGGTACTACGGGTACTGAATTACAAAGAGCAGCAGATTGGTTCTACGGTGTATTGCTTCCTGTTCTACACCACACAGGTAGATTGATGATGGTAGGTACACCGTTCTCGTATAACGATTTATACTCTCAACTTGAACAGACTGAAACATTCACTGTTGAGACATATCCTGCTATAAATGAGCAAGGCGAGGCACTGTGGCCCGAAAGGTGGGACTTAGAATCACTTGACCAAAGACGAATGTCAATGCCAGCGATACAGTTCTCTCGTGAATATCTGTGTGAACCTATCCACGATGTAGCAAGTATGTTTCCTAATGATATATTGGAAAAGGCTCGTAACAAAGATTTGGTTTTACTTGATAGGGCTGAAACTGAATATGATGAAGAAGGAGAACCGGCTGGTGTATTTGGTCAACACTTTATCGGATGGGACACAGCGATTGCTTCAGATAAGAACGCTGACTTTACCGCAATGACCGTGTTGCGTACACTTCCCGATGATAATATCAAGCAAATTGTTGGTGTATTCCACGAAAAGGGTGTAGGTGGATTGGCGCAGAAGAAACAGATTCTTCTACTGAACAATCGTTTCCAACCCGATTTGATTGAACTTGAAGGTAACAACTTCCAGCGAATGTTTGAGGCTGAATTAAAAGAAATGAGAAACGATATACCAATCAAGACTTTCATGACAACTCGACAGCGCAAAGAAAGTATGTTCATGTCACTATTGATGGCATTTGAGCAAGGACAAATTCAAACTCCGTATGGAGACAAGAGAAGCAGAGAGTTTACTCACAAACTAGAGACTGAGTTAAACCGCTTCGGTATGCAAAAGAATGGTAAGTTAGAGAGTGTAGGTACTCACGATGACTTGGCAATGAGCCTAGCATTGGCTAATTGGGCTACTAAGGAGTTCAAGGGTTCAATAGTTCTACTCGATGATGTGATGCCCGGATTCGATGAATGGTTGACCGGTAAACCACATAGAAATCATAGAGATAGTTTAGCAGACGGGTGGATGATACCATGATAAATATGGATTATGTAATGGGCTTTTTGAAATCAAAAGGCGAAGAAGAAAAACCGAAGAAAGGTGGTATGATTATGGTTATTACCGTAGCCAAACCAAAGAAAGTCGGTATTAAAGATAAGAAGAAATGATTATTAGAGAGGTCAATTGAGTGGTCATTATGTGGGGGAGTATGCTGATAGGTGACACCTATGATACACCTCTAAATGTCACCGATGAATTTTCTAATATGGTGATAAAAAATCTATCTCAGCACCCCAATTTTTTAAATCACAACATTCCTGTAGAATCTTCTACTATATTCAAAAATGAGCATGTAAAAAAGAAATCATTTCCCGAAAATGGTGATGGTTGGTTTGAATCTCATTATGGAAAAGATGCAAATTCAATAATCCGAATGTGCAAGAAAATGCGAAGGCATGACAAAAATAACAGAGATGATTATGACAGTATCATAAGCGATATTCGTACTTTGAAAGCGTTAGAAGTAGATACTACTATCAAAAGTCTATCATGGTCAGAAGGATTAGACGATGTAATAAGAAATATAGGTTTAGATGATAAGACTCTCAAAGCATTGCGTAAATTTGGGGAGTCGAGAAGTACAAGTTTGCAAAAAGCCTGTCAACAGTACCTAAAAGCAGTAACAGTGCTTCAACATATCAATGATAAGATAGATTGGGACACTAATGACCAAGAAAATTGGGTTACTGCACTTGACATGAAGAAAGATGCACAAAAAATGTGGAGAAATACGCTACATCAGATAGATTCTTTGACAAAAAGCGATTATAACGCTTTAATGTTCACTACAGACCTGTTAGAAAAGGAAGGGGCACTAAGTAGTCGTGAAATTTTGCGAAGGGGTATGGATGTACTTGACAAATCTATGACTACAAGTAAATTAGGTAGCCTCATCAAGATGTATGGTGAAGAAGTTGACGTTTACAGAGGTGCATCTAGGGGTACGTTTGTAAAAATGGGTAATGATGGACTTATAATAAAGGATATTTGGGCATACACCGCAGGATTTGTAGATGCTGACGGTAGTATCTTTATTTCCAAGCGTGGTGACCCTCGTGTAACAATAGTAGCGAGTGGTGCAGAGGGTAAAATGCACTGTGAGGAATTACAGAAGTTACTTGAGTGTGGTCGTCTTGTATCTGACCAAAAATTAGCCAAGAATACTGTAAAACCTGTACACAGACTTATTTTCTCTTCAAAAGATTCTATTCGCTCTTTACTAAAGGGTATATCCCCGTATCTGAAATTAAAATCACTACAAGCAAAGGCTGTGTTGAATTATATTGACGAAAAAGACACAATGCGAAAAAATGAGTTGTACCAACTCGTTACTTTCAATAATTGGAAAGAGCATAAAAACAAAGCAGCATCTCTTCTAAATGAATGGGGCGTTGATGCCGATACTATTGGTACATTTGCGGAGGGTCTATGATGGCAGAAGAGCAAGGAAGAATTAGTCGTTTTATTAGTGCGTTAGGTAGACCGTTTAAACGCAAAGATTCACCTGTACCTACTATGCCGCTTTGGACAAGTGGTATTCAAGAACCTGTAATGGCTCAAGGTATTACTATACCTGCTCTTTACGCTGTTAGCAATGAGTCACTGATTCTAAGAACTGTGCTTGCAAAACTAAGGCAAGAGATGTTTAGAAGAGGTTACTACTTTGAAAAGAGATTCGTACAAAAGTGTACTGTTTGTGACGAAGAATATCAAAGTGAAGTTCAACAATGTAAGGAATGTGGTGGGCCGGTAAGAAACCCGGACCCCGACGAGATAACATATGCTAAGTGGTTACTAAAACAAGAAAATAGTATGGAACAATCTTTCATTAATGTTCTAAATGAAGTAGAAGCAGATTTGAATGTGGTTGACGATGCTTTCCTAATTCTAGTGAAAGAATACTTCGTAGACCCAAAAACGAAAGAGGTCGCATTCTTCAGAGTAAAAGAAATAATGCGTGGTGACCCTATCTTCATGCGTATTGTTGCTGACAAGCGTGGTGTGCGTGGTGGTCGTTACAAGACATGTTTAATCCACAGAGATGAAATAAAGACCCATGCTGAAGATGATACCTGTGAAATATGTGGCTCTGAACTTCATGACGTACATTATGTCAATATGGCAGGTTCGGGTAAAACACAATACTTCGTAGAAGGTGAAGTAATACATGTAAGTAAGTACACTCCATCTAAGTTGTATGGTCGCTCTCCTGTTAACACTATGTGGCGACAAGCAATGACTCTTACCGCTATGGACAATTACATTTACACAGCGTACCAAAAGCGCAGAATGCCAAAAGGTATTGTATCTGTAACTACAGATAATCTTGAATCTATGAAGTCCTTTTGGAAGGCTGTAGATGAGAAGATGGAACGTGACCCTCACTATGTACCAAAGGTAGGTATAGAATCTAGCACAGGTCGTGGTGGAGTCAATTGGGTTAAATTCATGGACACCTTAGAGGAAATGCAATACATAGCAGTGCGTGATGAAATACGCAATCGTATTGCTGCTTTCTATGGTGTATCTTCTATCTTTATGGTGGATAACGGAAAATCGGGTGGATTAAACAATGAGGGGCTGCAAATTCTAGTTACTAATCGTGCAGTAGAATTTGGTCAAAAGGTCTACACAGAAGTTTTGTTCCCTCGACTTTTCAAGCAGATGAACATTAATGATTGGAAATTAACTCTATATCCAAACGAAGAAGAAGATGAGATTACAAGACTACGCAGAGATGAGCAAGAACTGAATGTTGCTCAGAGAATGGCACAACTTGGATTTGCCCCCGAATTATTGGAGGACACTGCTAACCGTGACATTAGGTTCACCTACAAACGGCCCGAACCTCAACCTGCACAACAACCACCTCCGGGTGGCGCACCACCTCCGGGTATGCCTCCGGGTATGCCTCCGGGTGGAGGTATGATGCCTCCGGGTATGCCTCCGGGTGGAGGTATGCCACCAATGATGGGTAGGGGACCACAAATTCCTCCACAGTTAGCACAACAAATAATGCCTCCACCACAACCCGGAGGACAAGGTATGGGTATTCGTAATCGTGGCCCTGCGGCCCCACAGAGAAGAGGGACAGCAGGTAGTGGGTCACCAATTTCCAATGTACAACAGAGAGGACCGCAACAGTCTATTCAGCAAAGAAATAGCAATGCAATAAGAGATGCGAGAAATCTGAGAGGGGCATAAGTATCTTAAATAGGTAATACATGAGCGTAACACAGCAGGGATAGATATGGACTTAATCAAAATGCACCCTATGGCAAGAAAATTGGGACAGGCTCAGAAAGCATTTGTTGATGCTTTAGAGAATGGTGACGGCAACTTAGCCAAGCAGCACCTTACCGAAGTACAGAAACTAAGCGACTTTTTAGCAGAAGATTTGCAGAATGAAATCGCTAAGAGCGATGTAGTGACTCCACAAGGACCAAAGGACATCTTTGCTGGTGGAGCACCTGTTCTAAAGTTTGAGAATGTTACAAAGTCATCTTCAGTAGATGAGAGTAGTAGACTAGGCTTTACTTCCTCTATCAAGTTCAACAGGAATCATACTCGTGGTGCTGGTTCCTACGGTAGAAGAGTTTGAGGTGGTTATTTGACAGAATCTTCAGAGAATAATGCGGAGGTGTTGATGGGTGTACTCATCAATAAGATGGAGATTATGGATAGTAACTTGAATATCATTAAGGCTGAAAACGATGCCTTGAGAAGATTAATCAATAATCCTCAAGCGTTACTTCGTAAAATGGGTCTTGTCCCTGTAAGCACCCCATTAACTAATGATTTACAAGTTGACCCATTCAGAGGTGACATGGATTTCTCTAGTGATATTATGAAATCTAATCAACAAAATATTACCTCAATTTCAAACGAAGAATTACACGAAATGTCTTGGGAAGATATTCATGAAATGGCAAACGATGCACGAGGTGTAACACAATGAAACCACGATATGACGAGGCACCATTACTAACAAAAGCAGCAGAAATTGAAGAGAGAATTGACCGTTTGGTTAAAGCAAAAAAATGTCCCGAATGTGAAGGAAAGGGCGACGATTGTAAGTGTAAAAACTGTCCCGAATGTAACGGTAAATTAGACAAGATGGGCGGTTGCATGAAGATGGGTTGCGGCGGCGGTAAAATGGAAAAAGCCGAACCCGGCTTTAAGGCTGAGAAAATCACTGATGTCAATCCTGCGTTTATGGCTGAGTCCGGTGGTCAAACCAAGAGTGGTTACTTTACAACTAACGGTAAGACTATTCAAACCGAAGATGCACCAAAGAAAAAGAAGGCAGGTGAAAAGTCAGATATGGCAAGACTTGGTGACAGAATGAATCCTCACTCCGGTACAGGTGTAGAAAGAGAAGACTCTGCTGGTGAAAGTAAACCACTGAAGAAGTATGCACCTTCACCACCATATGTTACTCCGTGTCGAACATGTGGGGCTAGACCCGAAGAAGGTTGCCAAGCGTTTGACCCGAATATACGAGGAATACCAATAGATAAATGCCCTAAATATTTACCGCAAGTATAGGCGGTGAGTAAATGTCATTAGACCATTTCAATATATGTGCTAATGAGTTGTTAAAATCATTAGGAGATGGTATTGACCTTCCTAACGCTGCGGCAGAATATATCATTGCATTTGAAAATACAGATGTCCCTTCAGACATATTGTATAAATCATTGAAAGTTACAGCAGAAGAAATAATCCTAAAACAAGAGGAAGCACTGAATGAAGATGAGATAACTCGTTACCGTCAAGGTCAAGGTTATCTACTCGCACACCACCATACTCACGGAGAACCTACTCAACACGTTTGGATGGATGGGTTACAAACTCCCGAAGAGGCAAACAATAGGTTTGCTGTTTGGCCTTACTATAATCCAAAAAGCGCAAGACACCCATATCAAAAACATCATTTTCCATTTCATGAGGTAAACCACCCACTAAGAAGACAACATGCTGAATCGGGTATGCCTCACTTTGTTGAGTTATTACGTTCACATGTATTCAATGGACACATAGAACAAGAGAGAGATTTTGAAAAAGCACTTCTAAAGCATCTTCCTCATGACCATGCGTTTTTATCGGGTTTCAAAAGACCGCACGATAATAAAAAAAGAAAGTTAGCAGGTAATTTGAATACTGCCATGACGATTAATCGTCACCAAGAGGATTTTTATCATCGTGACTATAATCGTTGGAAAAAAGAAAACTCAGAGTTACAGGATGAATTTATCAAAAATGGTCTAAACGCATTTGAGGCAGAAGAGGCAATGCGACATGCTCACTTTAATGATAGAGCAGCAGATTGGGTATCTAATGAGCATTTCAAAACAGGTAGTGAATATATGGATGATGTTGAGTATCATCCAAAAAATCTTGGTCATAGGTCTTACATGTATGGACTTGAATGGTTTTCTCCCGAAGAAAGAACCGCTATTCAAAAACATATAGAAGAAAAAGGCCTAAATGAACATGATGAAATTAAATTACCAAATGGAGAAAAAATTCCATCTGCACGTTTAATCTATAACAAACTGATGAGGATGACTCCCGAAAAAAATTGGGCAATAAGAAAAATGAAAATGCCGGGAAGGAATGCTCATCTAAGACAAGAAAGTAATGAAACAGATTACCACAACCCCGGTGATGACAGATTTTTCCAACAAGCACTAGGGAGGATTGCACACACTCCTTTAGATGAATTAGGCGAAAGGTCACTTGCTGATTACATTCTTGATGAAATAAATAATCAACATGAAGCAAACATAGAGGCTGCTGGACATCGCCCGTTGAGATTCTTACCTCGTTTAAGAATCGGTAAAGAGCCGATGAAAGAGATGGATTGGCCCGATTTAAGAGATGCCTCTTACAATCACTTTAGAACTATCAAAAAAGATGGTAAATATGGTGCTTTGAAAAAGAAAAGAGACATTGAAAATGTTAGAATGACTAAAGATGATTTAATGTATCTAGCAGGATATGACCCTGTAAGTGGTAATTTATTAGAAAACCATCCTATACATGGACAGTTAGATGGACCGATAATTAGTTCTGATATGATAAACAAAATAGTAGAGATGGCNCAAGAAAGCGGNTCTTTACATTCAAAAATAAAGGAATTCCGTAACCATCGTGCATTTTTTACTGCTGCACATGGCCCTCATCCCGAAGAAGAAAAGCCGGAGTATTGGAAAGTATCTGATGATGGTACTCACACATATGGTCCCGGTAAATTTTGGTCACAACCGTTTCAAAATACGGGCGGGGGTAACATGACTCTTCCTACCTATCTTGAAATGATTCACGCAATAGCAGCAGACGAAAACGGAATGTCAGACTTATTTGAAATAACAGATACAGGTACAGAATACATACATGCAAACCCAAATAATTCTTCTTTAGCATTTCACTTTATGCCCGAAAAACAAAAATTACATGGTGATTATGATACCGCTACTAAAAAATTCATTCATGCACCGGATAATATGAGCATACAAAACCTAGTTTCACCAATGAATGTTAGTATTCCGTACAAACATGATAGTGGTGTGTTAAAAGAAGGTTTAACCGATAAAAACAATTTTACTGAACATAAGTCATCTCTTTCTCCACAATATGAATATGTAATGAGGTTTACAAGTAAGAAAGATAGGAAAAAATACGGAAGTCATCTCGTGCCTAATGAAGATGTTATTACTAACATCCCTAACAAATCGTTTTTACCGGAGTCAGCATTTGGTGCTAATCCTTCTGACAATCACATTTATAGAAATGCTAGACACGCTGCTTGGTTAAACAAAGTAACAGGAAGAAATAATCACCCAAATAACCCCGCCAAAAAATCAATTGTAAAGTTTAATGATTACATGAGAGGTGATAGTGGGCTTGGGGATGAAGATGCTGAACAATTCGCTGAACTCATGGGATGGGGAAATATAACTCAACCAAATTACGATAATATGAAAAATATGTTTATTGATAATCCGAAAAATAGAATGCCTGTCAAAATTATCAATACTATTTCTAAAATATTAGAAACCACTAATCCCAAACAAATTTTAGATTATTTAGAAGGTGACGACCACCACGAATTAAAAGCAGCATTAGGTTTCAATCAAAAGGACAACATAAATTTTGATGATATAAGAAACACCTTTGATGACACTATTATTACTTTAAATGAAGAATATAGGGCACAAACTGCAAAACAGAAAAACAAAACTAAACGCACTGCTGGTGTGCATGATGCTATTAATCGAATGATTAGATTAGGTGGTATGCTACCTTCGTTTGAGAAAGAAAGTGGTTTAACAGAATATTTGGATAGTTTAAATTACAAGTTTATGGCTTCAACTAATCCTGAAGAAAAAGAGTCTATTGCAATTAAAATAAGTGAAACTGAAAGAGAGTTAGCCGAATTGCAAAGAAAAAGTATGCAAAAAGTGTTGGGTTCAAAAGCAAACAATTTTTGGAAGATTGAAGAAAATATTCTCCATGATTTAGCCAAATCTCACAGAAACTTAGTAGCAGAAGTAGCAAGAGATAAAATCATTCCAGCCATGATAGAAGCAAGACCCGATGCGTTTGACACTTCTAATCCTCAACAGTATATTGACAATACTATGAGAGCATTCCGTGATGCTCAAAGATACATTATGACTGTGCCACATGATGCACATGGTTTACAGGCTTTGGGTTACGGTTTATCTAAGGAACTAAAACCAAATCCGAAGCAAGATAGTTTCCATTTAGATATTGCAAATCATTTGAAGACTCATGGTACAATGATAGACCCTAACATGAGTGATAAAGAAATATTTGATGCTCTAAACATAAATGAAAGGTCGCCTATGGCTAAACAAATGATTGCTAATCTACGAGAAAAAAGTAGTGATTTGAATACTCCTTTGGCTGTAGCGACCATAAAGGACATTATTACTCATGGTAACATAAAGGATATTCGTGGTGTGAATATAGAAGATTTGCATCATAATGAAGAGTTAGCAAATAAAGATGAAAGTGAGGTATCTGATGAAGAGTTATTTTATCATAAACTCCACAATTCAGATTATCATACTGCATTGAAAGACTCTCAAACAGCATTTAAAGAAAGTGATTGGAAGGGGCACTTCGCACATGCTATCCCACGCAGAATGATGGGAATGTTAAATCCTCAACAATTCGATTTTAGTATGATGGCCGCAGG
>JGI25132J35274_1000384_pt1 | contig 11899 bp, 5 predicted proteins | sample ETNvirenome_6_30_FD_35274 | JGI IMG/M metagenome (IMG submission 35274)
AGCTCTAGCTGCTCGGCCCCGTCCGTCGTTGTGATTTTCATAAACTGCTCGCCCGCAGTGTCTTGAATTACGAGGGCCGTAGCGTTGTTGTCTGGGATAGCCGTAGAACCTGCGCCAATAGGCTGGCCGTAGTTGATAATTTTTGCATCTGCCATAACTTGCTCCTTACTTTGCTGCCGTTGCTTTAATTCGAAGCGTTCCGCTCGAAATCGGGCTACCTGTATCGTCGTACTTGCATCGAGTATGGCCAAGCTTCATGTTGAAGTTTACGATTGTCAAAGTACCGGCAGTCAAGGCAACTTCTTGAATCTGCCCCTCTGTCTCGGTTCCGTCGTCATCAGTAAATACGCTATACAGAATTACTTTGACGTTGTTGGAGTCAGTCAAAAACTCCCACGTCTGACGTGCGTTTTCCTGCACCTTTAAATCAAGGGCGGGTGTGGCGCTAATGGTTCCGCTTACAGCGGCTTTAAAATTAAGGGTTCTCATCTCAAAATCCTCCTAGGGCACAAGGCCGAGTCATTTCTTCAACTCAAGTGGTTATCCCATCGCAGTCTGCAATGGTAGTGTCGCTCGATTTGCTTGGTTTTGTAAACCCTCCAGGCGCTTTCTTGGTGCAGGCGCTTGAGGCTCTGCCTTGTAGACACCCTGAGTAACTGCAAGCTGGGCGGTCATCATTCCCGGCGCCACGTCAGCAGGCAAAAACTTATGCATGGTTCTCTTAAATGCATCACTTAAAACTTCGCCATCTGCTACGCGGTCAGAGGCTTTTTCCATTATGTACACAGCCATCCTCTCGTACAACGAAGAATGCGCTACTTTTAAATAGTCAATCTCAGCATAAGAAATAGTGTTGTTCTCCAGGTTTTCACAAACACGACGAACAGGGTCTTCAGCTACCGCGCAAATTTCTGCAAACTTTCTTATTTCTGAGTCAGGCGCTTTTTGTCGCCGCTGAAACAATTGGGTGGGATTAGCTGCCGCTACTTTTGGAGCATGTTCTTTGATGTACTGAATTTGACCCGACACTTGCCGGACAACTTCTTGGCCAAGTTCTTTACGTTCTCCAAACGGCTCTGCAATCTCTTCAAAAACCTTTGCCTGAAGCGCGGGGTTTGTTGTCAGCTGGTTCAATCGGTCAACCACTACCTCATACTCTTCTTGGCGTTCGGCGGCAGTCTCAGCGTCAACCAGGGCCCCTATCGGCGCAAGAAAACTAGGCAGCACATTTGATTGGGTTGTTTTGCGAGGCCGTGCTTTGTTGAACATAACATCGATAACGTGGTCCAGGTTTTCAGCAAGCGCNTTNTCTGTCCCGTCAATGAGGTCCCATATAGCAACGTTAGCNCGAGCAAANGTNGTTGGCTTGCTCATTGCTGCAATTGTTGCTGCCGCCATACCGCCGCCTAAACCAAATGGAACCGAACCCACAGCCCCTGCAAGCATTGCAGCTCCAACGCCATCATACCCGGCACCAATGCCGCGCAAGGTTTCTTTAGCCGCAAGCTCTCTCTGCATAAGCGCGAGCAATTGCTCGTTTACGTCCTTGTCCGTAATCTTATCTGCTGCCCTGAGCTCTGCTCTTCTCTTCGTTATCTCTTCTTGTATTTCAGCAGCCCGAACTTTTAACGCTTCTGACTCGTCCGTTATCTCGCCTTTTTTGACAGCCTTCTTTGTTTTGTAGACATTGCGAGCATTCTTAACTTTTGCACGAGCAACCTCCTGCTTTGCCTTGATTGAAAGCATTTCAGTTTCAAGCTCAAGAATAGTCTCCTGGTGCTTAGCTTTAAGNCGTGCAACCTCTTCCTTGCGAAACTGCTCTTTNATTTTTAGCGTAGACTTTTCGCTNAGCATGNCTTTCTTTAAATCTGAAAGACCACTGGTTTCTTTAGACAGCTCATCACGAACGCTTTTCTTAATTGTTGCCTCGATTGCCGCTGACTGGTTATCAATGCTTCGCATTTTAGCCTGAACAGTTTTTATTTTTGCATCAATCTCGTTTAGCTTTTTAGTCTTCTCGCCTTTAGACGCCAGCTTTTGCTTTGCTTTTTCTTGCTTTAAAGAGTCAAGTTGGCGAGCAATTGGAAGCCTTGACTTTGCCAGGTCATCAAGCTGCTTGAGCTGCCCTGTTTTAAGCCAACTGCTATGGGCTTTTTTGTTTGCAAGAATCTGCTTTGTTTCTGCCGCGAATCTTTTTGACTCGGCAAGTGTGTCGCCGCCAATGCGTGAACGCTCTCTTGTAAGCGCTCCTAGCTTTTGGCCCAATTCATCGATTTCCTGGGCTCTTCGCGTATAGTTGCTAAGTTTTTGTTGGGCAAAATCAGGCAGCTCTTTAACCTGTATTTTTCTGCCGGTAACCATTCGATAAGCTTCAAGCGAGTTTCTTGCTAGTGTCGCCTGATTAAATGATTCCTCTAGCCCTTTTGCTCCATTACGAAACTGGCCCAGCACTGCATCAAACTCTTCGCCTTTGCCTTTAAAGTAACGCTCAAAAACGTCTGCTAGGTTTTCAGCTTGCTTTCGATAAAGGTCAAACCCTTTGCGTAAATTAGTTACACTGGCAGAGCGCACCATGTTGTGTACTGCCGCTATACGCGCCTCTCGATTATTTGCAAAAGGTGTAATGCTTGCAGCTCTGCCGGAGAGCTCAGGCTTAAACGCCTTAGCCGTAAGCCCTGTCTGAATTGCATCCCTTGCTCGGATGTAGTGGCTAATGGCCTGATTAACATCCTTGTACATATCCACAGCAGCTTTGCCGAAATACTTTTCATTAGTCAGGATAGAGTTAAAGCCATCTGTGATTGTTCTTACGTCGGATATTCCCCGAAGAGCAGCAGAATCTTTAACGGGCTTTGAATAAAGAACTTCTTGGATTTGTCGCTTTGCATCATCAAGCTCTTTAAACATCACATCAACAGGCAGGTTGCCATCTAACGCGTCAGTTAATCTTTCGGATACTTCGTTTAGTCGGGTACCTAATGCAGAAGATAAATCCTTATCGATGTCATCGCGTATGCCCTCAAGAGTGTCCTCTATCTTAGACCAATAGTTGCGCGCTTCGTCCCGCATCTCTCTTGCTACTGCCGGGGCAGGCTCAACCAGTTTTGGCAGCAGCTCATCAAAAAACCCAGCCTTAACCTTATCGGCTCCTGGCTCTCCGCCTCTTCGCTGCATAAAAACACTTAATTGCTCGGCAGACTCGAGAAGGGCGTTTGTGTCAATGACAGCACGATCACCTATGCGGCTCATGTAGCCTTCAGCATCAGCGATAAGCTTACCCATCTCATCTTTTTGCTCGCCTTGAAGACCCTTCATTGCTTCTCGGGTAGCGTTGATTCGGTCGGTAACGTCTATCTTGTGAAGCTGGTCGGCAATAACTTTTTCTTGAATCTCAGAAAACATCACAGAGCGACGCGCTTCGTCGTCGGCCTGGCGAAACAAGTATTCAGCGTTGTCGATTGCAAACTCACGCTTCTTTGCAGCGCTTAGCTTGTCAAGATTAAACAAGTCCTCCGTAAGCATGCCCTGTTCTCGGAGCTGCTTAAGACCCAACTCAATTTCGGAATCGTCAAACCTCTCAATAAAGTCACGACGCTCTTTGCGGAGATCATCAATCTCAAGAAGGTTTTCCTCTTTGTGTCGTCTTAACTGAGAACGAAGAGAGTCAATGCTATCGGCGCCACGATTCTTAATACCCAGCATTCGCTCACGAATATCAATGGCACGAGTGTTTAACGCATCAAGCTGGCTAAGCTCTGAGGCTTTTTCGGCGTTGTGCTTCTGAAGCATCTCAAAGTTGTCGTTAATAAACTGGCGCTTTTCTTCAATGGTAAGTTCTTTTACTGCGTTTTTGTCGGCATTTAATTCATCAAGCTTACCGTTTATCTCCATGTCTTGGATGATTAGCTCTACATCATCATCTCTAAGCTCTCGAACAATGGCTTGGCGTTTTTTCGCAAGAACAGTTTTTTCTTCCGCCAAGCTAAGAGAGGCCATGTCGATATCGTTATCAAGAGAAATTTGCTCATCTATCTTGTTTATGCGGTTTCTTACTTTTTGGACACTCAAGGCATAGCGCTCGGCCTTAATATCTTCAAGCGCCTGCTTTGCCGCGTCTACGTCGTTTAAAATAATTCGCTTCTCATCTAGGCCGCTCTTTCCTGGACGAATTAGCTTGCGAACAATATCTACAGGCTCACCAGTCATAGTGGCCACAGCTTGAGCAAGCATATCAGAGGCGCCGTTTACCATTGGCATATCTAGCGTTTTCTCGAACATGCTCTTAATAGACGTAGCTGTTTTCTTTGTACCGGCAACACCAAGGACCGCACCTGAGCCAAGAACACCACCAAGGGCACCGCCAAGCAAAGCACTTAAGCCTACATTGGCAATAATATCGCTTGCAGCTTTAGGCTTATCGGAAGTTATAAGCTCGCTAAGCTCCATTCCCGATTCATAAATGCCTGAATCTACAGCACCAGCGACCATAAGAGAGACGCCGGTTTGCCCTACTTTTCTGGCGAGCGAGTCAGCCGCAATCTTTTTAAAGGTAGCTTCTCCTGCTTTTTCGCCCAGTCGCGTAGACAGCATTGCAGAACGACCAGCAGGGGTTAGCCTGGCGGCAGTACCCAGCGCTCCGGCGCCACCAGTAAACAAGGCAGGCAAAACCGCGCCGCCAATTTCACCGGTTAAACTTAAACCACCAAATTCCTCTTGGTAGGTCTGAAGAATTTTCGGGTCAACAACGGTTGAAAGCATTGCGTCAGAAATGCCAAACGTAACGCCACGACCAAGGCCAGCACCAAACGCCAGCATTGCGTTGCCTAAGCCTGACCCATACTCTTGCTTAAAAGCCCTGTTCGTTGCTGCTTCTTTAGACTCAAACTGNGCGCCCATTTTAAAGGCTTCAAAAGCATCTGACCCGTGAATTTTATAAGGCTGGCCGTTAGGTAAAATAATGTTTACCTCTGCATCCTTAGCAAACCCATACGCCCCAGACGCAACCGCGTCCTTAACCTTGTCGTCGTCAATGGTTTCATACGCATTGGATTCGTAGTTATACAGTCTAGCCATAGCCCTTACTGCCCCTGACCCTTATACCGTTCCATTCGGCTCATAATTTCCTTAGACAGTTCAGCGCTTGCTGTAGCGTTGGATTCCCCAAAAGCACGCTTTCCAGCCCGAATAACTGTTTGCAGCTCAGAGTCACTTAAAGACCCTTTTCGGTACTCTGCTGCTGCTTGACCCAGTGCGCTTAGCTGCTGCAACTTAAACTCAATCATGCTGTTTGAATCCGTAGGAAGAGGAACACGCTCAAGATAAAACTTTAAATCGTGGTCAGAAATTTTACCGCCTTCTTTAATTTCTGAAAACGTTTTAGATAGGTTCGCAGCAAGTTCGTAAAACTCAGCGGCGTCGGTTCCCATCATGCGGCCAANGTCNTGAGGAAGCATNCCTGTAGTTTGTCGCCACATAGGGCTATCTTTTAAGCCTCGTCCCTGAAANTTTCCTCTTCCGTAATAATAATCCTCCACAGCCTTTAACTGAGGCAAGAACTGCGACTCAAACTGAGAGAAAAACTCTTTATCTTTTTCGGATAGCTTTGGAGCCTTAACCGTTCTCGCTCTTAGCTGAGCAGCAGCAGTTCTTGCTGCGAACTCCTTGTCGGCCAAAGAAAGCTCAGTGGCTAAACGTGATTTTTCTATGTTGGCAACAACCTTGGCAAGTCCCGTCTTGGACAAGTCAACCTTGTACTTATCAGCAACTTCGCCAAGCTTCATTTCAACAAGAGTATAAGCTTGCTGGCGAGCCAAGAGCTCAGCCTTTTCCTCGTCGCCGTGGCGGTCAAGAAGTCGACTATAAGCATTTTCTTGCAATCGAATACCAAACTTTTTATTTGCAAGCTGGGCTTTCTGAGCATCAATGTCTCGATTAATAGCACCTTCAATTATCTTTGAGGCAACATCAGAGCCAGCAAAAGCCCCAAGGCCCTGAGCAAGGGCAGACAAAAGACGCTTCCCTAAAGAATCAAAAATTCGGTTAGGGTTAATTTTAAACTCAGACACCTCGTTAATTGCTTCATCGATATCAGCAGAAGCTTTCTCTTTTGCTTCTTTTCTTAGTTTATCGGCAGCTTGCTTTTGCTGCATAAGGTCACGGACTTCGTTACGATAGTCTCGTTTTGCCCTGGACTCTTCTTCGGCCATCTGAGCACGAACGCGGTAATCATAAAGAGCCGCATCTTTTTCAAGCCCAGCAATCTCGGCAGACTCCCCTTGAATGCGGTCCAAGTCGCCAAGGTAACCTCTTGCAAGAGCTGTTTCTTCAGCTATGCCCCGACGTATTCGGTCTTGTTCGTTTTTAAGGCGCTGTCTTTCTAGTTCGTCACCGGCAGCGTCACCAATAGGACGAGCCGCCGCTTCCTGCTGGGCTTCAACGTATTCAGGTGATTCAATAATAGAGTAAGGGTTTACATACTCTTGAGCGGAAACAGCTCTTTCTGCAAACGCTTCTCTTTGCGCTGGATCAGTTATGCCTTTTTTTCGAGCGTCAAGGCGAGCAAGCGCCAAAGCTCTCTCTTTCCGCTCCGCCGTGCCTCTTTCCCTGATATTTCTTTCTGCGCTTCCTATAAAATCTTGATACTTTTTTAAGGCAGCTTCTCTTTTATTAAGAATTCCTTCCCAGTAGGCAGGGTTTTGCCGAATTTCTTCTTCTGTAGGTGGCGTGGCTCTTTGGATTTTATCAATTTGTTGCCGAGCAAAATCCATATCGCTTTTAAGCCTGCCTACTGGGGCGCCGCCAATTTCTGAGGAAACCCCTGCTTCGTTAGCCGCCATCACTTACCTCTTTTCTTGCCTTCAATTTTTGCTAGGCGCTCGCTTAAGGTTTCGTTTTCTTTTTTAAGCATAGCCATTCCAGCCATCATTTTCTTCAAGGCAGCACCGCTATCAATCGTTTTTAAACCCGCCGGTCCTCGGCGAATCATCTCTTTGCCAGCTTCAGACTTTTCGAGGTCTTGAGCAAGTATCCCAGTCTCGTTTTTACCAGCCATATCGTAATTGACTGGCTTCATCTTAGAAAGCATCTCAGAGATAGCCTTCTCGCCTTTCTTTGGCGATTTCTTGGACTTTACCCGCTCATCCGATATGAACGCTGCGGCAATAGCTGCAAGCCCACCAAGAGCACTCTGGGCCATTCCCCAGCCTCGTCCTGCACTGGCAGCCTGCTGCTGCATTTGAAGTTGCCGTTCACCAGAAAGACGAGCAAGAATCTGACCACGTAAGCTGTCAGCCGCTTGTTGTTTTTCCATCTCCCGAAGCCCCGCCATTGCCTCGTTCCCAAGTGCAGTAACCTGCTCCCCTCGCTCTCGGCCAGCTCTCAAAGCCCCTGCTGCGTCTCTTGCCCCAAGAGCACGAGCAATCCCCATCTGACCGCCACTTAACTGTGCCAGGTTGCGCCGCATTTGCTGCTGGGCAAGAGTATCAACATTGCCTGAAGCTCTTGCTTGCAAGCCAGCCAAGTATTCGCGCTCAAAAGGTGACATTTGGCCAAGCTCGTTTGCGCCAAACTTCTCACCCATAAGATAAAAGTCACCAGCACCCTCGCCGCCTCTGACACCTATAAACCTGCCGTGGTCTTCGCCGCCCATCTGATAGACAGCTTCGCGTCCTTCAGGGTCATCTGGAATGTTGTAAACTCCAGTGCTTCGGTCACGTTCGCCGTATGTTGTCTGACCGGAATACGGTCTTGTGTATTCATCATCAGCCACGTTAGCCCCCCATCAGCGAAATTAAAGCGCTCTTCTCGTCATCGTCCATATTATCAATAATCTTCTTTACTGACTCAGGCATTTCAACATCTGATTTTCCTTCACCGACAGGCTCAGGAACCTTTCCTTTTGTTATTACGTTAAAGCCTTCGTTTCCGCCGTACATTAACGAATCATCAAAAAGAGCGTCTTTGGATTCTTGGCGTTTTTGTTGCTCTGCTTTTGTTGCTTTTCCGTACATCAACGAATCATCAGGAAGATTGCTTGTTTGGTTCAGCTCTTGAATAACATTGCGGCCCTCCATTCCGCCATACATCAAACTGTCCGAGCCAAGCTGCGGATAAGCCTTCTTTTTATCAACTTTCATATCTGCTTGGCGCTGAATCTCTTGCTCGCTGATTGGGCTCGCTATCAAGCCACCCTGACCCGTCAAAGGATTACTTTCCCCCATTCCGCCATACATGAGAGAGTCTGTTGCTACTTCGCTTTTTGGAGCCGCTGGCTTACTTTCTTTTTGTTCTGGTTTTTCTTCGGTAGTTTCCATTGTAGAAAAATAGTCTGCGCCTGCTCTTCCCAAAAGATCAATTGATTTTAGCGTAAGGCTTTCAACAAACCGGTCACGCATTTGGCTCATGTTTATATTGTGCGATCCCTCTTGCATTCGAGCATCCAGATAAGCACGACCTATCTGGTCATCGGCTCTTGCTGCCCTTGCTACCTGCTGAGCTGTTCCTGCGCCAATAACCCCACTAGCCATTTCATCAACAAGATGCCCCAAGAGCATTTCTTGTCTTTTTGACTGAGTAAACGCCTTGCGAAGAAGGCCACTGACNTCGGGCCTTGAGGTTGTTTCGCCCGTGAGCTCTGTTTGTCCTCTAAGGTCTAGGGGTGGAAGAGTCTTGTTGTAACTCCCCAATGCCGAAGCAATCCCGCCGCCCATAATTCCTGCTGCTGCCCCGCCAAGAACACCGGCAAGCGCTCCTGCGTATGGATTATCCGATGCCATCAACTAGCCTCCACTGTTTGAGCTGCTGGGAGCTTAAACGCTCCAGGACGCAGGCCAATCTCAAGGGCTAACCCATCAAGAACAACTGCCGCCCCTGTAGCCGATGTCCCTCCTGCCGTTATCTTTAGCTTTACCGCTCTGCACTTTTGGTTCTTCATGTGCCCACGGTAATGGTACGGATTAGTTTCTGCTGATATTGACGACGTATGCGAGACTGGCGTAGCGTCATCGTAATCAGTAAAAACATCGACCGTTAAATCATGCGGCGTAATGTAATCACCAAGCACCATAAACCGATAAACCCGCTGCATGTTTTGCAATCCCGCCACAGAAATGTAACCGGTCTGCAAGACCATGTCATAATTAACTGCTGACCCCGTTGTGTAATCGACGTATTGCTTAGGGTCCATCCTGTGAAGATTGCCATCAGCATTAAGCATGTACAGAGAGTTGTTTCGCAGAAAACCAGAAACACCGTAGTTGCTGCCTGAGTACCCCACGGTAAACTCTGACCATTGCCGTGCAATCGTATTGAAAACAAGTATCGAGTTGCTTGACCCTGAAGCAGTATTTTCAACGAAAAAGTAAATCTCGTTTTGGTCCTCATCTACAGCAATTGAAAAAATATTTTTTACTGTAAGGTCGGTTGCTACCTGTTTTATAGATATGCTGCTTTCAATATTTGCCCCAATGTAATCGGGTTGCAGATTAGGAAGAATATTAAAAATACCACGACGTGTCTGAATTAGTGTCCCGCCAGAATGGTAAGCATGGTCTGCACCTGGCAAGGCACCAACGCCAGGAGCAAACATTCTTGGCTGAGTAAAAGACCCAACCCCTGCATTGTCTGGGCCTTCACCTGTGACGTAGTATCCGTCATCCTCTGTAAAAATCAGCAAAGCTTCACGGGCAGATTCAATTGCGGCAATTTCAATATTTTCGCTGCTTACCCTAAGCTCAAAGCCATCAGTAAAGTTGACCCCATCAAGACCGCTCATGTGCTTAGAAAATTTAACTGCGTTATTGCTTGTCGTAATAAACGCACGTTCCTTATGGTACGCGGCATCTTTGCACGATCCCACAAATGCATTGGAAGGAACGCCTGCCTGAGTGTACAAAAGCTCATTATCTACTAATTCAGCGTCAGTGATTCCGCCATAATCTGACCAAGTAACAAGAACGTCGTCTTCTTTGTCTGAAAGGTTTTCCGCGCCAACCCTATGATAAACCGAACCGCCCGCAGTTGTTCGGTAAATAACGGCACGAACACCGTTAAAAGAATCATTGTATAAGCCAAGTCGTTTTCTGGTTAACTGAAGCGCGTAAATATCAATATTGTTTTTTCCGGCGCTTCCTGAATAAGTGACGCTCATTGATTGGGATGGCGCTGACCGATGAACGTTACCCATTGCGTCGTACCACTCATAAACTACCCGGTAAAGATAGGTGCCTGTTGTTATTGAACCACCAGTNGTCCCNGTAANGCGAGCAAAAGGAAAAACAAGAAAGTTGTTTTCAGTGAGAGAAACGCCGTCATAATGATAAAGCATTCCCCCGGTNAANAGTAGGCCGTTTGGGGTTTTTACGGATTTATGCTTTCTAGATGGAGCAAGATTTATAGAAACAACTGCTGGAGAATGCGCCTCGTCTTCAAAGGTGTCTGTCGCCGCTCCCGTAGTGTACTCTACCAAGTTGGTAAAACGGTTTGACCCAAAACGATACAGACCGGTAGAAATTAATCCTACTCGAGAAACACTTGTAAAAAGTCGAATATTATTCTCGAGTGACGCAGCAGTGTCTGATGTAAAATTCGTAGGGTTGTTACCGGTCCCTATTGCTCCAACAATCTCCCATGGTCTAACAGTGTTTGTGATGGGTGGCGACTGCATTAAGGCCATGTTCCCACTTAAAGAGCCTCGAATGCCGTTTGTGTGCGACAAAACAAAGTAAGTGTCTGTACCGTCATTAAACAAGTCGCTTATAATGCTGGAGTTGTATGCAATTGTTTTAGAGTTTGACCAAGCCGTTTGAGCGCCACCTGTTCGCGACATCTCAAAATAATATACCGCGTGAGTATCGGGCCGACCTGTTGACTTAGAGCCAACACTTGTATCTGTCACAATCTCAGCAATAACCCTAAGCTGGCTGCTGTTTTCAGCGTAGGCCGAAGCTCTCAACAAAAAACCTTCATTGCTTGCCTGCATTGTAGCGTTTTGGCTCCCAAGGTCATGGTCGAGCAAAGCAAACTTTTGTTTTATTTTTGAACCAGAAGCGGCATAATTTGTTACCGCATAAAATATCTGACCATTTGCAGGCGTTGCGTCATTAATAGCCTTTAAGGAAAACCCTGGCGTTACTGCATCGTCAGTTGCCATAACAGGCAAGGCTTCAGCATTGCCTGATGAGCCTACCCCGCTATTTCCCACATCAAAGCTTGTCGTGGCGCCGAAAGACGTTAGCGTTGTTCCAGAGGTGCATTTAAAATATTCAAAACGAAGACCGCCGTTTACTGCTGTTTCGTCTCTGCCTCGGCTAAACGTTAATGTGGTGTTAGTGTTTGTAGCGGTTGCGTTAGCCGACAAAACAAACGTATCAGTGTCTGTTATTGCTGCCACAGTAGCCCCTGCTGGAATACCGGTGCCGCTCACTCCGTCGCCCACCATTAACCCCAGCGTTGAATCCATATCAACATTTCTGCTCCCGCTTGTGGTGTCACAAGTGGCATCGGTAAACGTGTGGACATCAAGATTTGAGCTAAACAGACTGCCTGCAATTATGGCTGATGTAACACTTTCTGCCGCAACCGTGGCATTGCCTGCTGAGGTTGCAACATCTGCTGAAAACATTGGCCTATGGTACGACGCTGTAAAAGAACCAAGATCGGCAGCAGCTTGAAACTGGTTTCCGGCAGTATCAAAAGTGTGCCCTGCGCTCGTGGCGCTTGTAAGGTCGATACCTGAATACCTTACCTTTGTTGCGCCAGTTCCTTGCTGGGGTTCCATGTACAAAATAAACGCCTTAGTTCCTAAAACGCATACATGCGGATCAGGGACACGATAAAGCCTGTTTGTTTGAGTGCTGGCTGTTTCTATCGTTATGTTTGTAATTGCTTGCTCGTAAATAAG
>JGI25132J35274_1000387_pt1 | contig 11849 bp, 7 predicted proteins | sample ETNvirenome_6_30_FD_35274 | JGI IMG/M metagenome (IMG submission 35274)
TGGGTGCAGATGAAGTCCAAGCTAAAAAAGATGGTCTTGATGCAACTATAGCTGAGTTAGTTACACCAACAGTTCAAACTAAACAGGTGGGCTAATATGGAAATATCTTCGTACCTGATTTGGAATGCTTTTATAACATTAGTCCTAGCTCCAATACTCTACAACATTCGACAAAACTCTCAAGAGAATAAACGTATTGATATTTTGTTAAATAAAACTAGAGAAGAAATAGCTAGAGACTATGTTACGAAAAATGAGTCCAGAGCAGTTATGAGGGCGAAGAAGCAGTTACTAATATGAAAGCTGGTCTAGATGCTCAGATTGAAGAGTTAGTAAATCCAGTAGTTCAAACTAAACAGGTGGGCTAATATGGAAATATCTTCGTACCTGATTTGGAATGCTTTTATAACATTAGTCTTAGCTCCAATACTCTACAACATTCGACAAAACTCTCAAGAAAATAAACGTATTGATATTTTGTTAAATAAAACTAGAGAAGAAATAGCTAGAGACTATGTTACGAAAAATGAGTCCAGAGCAGTTATGAAAGACTTAGTAGATAGGCTAGATAAATTAGATGAAAAGCTTGACAAACTATTTGAATTAAGGTAGAATAGTATATGAAGAAAAAGTACAAAAGAGCAGGTACTACTTCTGAACGTCAAGACTATCGCAAAGGTGGTCAAGTTTCTAAAGACGGTCCAAGATTAAAGTTTTACGGTGGTGCACAAGGCGATGGTGATATAGGTCTTGCTAACTTTGAAATAGGGATTGATAAACCAGTTTTACCAGAAGGAACTTATAAAGTTAAAAATAAAAAAGAATTTGTTGAAGATTATCTTAAAAAAAATCCATATACAACAAAAATTGCGGGAGGTGCTGCTGGAGCTAAAACAATAGCAGCAAGAGCAAAACAAGAACAAGAAGCTTACGATGATTACTTAAACCAACAAGGAAAAATTGTAGATAAATCTCCCCCTAAAAGTAGAGAACAAGTTAGACGAGAGTATGAACAAGCTGTTGGTAAAAGACCAGCAAATGCACCAAGACAAAGAAGAATAAGTCAAGCACAAAAAGATTGGGATGCTGGATTAGAACGACAATATCAGGATGAAATAACTGGTTATGTTTTTGAAACATCTCAAGAAATTGAACAGAAAATACAAGAAAATAGAAAAAATACTGGTTACAGTGGAACAGGATTTACAGGAGCTCAAATGGCAATACAACAAGACAGAAGAGATAGAATAGAAAGAACAGGACAACAGGCTGAGTCTTTAGCAGCAGGTAATATTCCTGCTAGTAAACTACCTAAAGCTGAAGTAGCAGAAATTCCTTTAGCTGGAACTGAGGTAGCTACTCAAACTATAGCACCAACAACTCCAGTAGGTGCAGAACAAATTTCTCAGGTTACTCCTGAAACAGTTACAACCGTAGAAGATGTTAGCACAGTAGCCCCTATGCCTACGTTAACACCTGCTCAAATAGAAGCAACGCAAGTAACAACTGCACCAACAATTACTCCTGCTACTACTGAAGTAACTGATGATGCTTTAGCACAAACTGCTGGAGTTGAAAAAGTTCCTACAATAGAAGCTGCTAAAATAGATATAAAAGAAGGAGCATTAGCAAATAGAGTTGTAGGTCAATTAAGCACAGGAGCTCTTACTACAGCAGCTCAGGCAGGGGGTACAACTTTAGCTAGAGTTACTAGAGCTAAAAAACAATTAAGAAATGCGGGTCTTACTGAAGATGCTATAAATTCTTTAGGAGACAATCCAGAAGCATTAGAAGATAGATTAACTGATTTTACTGAAGCTGAAAGAGGTCTTATCGCTGGTCTTCCTCAAGAAGCGTTAGTAAGTAATCAATTAGATAGTTTATTAAAAGGAATAGAAAATGGTGAAATACCTACATGGGCTAGACCGGCTATATCTGCAGTAGAACAAATGTTAGCTGCAAGAGGTTTATCAGCTTCTACAGTTGGTAGAGATAGTTTAGTAAATACTATAATCCAATCTGCTGCACCATTAGCACAAGCAAATGCTCAAGCTTTACAACAGTCAATAGCTCAAGAAAGAAGTCTTATAGCTCAAGAAGAATTAGCTAATACTCAATTAAGACAACAATCAGCATTACAAAATGCTCAAAATGTATTTAATTTAAATATGGCTCAGTTCAATGCTGACCAACAAACAGAGTTAGCTAATAGTAAATTTTTACAAACTGTAAGTATATCAGAAGCTAATAATGAACAACAAGCAACTATACAAAATGCTATATTGTTATCACAAGCAAACTTAGCCGAAGCAGATATAAATGCTAAATTAGCAATTCAAAATGCTCAAACTTTTTTACAAACTGATTTAGCTAATTTAAATACAGAACAACAAAGTATGGTTTTAAAAGCTCAACAACAACAACAAACTTTATTAAGTAATCAAGCTGCTCAAAATGTTGCAACTCAATTTAATGCTACCAGTGAAAATCAAGTAAATCAATATATGTCAAATTTAGCAGCACAGATAAATCAATATAATTCTTCACAATTAAATGCTATGGAGCAGTTTAATGTACAATTACAAAATGCTGCAGCAGCTAGAGAAGCTCAAAGAACTTTAGATGTTAACAAAGCTAATGCAGCTATAATTAATCAAGTAACTCAGTTTAACGCACAACTTGATTTTAATAGAGACCAATGGAATGCAGCTAATGCTCAAGCAGTAGAGATGTCAAATATTGATTGGAGAAGAAAAGCAAACACAGCAAACACTGCAGCACAGAATGCAGTTAATCAGCAAAATGTTCAAAATGCTTTTTCAATTTCTAATCAAGCTCAAGCTTTCTTATGGCAAGAACTTAGAGACCAAGCTGATTATGATTTTAAATTTGCTGATAATACAGCCACTAGAAAAGTTCAAGCTATGATAGCTGCAGCAAGTAGTGAAGGCGATGCTGCTACTAATTGGAATGATAATTTTAATGATGTAGCAAATACTGTAGACCTCATCTTTGGTACTGGTAGTGGAGAAGCTTAATATAATTAAATAATGGAGATATAATATGGGATTTTTTAGTAAAGTATGGAAAGGAATTAAAAAAACTGTAAATAAAATTGCTAAACCGATAGCTAAACTTTTTGCTCCGGTAAATAAATTTTTTGGTAAGTTTGGAGTTTTAGGTCAAATTGGCTTAATGATAGCTATGCCCTATGCCTTTGCAGCCATGTCGAGTTTCTTTGCAGCCGGAGGAACTTTAAGTACATGGGCTGGAACTTTAATGAAAAGTGCTAATATAGGAGCTAAAGCTTTAGGACATGGTTTAAACATGATTCAAAAAGCAGGAGCTTTTGCAGGAAAAGTTTACAATAGTATATCTGGAGTTTTAAAAGCAGGACTGGATAGAACTGGTAACTTTTTAATGGGTAGAGGATTTGTGCCAACTTCAAAAGTTGCACTACTTGCAGACCCTGCAAAATTCACTCTTGATGCTATAAAGCCGGGAGAACTAGGTTCTGCTTTAGAATCTTCATTAACTGAAGGAATTAATTTTGACCCTAGTAAAGTTAAACCATTTACTCCTACTCCTTTAGTGGAAGGTACGGCTGTAACAGCATCGCCACTTGCTGCTGCAACTGACAAACTTTTTGCAGGAACTACATTTGGTAATGACCCTGTAGGTGCATTAGGAGAATTAAAGTTTACTGATTTAGAGGATATAATGCCATCTTTTACAGATGCTAAACTTGATGGAATAGATACATCTTCTTTATTAGGTAGAAAAGATTTTAGTAAAATTACTATGCCTGAAATAGATAAAGGTGGAATTGACTTTACAAGCACAACTCGTATGGTAGAGGCTGCACCACAAGATAAAGATTTAGGAGTAGTTGATTTCTTTAAAGACAAATTAAAGGAACTAGATATTACTGACCCCGAATCTAAAATTAGAAGAAAGATTGCTGATTTTGATGTAGTAGATTACGCTTCTAAAACATTGGAAACAACAGTAAATCAAACTATATTTGGTGGTATAAAACAAGTTGGACAACAAAAAATTGCTAAAGCTTTAGGTTATGAACAGCCAGAAGGTGCAGCATATTATAATATAAATATTCCTGAGTTTACAAGTTTAGCTTCACAAGACTTTGGTGTTTATAATAGTGTTGATTTAATGCAGACTACTAATGGTAATGCTTTTATGGGAGCTAATTATACTAATGCTAATGGATTAACAAATACATTAGACTCTAGTTCTAATTACAATTCCTACATGAATAATTTTAGCAGAGGAATTAATTTAGGACTATATGGATAATAGGAGAATAAAATGGTACAAGAATTACAAGTTGAGGAATACGATAAGGAAGGTATAGATGCTTTGGTAAACTCAGGTAGACCTATACCCGGTCAGTCCTTAACAAGTAGTCCAGAGCAAAGAAGACCTTTTGAACAACCGCCAGAATTTACTAACTATAAAGAAGCTTTAGATTTTACAGTTGGTGAATTACTTAGAGAAGAAGTTTATACTAATATAGTTATTGGTATTGGACAAGGTGTTCCTATTACAGATGTAGCTTTACAAATAGGTTATGTTGGTTTTAGAGAAGGTAAATGGAATCCTGATTTAATGTTAATGTTAATAGAGCCATTAATTTATGTATTAATGTCTTTATGTGAAAAAGCAGGTGTTGAATATCGTTTATCTGGTGATGAAGAAATACAAGAGATTCAAGATAGTGCAGCAGATGAAACAGATGTTTTAGATGAGCAAGTTAAAAACCTTGCAGAAAATGTAAAGGCTAAAATAGCTGAAAGTGGTGATATACCTGCAGGAGCAATACCTACAGATATTGTTCAACAAATTCAAAGCACTCCTGTTCCTCAAAGTTTATTAGCAAAGCCTGAAGAGGAAGAAGAAGCAATTAGAGAAGAAGATATAGAAGAGCCAGAAACTAGAAGTTTATTAGAGAGAGGATAATTAAATGAGTAATGGTATGTATGATGATGGTGGTGTAAAATTTGCAGAAGAGCAATTTGCACAAGCCAGAGCAAGAGATGACGAAGAAAATAGAAAAAAAGAAAAGTTTGCTAAAAAACTATCTTTCGTAAATACAGCAATAAAAGGAATAAATGTTGGTTTAAATTTCTTAGCTGATGACCTTGATGCAAAACAAGTTCCTCAAAAAACTGCTTACATGAATTTTTTACAATCAGCAAATGCTAGAAGACAACTATTACAGCCTTATTCTCTTGCTGACGATAAAGTTAAATATGTTGAAGATTATATTTACGGTCAAAGTATAGCTGACCTAGCAAAAAGATTTCCTACTATAGACCCATTATCATACGAAAATTATGCTAGAGACTATGCTAAAAATCAAGCTCCTTTACTAGCTCCTGAGTTTGAAAAAATGTTTACTGAATTACAAGATATTCCAGACCAAGCTACTTTTGAAACAGAGTATTCAAAATATCAAGGTCGTACTAATCCTAGGGGAATATTTGGCAACGTTGTAAAACTTATTAGAAATACTTTTAAAAAGGAAGATGCAGAAAGTCTTGCCATAAAAAATGCTAAAGCTAAAGATGCCATATATGGTTCTCCAATGTTTAATGAAATTGTTGGAGCTAGAGAAGCTGTAGAAGCTTTTGAAAGTAAATTCCAAACAGGAGGTTCTGAACTTATAGAAAGTATTTTACAAGCTAAAAAAGAAGGTAAGTTAAGAGGCAAGTATGATATGTCCAAAGCTCAGTTTATTGATAAAATAATTGGTATTAAAGAAGACGGAAGCCCTATAACTAAAAAAGTAGCAATAGTTATTGGTAGAGATACTAATGGTGCTCCTAGTATAATTGAATTAGAAACTGGAAAAGCTCCTGAAACTCCAGATGTTGTACCTGTAATGTATGATTGGGATGATAAAGAATATTTAGACAAGACAGCTTCAGTAGTTCTTTCATATTTTGAAAGAGAAAATCAAACATTGTATAACAAATATGGTGGTAAAGATGATAAATTAATGAAAGGTTTGGTTAGTAGAATTGTACAAAAAGCACAAAATTATACTAAAAGCGGTATTTATGATAAAGAAACAGCAACTTTAAAAGCTATAGAAGATTTTGTAGCTGCTCATAAAGATGTAGATAGTTATTTAAATATACCTGTTAATTATACTCAAGCAGATTTAGACAAAGATTCTCCGACAGGTATAATTTTAACAACAATAAATAATGAAGCTGAAGAAAAGAACGATAAGTCAGATATTGACCCAGACACTATTAATAACGCAATAGAAGCTATTAAAACTAATATAGCTACATCTATAGCTATAAATACAACGAAAACTTTAGAAGAGATAAAAGCTTTATCTATGTATATTGTAATAAATAAAAACCTTCAGGAAGACCAAAAAGTAGAACTTATAGACGGACTTAATGAGACTATAATGAAAACTTATTTTGACGGTGCACCTTTACTAGATATAGATATTATTAAAAAACAAATACCTACTGATACAAGTGATAACTTAAATGAAATGCAAACTTGGGAAGAGTCTGGAAACGTAACCACTATATTTGTGCAAGGAGAACCAACTAGAAAATATTTAAGTAACTTTGACAGTGTGGTAAATAAATTAGATTTGTCTAATCTTAGTTTAGAAGAATTAAACTATTTAACAAATATAGATGAAAATTTATTAAGAAATTTATTAGGTATGCCAAAAGAACTTGAGTTTGAAGAAAATCCATTTAGTTTTGATACTAGATTAGATGAGGTTGTAATAAAATATAAAAGAAATAATTTTAAAAAACTTTATGATGATTTGAAAATAAGAAACCCTGATTTAAGTAATACTGAGTTAAAAGCATTTAAAAAACAACCTCCTTTAGAATTTTTTGAAAAGCTTAGAAAACAATTATTAAATTAATAGTATGTCATATTTAGATGCATTTAATAGAACAAACCAAAGGTCTGCAGAAAGACAACAGCAAGAATTTATTGGTAAAAAAGAAACTCTTGATGATTTAGAAAGCGATGAATATTTTCAATCGGTTTCAGAAAGATTTCTAACTTCTGTTGGTGAAAATCCTGACGATATTTTTGAATATCTTAGAGATTCAGACTTTAATCTTTATTCGGGAATGAAACGAGCCATGCAAAGTGGTAAGTTTACTGAACAACAAAAACAAGATTATAAGTATTTACGTTCTAGATTTGATAATGCTGACATGGGAAGTTTAAAACAATATTTTGAACTTATTAAAGATGCCTCTGTTGATTTAGTTACTGACCCAACTTTAATAACTGCAGCTATATTAACCCCTGTAACTGGAGGTGTTTCATTAGCAAAAAGACAAGGACTTTCTCAAGCAGCTTTAAAATTAGCGAGTAATATAACAAAAGCAAACTTAAAAGATATTGGTAAAAAACAAATAAGAAAAGCAACTGCCGTTACTGCTGCTGAAGGAGGAGCTTGGGTAGGATTAGAAAATCATTTTCGACAAAACACTGAGTTAAATACTGATATTCGTAAAATGTATTCTACACCAGAGTTAGTAGGTTCTACTGCATTAGGTACTTTAACAGGTGCTTTATTTGGTAATCTTGCTCAACGTTCTTCTACAAGCTATAGTAAATTAAATAGACTATACAGTAATGATGAGTACAGGAAAACTGCAGGAAGCGAAAGTATGTACTTTTTAAAACGATTAAAAGACAAAATTCTTTCTAAAACTTTTGGTAAAGCTTCTGCAATACTTAAAACTTATTCTGAGTTTTCTCCAACTGCTAAAAAGTTAGGTCAAAAAATTGAGGATAGTTTTGAAAAAAGATTAACACAATTATCAACTAAACGTCTAGATTACTCTTATGGAGAAGACCTTGATTTTACTAGAGGTCAATATATTGGAGCAAGAGATATTGCTTTAACTCCTATTATGAAAGAAGGAAAAATTTTACCTGAAGAAGAAATACAAGTTATTAGAATTTTAAGAGGAGATGACCCTAGTAAATATTCCAAAGAAGTACAAGAGTCTGCATCTAAATATAGAGAGTTATTTTTTAATAGAATTGTAGATGATGCTACTGAAGCTGGATTAGAGCCACATGCAATACCTAATTATTTTACTCGTTCTTGGAATAGAAAAGCTATTGAAGACGATAGAACTGGTTTTCGTCAAAAACTTTTAGATGAAAAAGTAGACGGAGTAACTGAAAAAAATGTTGATGAAGTTATTGATGAAATGCTTAACAAGCAAAATGAATTATTTGCAACTCATGCACACCTTCTAACTCAGTCAAGAGCTTTTAAAAATTTAGACGATAATAGTTTTGAAAAATATTTGAACAATGATTTAGTAGAAGTTACTACTGATTATGCTTTTAATGCTGCTAAAATAATTGAAGAGCAAAAAAGCTTTTTACTAACTGGTAAAAGTAAGATAGTAGGTAAATCAAATTCTGGAAGTTTAATTGCTTTTAGAGAGAGTAATGAACAGCAATTTACAAAAAGATACATAGATGAAATTGATAAAGAGTTAAGAGAAGTTAGAGGAAAAGGATTAAGTAGAAAAGAAAGACAACAGATTCTTAACCTTTACAAATCTGTAACTGGTAAAGTAAACTATTTTGATAGTGGTTTAGCTCAAGGAGTTTACGATGGAATGAAACTTGCTAATGCTGTAGCTTACTTGCCACTAGCTACAGTTAGTTCTTTAACAGAAGCATTTATACCTTTAACAAAAGCAAATCCTAGTAGTGCTGTTAAAGGAGCTTTAGATGGTATAAAAAATGGTGTTAAAATATTAACTGATGAAACAGCAGAGTTAGTTGGTAAAAAATATAATCTTAGTGAAAACGAAATTCGTAAAGAAATGCGAAGTGTTATGATAGCCGTTGATGAAAGTATGTCTGATATGACAAACAGATTAGCTGGTGAAGGAATGCAAAGTAAGTTTTTTCAAAAAGCTGCTAGAGGATTTTATAGGTTTAACTTACTAACTCCTTGGACTAAAACTATTGAGCTTTCTGCTTTTTCTACAGGTAAAGATTTAATATTTAATAACTTAACAAAGTTAAGAGAATTAGCTGATGAAGGTGTTGATGTATTTAGCGACATCGCAGATTTAAAAATTCAAAGATTACGTAGTGAGTTGTTTGATTTAGGTGTTGACGTTAGAGCAGGAATAACATGGTTAAGAGATGGAGCTTTAAAATCTTCTAGGTTTTATGAAAACGATGTTGTTCGTGGTGCAGGTAGATTTACTAGAGAAGTAATTTTACCTACTTCTAGAGAAAGAGCAAAAGTTCCTACTTATATGACAAACCCTAAGTTTGATATTTTAACTCAGTTTTTAAGATACCCGTTTGCTTTTAGTAATACAGTATTAAAAAACTTTGCAAGAGATACAATTACTAATCCACTTAGTAATGCACCTAAACTTGCTGCTTTTACTGTAGCTGCTACTGGTGTTGCTGTAGCGACAAACTATTTAAGAGCCGGTGAAGAAGAAGCTAAAGAAATGTTCGATGAAGATAATATGAATACTACAATTATGAGAGCTTTTCAAAGAGTAGGACTGCTTGGACCATTAGAAAATGGATTGCGTTATGGAGATGCAATTCGAGAAGGTAAGCAAAATCCTATAGCTGCGGGTACTGCCATAGCTGGTCCAGTTGTTTCTGACACCGTAAGAGTTTTAACTTCTGGAAGATTACTGGAAACATTAGCTAGAAAAATTCCGGGAATAGGTCTTAAAGGTATTATCGAAAAAAACTTAGGAGATACTTTAGAAGAATATACCGGTATGCGAAGTCCTTACAATGCTGCTATAGAAAGTGCTAGAGAAGCCGACAACAATCTACTAGAGGCAATAAAAGATTTATTTGGAGTTGGAAGAAACCCTAAAGAATTAATGCCTTCAGCTTTTGAATCATCTATGAGAAGTTCTTATTTTCAAGGTGGTTCTGTGGAAAGAAATGTATCTGATGTTAAACAAGAACCTGAAAATAGAATAGACCCATTTACAGGAGAGCCTTATGCAGCTCAGTCTCCTATTGTAGCTAAATCTATTTTAAGAGAGTATGAACAGGAAAAAATGTTTGAAAGAAAAACTGTGGCTGACTTTTTAGAAAGTAGAGAACAAGCCAGAGTTCCTGTTAAAGGAGGTGGCATGTTACAAACTTTACAAAAGCGTGAAAAGTTTGTTGTTGGAGGTATAGCTTCTACAACTACAAAAGCTATATTAAAACTTTTACCTAAAACAGTTTATCGTGGTGGTACAAGTAGAATAGTAACAAGCCCAGAAGGAACAGAATCTGTATTTGCAGCATCAGTTTTAGACTCTGCTAGAGATTATGCTAGACCAGATGCTGTTGCTAAAGTATTTGTAACAGACGGTCAATCTTTAAAAGTTCCAAAAGAAGCATTTGGAGTTCATGCTATTGATATAAGTAAAGCAAAAAATCCTTATGTTTTAGATAAGCCTAGTGTAGAGATGAAGGCTCAAATAGAAAAAGATTTAATGGCTCTTGATTTAGATGACTTTACTGAAGAAACTGAAAATTTATCATCAGCATTATTAAGTTTATTAGAGCCAGAATTAAATGACCTTAGAGTTGCTTCCTCTAGTTTTTATCCGGTAAACAGAGCTATAGGAAAATATTTAAGAGAAAAAGGTTATGATATAGCTATAGATAGTAAAACTTTAAAAGAAGGTTTTGAAAATAATCCAGCAGCAGAACTTTTTATTTTAAAGAAGTTTCCTGTAAAAAAATTAGACGAGGTTGCTCCTGACGATATTAGTAAAGTATCAGAAATATCTACTACTCCTGCAGCAGCTTTACAAATAGGAACTAATAAAGAATTAGCAGATTTAAGTAAATTGAGAAATTATGATAATCAAACTTCAACAGTTTTAGATAATTTACAAAAAGATAATTTAAATGCTGGAACAACCGCAGCTAATAAATTAATATATGCTCCTGTAAAAGAAAATCAAAAGGTAGGAGTAAGATTAAATCTTAATTCAAGTATTCCTGAAAATGAAACAGGAGTTGCTAAACTACAAACAGTACATAGAAATAATTATAGTGGTAAAGCTTTATCATACGCACCTTATGTAACTATAACAGATGCTTTTTTTAATGTTAATCAAAAAGGAAGACTGTCTGTAGCTGCTAAAAAAATAAATCCAGAGTCAAAAGAAGCTAAAAGTAAATTCCCTATTGCATCAGTTGATGGTAAATATACCAACACTAGAAATGTTCTAAATGAAATAGATGAAGATACAGTTGAAATTGGTTTTAATCCAATGGGTCAACACTTATTTATTAATTTAAAAACAGGACAAGCTGTAAAAAATGCTGATGTAGCAACCATTATTGGTGATAGAGTATATGCCAAAGGAGTTACTTACTATAAAAAAACAGAAGCTCCTGAACCTTTAAATCTTTCTGATGGTACTGAAGCTCCTAGTGATGTTAGATTTGCCTTTAGAAAAGGTGGTGGACTGTTAGGAAAATTACAAAGTAGAAAAGCTAATGTATAAATACTTTACAGAAGATGAACTAAAATGCAAACACACCGGTCTATGTGATATGGACTGGGCATTTATGCAAACAGTTGAAAGGATTAGAGAACGTTGTGGTTTTCCTTTCAAAGTAAGTAGTGCTTATCGTTCTCCAGAGCACCCCATAGAAGCCAAAAAGAGCACCCCCGGAGCTCATTCTTCTGGTAAGGCTATGGATATACTTGTCAACGGAGAACAAGCCATGACACTCGTTAAAATAGCTCTGGAAGAGGGTATTAATAGGATAGGAGTTGCACAAAAAGGAGACCGTGCTTC
>JGI25132J35274_1000388_pt1 | contig 11829 bp, 22 predicted proteins | sample ETNvirenome_6_30_FD_35274 | JGI IMG/M metagenome (IMG submission 35274)
GCTTCTAAAATATCAGAAGCACCATTTACAAAATTTGTAATTGCGTCACCGCTAGAGTGAGTAGCTGCGGTTGTTCCATTAACTCCTCTTGTTACTCCAGTTAATTCTAAACTATTAAATCCTGTGTAGCTTATATTTTCAGAACCTACATTGATTGTCCCCTCTGTAGGCATTCTGTCTTTTGAAGCGATTGTAATTCCAGTGGTTTGAGCAACTGTAGTTATAGCTGCTGTTAAAGTTGAAGTAACTCCGTTAGAATTTCCGTCACCTGTAGAACGATAAATGGCGTATTCGTTTTGACCATTAACTAAAGTAATATTTGTATTTCCTACTTCCCAATAGTGAAGTCCTCTATTACCCCATTCTTGAAACATTATGTTTAAAGATCTTCTTGCGGTTTTTAAATTATAACCGCTCATATCAAACAGCCCAAGTCTGTTGTAACACTCTTCAACTATCTCATCGATATAAAAAGTTTTTTCAAACGTTGTAGTTCCAGAAGTCGTGTTGGCCATTAGTCAGCCTCCTAATCTTGGTTTCCGCCGCTATGAAAAACAGTAATAGACGTAACTTGTTCAGTCGTAAAAGTTGCATANACATCTGTTTTAAATAAAACAGGTCTTGGAAACTCAACCATTTTAGATTCNGCAACNGCTGCTTTTGAAAGAGTTACTTTTGCACTTCCACCAGATCCTCCNTCTTTTAAAACAATGTCTCCAGCAGTCGCTGTTCCAGTATAATACAATCCGTAAACTCTTGTTCTTCCAGACTGAACTGTTCCTGTTTCAGTTGTTTGTTGTGTTGCTTCGTTATCTGATCCGAATACCATATTTTTTTCTCCGTTTTCTTATTAGTGTGGGTGGGTATTAAGATCAAAAAGTCTTAAAGTTTCCCACCCACGTAATTATTAGTTACTAAAAGGTGTAACGATTGTACCGTCACCAATTAATAAACCTTCAACCATGTATTGATTGTCTGCTGTTGCAGTAAACTTGATTCTAGAACCAACTAAGCCACCTTTAGTAGCGTTACCAGTTCCAGCTTCTCCGTTTAAATTTACAACATCATTTGTTGCGCCTGGTACGAAAGCTTTTTTCGCACCATCGTTAACACCAACCATTACTGAACCAACAAATTTATCATTTCCATCTGTTGAAATTGTACCAGTGAATTCATCAACGAAAAGAATTTCAAAAGTAGTTCCAATAGTATTTGGATTGTTTGGGTCACTTCCTGGTCCAGCTACGTCTGAGTCAGCAGTAGCATTGATTGTAGGTAGTGTGATTGCAGTTGGAGTCCCAACGGGATCCATAGTTAAAAGTCTTCCTGCGTGATCCGCTACAGTTAAATTTGTAGCTGCAGTAAGAGCAACAACTGCTCCAGGTCCTAAATTGATAAAACCATTTTTAGATCTTACCGGTCCTGAAAATGTAGTATTTGCCATATTATTATCCTCCTAGTTTTCCGAACATAGTCTCTAGGCCGTCGACTATACGCGTCTATGTTCTAATTAATTGTATAGTGATTTAGGTATATAGCAGATTTTGATAGAGTGCAAGAGAGCCTTAAAAGAAAGTGCGATTTCAGCGATGTAGCGTTTTTATCTTACGTAGCTACAGAGACGTCAGGTGCAGCATTTTCTATTCTATTAAGCATTGAAGCTTCCTTTGCTTCTGCTAGCTTAATATGATTAATGACTTGTTTTATCTTGTCATCAATCCTCACCATATCCAGAGTATATCTTTTTTCTCTGTTATAGTGCTGCGACCATTCAAGTTCCAGTCCTCTCTTCTGAGTGTAGAGTTCTTGAACGTGTGTCATTTATAACCTCCTCATAGGTTAACCACAATTTGGATTTACTAGTAAATCCGTCTTTTTCCCAGACTATATCATTTTGTCCTAGCTTGTCAACTAGTGCATTCTCAAAGGCTTTATCATCGTCTTCACACGTCATATTGAAGTCAGCATGATAGCCATATGCTCTGATTTGTACTCGGAAATTTTTCATGGGTTCTTTCTTTCTATCATAAAAAGGGGGCCTTCAACAGCCCCCTTTAAAGTTATTTATTACGCTCCGTTAGAACCGTAAATACCTCTATAGTCAGATACGCCAAATACGTATCTTTCTCTAGCTTTGTATCTTACGTTTCCAGTGTCAAAGTCACCTTCCATAGCTGTTTTGATAGGTGATCTATCAAAGTACTTCATACCATTTGGTACATCAGTAATAATGAAAAACTGATCAGGATCAGTTAAGAAATTGTTCACTCTGTAACCTTGAGGAACCATTCCCATAGATCTGATAGCATTGATATCATTATCAGCTGTAGCTGTTCTACCTTGAGAAGCCATTAGTCTCTCAGCTGTGAATTGAAGAGCTGAAGGAATAATTAATTTTAATCCTTTTGCTGCAATCAATAAACCTCTTTCGTCAGTCATTTCAGCGATGTCTATTAAAGACTGCTCTAATGACGTTTCGTTAAGGTCAGCTTGTACTGCTAACGTATTCGCAACGTTTCCAGCGATTGTTGGGTGAGATCTGCTAAACAGAACTACGCCATCACCAGATTGGAATGTAGTAAATCCATTCACAAGAGGTGTTACCGCTTTTGTTTGTTTAGTCTGAGCCATAGATCTTGCTAACGCTTTTGTATATCTAGACGCAAGTCTGTCATACAAGTTGTCCTCGATTGCTTCTTCAGTAATCGCGAACGCTAACGCAACAGTTTCCATAGTGTATCTTGCCGTGTATGTTTCTTGTGCGTTGTCAAACACTACACCAGAACCTTCTGGTTTAGTTTGTGCTTGTCCAAAGCCAGATAACATTACTTCTTCTTCAAACGCTCTGTCTGAAGATTCAGTAGCATAGATCTCAGCATGTTGGTTTTCGTATTGTTTATACTCCAGGCCGAAAAGGGCGTTTAAACCTGGTTCTAGTTCTTTAACTAGTTGTCCTCTACTTATTGCCATAGTTTATCTCCTTATACTCCTACAGTACCCTTCAAGAAGTGCTCGTTAATGCTGCAAACAAAGTTCGCGTTTGTAGCGTATGTAGTCACATTTGAAGTGTTATTGTTTTCTGCGTCTTTAGTCACACCAAGTATTCTCAATTGAGCTGTACTTGTAGTAACCGTAGATGCGTTTAGTTCAGACTTGGACTGAAAGTTTGCTGTAGTCCCAGCCGTAACTTCGATGTCCGCATTCAAGAAAACAGATGTTAACGCTAAAGCAGCGTTAGACTGAATCTCAAATCTTTCATACGGGTCATCTGAAATGAAACCAACAATGTCCGTTGCCGTGTTTGAAGCTTTCAAATGGTTAGCGAACGTTGGCTTGTTTGTATTGGCGTCGGTAAAAAAGACACCAGTAAGTGTACCGATTAAAGTATCACCTGCAGCCGCTTGTGCAATTGTTGCCGTGTTCAATGCTTTTACAGCATCGTTNTGGAAAATTGCTGGGGCGCTAGCAGCGATATTATACTCTGATAGACCTTGGTTATCGTCATTTTGACCAACTTTACCAATTGCTCTCATTCCGAATGGAGCATCTTTGTTAGTTGCCATGTTTTTTTTCTCCGTTTGTTAGTTAATCGTTGGTCTAGGAATCGTTAAAAAATTAACTTTTCTTTGTACCACCGAAGTTTACACGAGTTTGTCTATCGATATTGATAGGCATACTCTTATGCTGTTGTCCTTTAAGATCGTGATCCATTGCTTCAACGACTTGCTCATGTTTCTTTTGATAGTGAGCATTTCTTTGTTGCGCGATCTCAACCGGCACTCTTGCCAGCAACAAGCCACCAACTCCGATCACTCCAGCGTATTTGCCGTCTTCAACTCTTGGATAATCACCGTCAGGATATTCATCGGCTCTTACTAATTCATAACCAGATCTTAATCTGCCCTGAATGTTCTTAGCATCGTTGAAACCCATGGTTTCGGCTCTTAGCCACCTATGTTGAAAACCAGTAGGCGCTGGTGGTGCATCTAAATTTGATGGTGGAGTCCAAACTTTTTTCTTAGAGCTCTTATCTCTAGTTTGGCTCGCACGGGAAGTTCTTTTATCTTCTTTTGTCATATGCTTATACCTCCTTCGTGATTTGACTTAATTGTCTTGCATATTCTTCGAGTGGCACACCTAATTTTTTAGCGATTGTTTGCTGTGATGGCGTGAGTCTCACAGTCTTGCGTCCAGGTCTTACACTTCGCTTCGCTTCAGCTACTATTTGTGTAGGTTTGGCCGTTGGTTTAACCTCTGTTGTACCAAATTTATTNGGAAATTCAAGTCTTATTCTTTTATCTATTTCCGCATAATATTCGTNACTATTNGGATCGAACCCTTCATCTTCAGTTAATTTCTTATGAAGATCAAATGCAGTGTATGTCATAGCACTATCTTTACCAAACCACTCGTTCCTAGAAGCCCATTCTTCCGCTCTTGGGTCTTGCGTAGGTTGTTTTGGTTGTAATGCTTGATCAAGAGTTGGTCTAGCTTCTGGTTTAGCTTTAGTTTGCTCTTCAGCTTTTGCTTTAGCTTCTAACCATTGTGCTTTTCTAACTCCTACTTCAGATATTTCTGCCATTGCGTCAGCTTCTGCATTTACATCGTTAGCTTCTCTAGCTTTTGCTAGTTTAGCTTTCGCTGCATCTAAACCTGCAGTAATACTTTTTTCAGTGGCATCAAGAAAACCTGGTTCTAATTTTCCAAGTTTTGCTTCTACTGCTTTTCTGTTTGCTTCAACTCTTTGAGCGTAAGTGATAGCGGCTTCTTTTTGTCTTTCCGCTTCTCTCCACTTCTTCGTAAGTTTAGCAATTCTTTTTTTAACACCATCGCTGTATTCACCAAGTTCGTCTTTTGGTTTTTGTTCTTCAGCTTTGGGTTCTTCTGATTTTACTTCTTCCTTGGGTTCTTCTTTTGTCTCAACAGGTTTTGTTTCCTCTTTGACAACTTCACGAACATTCGGATTTTCAACTGTTTCTTCTTTTTGTTCGACAACAGCTTCGTCTTTTGTTTCTTCTATATCTACATCAACTTCATTTCCTGAAGTATCAATAGGAACGTTTTTTTCAACGTCTTGCATAGTTATCTCCTATGTTAGTATTGATGGACGATATCTTCTGGATTTTTGATGGTAGCTAGAACTTCATCGTCGTTTAGAAGTCTAACTTCCCCACCGTCGATCATGATTCTGCTTCCTGCATATCTTGCAAAAACTATCCAGTCACCTTTTTTACACCAAGGTCCTTCTGGAAATTTTTCTTTGTCATAACAGTGTGGCCCCATTTCTAAAACGAGTCCGCAGTTTGATCCGACTTGTTGTCTTTCTATAGTTTCTTCTGATAGGAATAATCCACCTTTTGTTTTGGCTGCCATTTTAAAAGGTAGGACTAATATTCTCCAACCGGTTGGTTGAGGTAATTTTGTGGCTTCTTTGTTTTGAATTTTGTCTAAAACTTCTTTTTCTTTTTTTTCAATATCTTTGTTTTCTTTTTGATATTTTTCTTCTAACGCTAATTTAGTTTTCGGTATCGCGTTTGAATCTGATAATTGTTCCGTCTTCATCTTTTTTTTGCTCCTTCTTTGGTTCTAGCAGGTTAGAGATTTCCTGTGAAATTTTTAAATAAGCATGTGCTTGTCCCATTAAGTACTTGTATTTCTCCATATTGTCAATACCCCCACCAATCATTGTATCTCCTAGTGATTGGTAAGATTCCTTTAAATACTTTTGTATTTTATCTATTATTGTTACTGCATCTTCCATTATTTAACATACCTTTCTATTACTTTTATTTTTTCTTCTGCATCTACAATAACTTGTAGAAGTTTATCCATTTCATCCAAATGTTGCGGATGTTCGCCTATACCCACAGAACTTTTCATATAGATATTTAATGTTGCAATAGACTCAGCTATTTGTGCTTCATATCTTTTTTTTAATGCTTCTAACATTACGCTTTTCTCCCTTTCCTGATTGATTCTTTACCTTTTTTAAATATGCTAGCCACCTTTGCCTTACCCATAACTTTGGCTCTCTGTTCACCAACCGTAAGTATTTGGATCTTCCTCGCGAAAGGTTTGTTGACTCGTTTAACTTTTGCCACAGTTTTACGAGCATCCGTAGGGGTCGCAAACTTAATACTAACAGTATCTTTAGGATTTTCATCAGTATACAGTCTCCTCCCAGAACCTTTTGGTTTTTTACCTGTTCCTACTTTAGGATCTTTTTTTGCCACGTAAAACTCCTTTTAATGTCTTGGCTTGACCTGCATGTGATTTAGATGCTTTCTTTAAAGCTTTAATCACTTTTTTGATCTTTTTCTTTTTGCCATTTAACATTTCCATCTCCTTCTTGCCTGACGGATTCTTGAATTAGGATCATTACGAGTTTTTGCTGATGCTCTTTTGAGTTGCCCTAGTGATCTTGCGCAGTATGATTTTCTGCGTTTGGCAGCTTTTGATCCTGGCTTCACTTTTCCAGTCACGGCTGTTTTTAGTTTAGAACCGGGATTTAATCTTCTATAGGCTTTGACACCGGCCTTTGTCATGCCTGCTCCAGACTTTGTAGATCTGAAATTCTTTTTATTTCTAGCTGGCATTTTTGCTCGACCACCATCTTTAAATCCTGGTGCGTCTACCATTCCAGCATAATATTTTTTATAACTTGAATTTTGTGCGTTAAGAGTTCCTTTCGGAGTTTGAAAATCACTCTTCATGTAAGAACCAATATATTTTGTATTTGGCATTCTCATACTAGCCCTCCGAATCTTGCAAATGTTTTTACGTTAGTTGGTTTAGGTCCAGTATTAGATGCTTGTCTTTTTCGTCTGACAGCACTCGCCTTTTGCGAGCTTGACATTCGTGTGGCTTTTGCAAGTGGCACGCATTTTGGATACTTCCGCTTGCTTCCCTTCTGACGACCGCAAGGTTGATATTTCCCGTCTTTCTTCGGTGCTCCTATATCTACCCATTTCTCGTCTAACCATTCTTTAAGACCTTTTTTAGCCATTATACCATTATTGTTTTTTTATGCTTGATAACTTTACCTTGGCCTCTTCCCATAACAGAAGTTGCTCTTCCACCTTTACTGAAGACACCTCTTCCTTTTAGGACATCAGCTCTAGTAACTTTACCGTCTCCTGTTAAATCAGGAAATTTTTTCTTACCAGCCATTGCAGATCCTCCGTTTGCTTTTTTAGTTCTTCCTACTTTACCCTTACAATATTTAGAGGCCCAGATATTAGCATAGGCGCTAGGGTACACTTTAAATTTTCGCTTCGCTGCTGCTTTACCTGCTGGACATAATTTTGCCATGTTAACCTCTCTTGTTTAATTTTTTTAAAGTCATCGCGAATCTTGCACGTTGACCTAACTTACCTTTTTTCTTTGCCGCCGCTTTTAATTTAGAAGCCGGAATCTTTTCACCTTTTTTAATTTTAAGGGCTTTTCTTAAAGACCCCGGTTTCTTAATTGCTTTTTGAATAAAATTCTTAGACATAATTATCTATTAATTTTACCTTTTTTCTTCATCTTGCTACCGAATCTTCCGTAAGACTCATCTCTAGAAGCTTTTAATTGCTTCTTAGTTCTTTTCTTCTTGATTCTCATAGCGATAGATTCATCTTTTCTAGCGTTGTAACCTTGTTTCTTCTTGCCAACTTTACCACCTTTTTTGTACATAGCGCCACCTCTCATGCCCATGTCATCTTTGTAGTAACCAGATTTCATATCTTTTCTTGCAGTCGACATTGATCCTCCGCCAGCTTTCATAGCTCTTCCGCCAGATTTCATAAATCTAACATTTGATCTTACTCCGTTTTGTCTCATTTTTTACCTCCGTTACGAAATATTTGTGTTCCCTTGATACCATAAATACTCGCCACGACAAGGATCCACAAATTTGTAAACCATGACGGTAATTGCGAGAACATATCAAAAAACATTTTGACCTTGTCCATCGCTGTCGGGTCGTCTGATACGACTGCCCATGCCAACACCGCTACCGGAGTTGACAATATTATAAGGACGGCTTCGTCCTTCCAATCTGATTGTCTCGCTTCTAACAATTTACCTTGGTAAGCTTCCTCACCTCGGGCTTGTTTTTCTGCATGCAATAATTGTGCTTCAGACATTGCCATTTTAGCTTTTTGTCTGTTAGCATAAATTTTTGAACCAGCTTGCGCGGCTAATTTAATCGCTTGTAGCCACATAAACTAATACCAAGTTGCTGTTTTTTTCTTATCAGCTAGCATTCTTCTTCTACCTCGAACATCAACTGTATTTCCTTCGTTGATTTTGTTCATAGGATCGTCTTGGTTGGTAATAATTTTAGATCTTGGGTCTACTGCTACTTTCCCAACCTCTTCTTTATACTCAACGCCACCTGTTTGGTAACCGTCTTTACCAACTCCTAGCTCTTTAGTTATTTTAACCATAGTTTTCTCCTTATTAAATAGTTTATACCTACTTTTTAGGGAAATTTCTACCGAAATCAAATTTTTTGCCTGCGGTAGACATTTCCTGCTTCGTTAAACTTGTTGCAGCTCTCAATTCTGCTAATTCTTCCGTCTGATCTAGCTTCTGTTGGAAGTTAGCTTGGTTCATCATAGCTTTCATACGATCAAGATTGATTCTTTCTTCATCATCTGCAGCTTTTCTTTGATTTTCAGCGGCTCTCAAGTCTAATTCTCTTGCTTTTAACTTAGTTAATGGGTCAGCACCTAAGCCACCATTAATTTCTGAGTCTTCTTTTTTAAATTCTGCCATCATTTCAGCAATCAATACAGCTTTTCTAGACTCAATCTTCTGCATCATGTTCATTAACTGAGGTTGAAGCTTCGGATTTTGCTGAATTTGTTGTTGCATCATAGCTACTGTTTGTAATTCTTGTGCAAATTCTATTTCAATCTGCTCTTGAGCCATTAATGAAATGTGTTCCATAATATTTTTCTCAATACTTGCTACCATCATCGGTGAATTTTGTACTAAGTTAGTAGCTAAGAAATTTAAATGCGCCGTAATGTGAGCTCTATGGTCTTGACCAGGAAAAGCTTGGAATGGTTTACCTGCCATTGCATCAATATGTTCTAATGCAGGATCTTTTGGCATTGGCGGTTGTGGTTTTTTTAATAACAAATCAATATCTTTTACACCTAACGCTTCATACATATTTCTGTACGCTTGATAAACGTTGTGTACTTGTGGATTGGAAACTGCCAGCTGAAGTTCCGTTTGTGCGAGAGAGATCCTCTGTGTTTGAGAAAATATATTTGGATCTGCAACTGGCAGTATATCAACTCGGTCATCAAAGTCCGCTTGTTTAACTGTTCGCGAACCACCCACAACATCATAGGGGTATTCTGGTGGGAGGTAAAGTTTATAGACTCGAGCTAATAATCTGAATTCACTTTTTAGTGAAGCATATAATCTTTTATGGATCGCAGACATTGTTCTCGATCCTCTTTCTAGCAATGCTACGGTCGTACCCACAGCTGCTTGTTGATTACCCTCTCCTACTTGCAAGTCTGCTATTGAAGCAAATCTTTGACCTGCTTGTACTACGACGCCCATAAGTTGTAACAAAGTTTGTGATGGTTCCTTAAATGGAAGCATCATAAACGAATCTTTAATATTTCCACCAGGAGCATCTACATCTCTAAACTCTCCAGGTTGAATTGACTGTGCATCATCTCTGATTCTGATTCCTCTTTGTTTAAATCCTGCAGGTAAGTTAGATAAAGTTCCTGCGTCTAATAGTTGTCGTAAGGCTTGTGTTGCTGTTCTTGATAGTCCACCGATCATGTGAATTAAACCTAGGCCATAGAAACCAAGACCAGGTAAAAATTTAAAGTGAGTGAAATATTTTATTCTAGATTTATTAGGATCACCAATTTCATAGTTTCTTCTAATAGATAAAATAGATCTTGTTGCTTCTTCTAAAGTAACAATGTACGGAAGTTTAATCCCTGTTGGATTACCATCCATATCTTTATCTTCGTATCCTTCTAAATCTAAATCCGTATGTACTTCTAAAAGTGTGAAAACATTTTCTTGTTTTGTTTTTCTAATACCTTCTAGTTCTCGTTCTTTAGCTTTAAGATCTGAAGTTGTTGTAGCATTATCAGCAGGTGATCCTAAATCAATATCTCTATAGAAACCTGCTACTTGTTGTTTACGCAAAGTGTTCTCGTCCATTTTTAAAACATGAACGATTGCTTCCGCATCGTCTAATGAGGTAGCCGTATACGGAACAACCAGATCATCTGCTGGTACAAATTTAGAAACTGCACGATTCATTAATTCATCGTAATAAGTTTTCTTAAATGCTGAACCAGCTAAAGGTAAATAAAATAATAATTGATCAAAGTCAGGTTCGAACTCTGGCATCTTTTCCATAAGTTCGTAATTCATGTAATCTTTAACTCTCTCTGCTTGTTGAGTTTTTTCTGGAGTAATTTTTCCTACGACCGCTGTTCTTACTGGTCCTTCGGCCGGGAGTAATTCTTTATAAGCCAAAGCTTGAAATTGTGTAACCGCTTCTGCTAAAACTGGATGCGTAGCACCACTAGCGTTTTGAAAAGGTTCTGTTTTGTCTTCGTATTTAAATCCTAATAAATCTAATCCTTGAGTATAAGTTCTTTCCCAGTCTCTTCTAGATTCTTTATACTCTTCAAAGTTTGTTTGTAGTTGTGTGCCTAATGGATCAAGAATCTCATCACCAAGGAACTCGGCTAAATTAGAATAGTGCTCGTCACCTTCTGCAGGGGCAACGGCTCTAGGATCAAAGTTTACATCTACTGATCCATCTTCGTTTTGAATCGTTTCAACACCATCAGGAGCTGTTACTTCTTCAGTAACTTTCTCTTGTACTTTTTCTGTAATCTCCTCTTGCGATGGTATCTTAACTTCGCTTCTTGTGTTTGGTAATGATTTGTCTACGTTGTCCGCCATTATATATTTTCTCCTTTACCTCTTTAACAGTATTATAGGATATATTCAAGCCTTGAGGATTAGGGCCTGATTTTGGAGGCAACAGATTTGTTTTAGGGTATTTCATTATACCTTCAATATTCCAGCTACGCCGCCATTAGCTTTACTTTGAGCTTTTCGTTTTATTATAAGATCTACTAGACCTGGTGTAGCTCCGGTAGTGAATATGATTTTTTCTACATCATCTTCTCCCTCATCAATCATTCCCTCAATTGCTTTTATCTGCATATCTATAATTCTTTGCGAAGGGGTATTTTCTTCTCCAGATGGTTTTTCGAAAGATTTAAGTTGTCCTTTATATAGACCATCGTCAGTCATTTTCCCAGAACTGTCAAAACTTGGTAGGGGAACTCCTGCTCCTCCGTATTTAAAAACACTTATGGCCTCACCCATTTCTTCATCTGATGCATTAGTTTTTTGTTTAATTATATCTACATCTGTTCCCATTTCTAACATTGAAATTATTAAATCTCTTTTTTCATTATCCATAGGGAAAGGACCTTGATCTGTAGCTGGACCTGGTTTGTTAACACCAAATTCTATATCTGTAATTTCATTAACCATCGTAGGGTTTTGTTTAACTTCTTCTTCTAGAGCTGCTAATTCATCTGGACTTAAAGATCCGTTAGCTAAACCAATTCTTAATGCAGTTATAATTCCACCGTTAGCTTTATAATCTACTCCACCCATTCTATTAATGTAATCAGTTAGACTTTCTCCGGCTTGTACTAAAACACCGTTATTGTAATCGTCTATAAGTTGTTCGTAACTATTTTCCATATTAATAAAACTTCTTTGCTTTTCGTGGTCCTTGATCCTCTTTGTAATCTTCAGGATGCTCTA
>JGI25132J35274_1000389_pt1 | contig 11802 bp, 5 predicted proteins | sample ETNvirenome_6_30_FD_35274 | JGI IMG/M metagenome (IMG submission 35274)
CCCTTTACATTACCAAGTATGGGCGCTGAAATAGAATTTAAGTTTCTAAATAGTGCGGAAGAAAAAGAAATTTCAGACGCACAAGATAAATTGAAAAAAACCACTCGTTCTCCAGTTGATAGAAATGTAACTACTCGACTAAAGAACACTATTATTTCTGTACAAGGTAATACTGACCACACTTATATTAATCAGTTTGTGGACAGTTTAAATGTTAGAGATAGTCGTGCTATTAGAAAGTACATGGAGGACAATACTCCCGACCTTGATATGAAACAAGAGTTTAGCTGTGTTCATTGTGGGCATAGAGGGGAGGTAGATATACCGATTACGGTAGGCTTCTTTTGGCCTGACGAATGATAAAGAGGTATTCTACAGAGAACTTTTTGATGTTGTTTATCATGGTAAAGTGACTTTTGCTGATGCTTATAATATGCCAGTGAATCTTCGTGCTTGGTGGGTAAAGAGAATAAATTGGACTATTGAACAAAAAAACAAAGCTCAAGAAAAAGCAAATAAACAATCCTCACAAGGTAAGAAATAAACATATCCCCTTACTAACTTTTTATAGTAGGGGGATATTTATTTAGTATTGATACACCTACCAGAGAGATAATATGAATATTGCAAATCAACTAGCAGCTCAACAACAAGAAATAGTTGATGCGTTAGGAAAAATGGCAACAGGGTTTGATGGCTTATCATCATCAGTTGAGCAATTAGCTAATAGTATGAATCAAGCAGCTGATGAAACAGAAAAACAATCTGACCAAGAAAAGAAACTAGCTGATTATCAGAAAAAACGCGAGCGTTTTCAAAAAAAGTATGATAAAGAGTTAGATAGATTTGCAGGTGTTATTAGTCTAGCAAGAAAAAGTCAAGAACAACTTAATAAACTAAGTCAAAAATACAATGATGTAATAAAAGCCAGCACAAAAATTCTTATTGGCGAAAATACCCTAAGACAAAAGGCCCTTAAGAACATGACTATGTTTAAGGATGCTGTAGGTGTTGCTGTTGCAAAACTAAAAACTATGCCAGGAGTTGGTGCTATCGGTAGGGGTATAGGGGCTGCTGGAAGAGCAGCAGGTTCTCTTCTTGGAAAGATGGGTAAGATATTACCAATGGCTTCTATACTGGCTATACCGACACTTGTAGTCAGACAACTTATGAAAGTCGATAGTGCGATGGCCTCCATAGCAGAAAGCACAGGTCTGGCTGGCAAAAACTTACAAATGGTTCAAAAGAGAACTATAGATGCAGCTAGTTCCCTTTATGCTTTTGGATTAAATCTTGAAGATGCGGCGAGACAAAGTGCCGCTCTTGTCGATGCATTAGGTAATGCCGAATACGTTACTGAGAAATTAATAAGAACCACTTCTCTAATTGCAAAAGCAACTGGTATGTCCGCCCAAGAAGCAGCAAATCTATCTGCTACATTGATAAAAGGTTTTGGTAAAACAGATGAACAAGTAAAATCATTTGCAAATAACATGATGACTTTTGCTTCTAAATCTGGAGTAAATGCTCGTAAGGTAATGAGAGATATTTCAAATGATAGTAATTTAACCGCTATCTATCTTGGTAGAGGAGAAAACTATCTTGCTAATGCTGCTGTATTGGCTGCAAAAATGGGTAAATCACTTTCCGAACAAAACCAAACACTTGATGCATTTAAGGATATAGAAAGTTCTATTGAAACAGTAGAAAGAATAAATAAACTCACTGGCTCAAACCTAAACGCTCAAAAAATGCAAATGTTCTATATGACTCAAGATATAGAAGGAGCAATGAGAGAGCTACAAAAAGCATTTGCATCACCGAGAGCTCAAGCCGCATTAAAAAGAATGCCAGGAGCATTCAAAGATGTTGCATCTTCATTAGGTCTATCTGTAAAAGATTTGATGCAAATGGATAGAGTAATGAAAGATTTTGATAAATCATCAAAGAGTGCTTCCAAAGAACAATTGACAATTGAAAAAGCTATTGCTGACTCAACAACAATTATGGATAAACTTAAAAACATATTTTTCCAGTTTGTTTTACCAGCCTTTAATAACTTAGGTGAGTTTCTTGTAAACAAAATAAAGCCACAAATAGAGGGTATTGTACAATCTGCTTCTGACTTTGGAAAAGAACTAAATACAGCAATGGATGGTGAAACTACTTTTCTTGGTAAAATTCAAACAGCATTTAAGAAGATAGTAGAAGGATTAAGGCCAACTATAGTTGCGTTGTTTGATGTAATCCGACCACATTTAGATGAAATGGTGGACGGCATTGTTCACCGATTTAGGAGTGGTTTAGGTATTGGTGGGAGATTGATTTTTGGTAGTAATGCAGATACTCCAGTAGAAAAGGCTTTAGTAGCCGCTACAAGTAGTGATCCGACAGTTCGCCGCACTCAAGGCGCGGCCTTTAGTAGACAAGGCTTAGCAATGGGAAGTGTTATTTCTCGTCCAACTATGGCTCTTGTCGGTGAAGAGGGAAGAAGTGAAGTTGTCATACCCACTGAAAGAATAAGAAAAGGACTCCCCGTTTCTGGAGCTGTTGCAGGTGAATTATCATCTATTGGTGTGCCAGGCTTTTCAATGGGAGCAGTAAGGGTCAGTGGCCGTGCTGCTTCGACAGCTGCTAATACCTTTCAGATGAATCAGCAAAGAAGGGCTATGTTGTATTCACAAGGTGACCCCGAAGCGGTTAGAAGGACAGAGAAGGCCATAGAACAACAAGCTGCCGAGATACGTAGACAACAAAGAAAAATTTTGAATGAGGTAGTTAAACTTAGAACTGAGGCAGATAGAGAGGGTTATTTTAGTGGTACGCCAGGCGGAAGTCCTACTAGTGGTGGAGGTGGCCGCCGGAGAAGAGGTCGCGGCAGCTTTGAACAAAGTTTACATGGCGCTCTAACAAGACTAGATAACTTTATGATGTTGACTGGCTATACGTTTGGTGACTTTTTTGATATGTTACCAGATGCTATTCAAAAACCAATGGAAAAGGGATTTGATAAATTACCATCTGCAATGCAAACTGGACTAACAGTTGGTGTACAAGCAGCTTATGATAAGTTTTTAGAAACTGGAAAGTTGGAAGATGCTATAAGGACAGGCGCTGCAGAAGGTGTAAGGAGTGGGACAGCAGAGGTTGGTGGTGTGACAGGTATTGCCGGAGATATTGTTGCCAATATGATAGAGGGTGAGGGTTTCAGAAAAGCCTTAGGCTCAACTCTACTAAGACAAAAAACAGAATCTGATAGTTTATTAAACGTAACTATGACAGATTTAATGGACTCAAACGCTGCTGCATCGGAAAGACTTAATAAAAGTTTGCTTGATATAGATAGGCACACTTCAAATGCTGCTAAGTTTGGTGAAATGGGTCTTTATCAAGCTGCAGCTGGGTCCAGCCGTAGGGCAGCCGATGCAAAAAAGGCTCGTAATGACGCAATAAAGTCACAGGCCAAAACAGCAGGTGCTATGGGAGGTATTCAAGGTGCTATTCGTGCTTTTGAATCTGGTGAGGGTTTAGCAGGTGTTGCTAAAACTGGTATCGCATCTGGTCTCGGCAGCGCCGCAGGAGCGGGTATATCTGGAGGACTTATGGCAGCAGGTGTCCCAGCACCTATTGCTGGTTTGTTGGGTGATATTGGTGGTGGACTTGTTGGTAAAGGGGTTGGTAAGGCATTAGGCTTCTTAGGACTAGGTGGTAAGAATGTAAAACCAAAAAAAGCTGGTGTGAAAATTGCAGATATTGTTGTTAGTGGTTTGGCTCGTGCATCAGCGCCAGGTAATCAACTATCTCAATACTTTGCAACAGGCTCAAATGCACATAGAGTAATACAGGGAAACATAATGTTGGCGTCATCGAAACCAGACACCTTTATTGAACCTATACGAAGAGCATTACAAAGCAACGCTGGTCGTAGATTCAGTAGAGATGAAACTTTACAATTTATTCAACTCCTTTATGGAAAAGGAATGTCGCCAGCAGTAAGAGACCAGCAGTTGAATAATTTTGAGGGGATGTTGGAAGGTAGAGCTCCAATGCGACGTGGAGCAACTGGCGCAATCGTTAGTAGACCTACAGTTGCCTTAATAGGTGAAGCTGGCCCAGAAGCAGTTGTTCCATTAGAGAACTCGCCAGGCTCTCGTCCATTAAATGGAGTAGGTGGCGATGGTGGTGAGATGTTACAAGAGATAAAGAGAATGAATCAAATGTTGGCTCAAATGGCCAACAGACCCATAACACTTGATGGTCAGAGGGTAAACACAGTATTGAATACCATCAACTCAGATGATATTAGAGCCGGTATTTATACCGTCAACTCAAGATAATAGGAAAAAGCAATGGCAAGAGAGAAAAGGACATTATCTACTCTTTTAAGTTTGTTAGATGCTAGAAGTAAAACTATCTTAGAGGCTTGGCACACCCAAATAGACGGGGTTGCTTATGGCCAAACAGAACAAAATGATTCTGGCACTTACAGTTCGACTCAACCTTTTATAAGGTTTGAAAGAAGGGGACAATCACAAGGTCAGAATAGTCAAGTTAGTCCATTAGGAGACACTTGGCCTACTGTTAGCAGTGTTAGATTTGGAGACCCTTTTACAAATAATAGTAGACCAAGAAATATCATTGAATTATGGTTTGAATCTACTAATACGGTAGTTGCTGGGCCACTCTCTAATGAAGTACAAAGCTCAGAAGTTAAGGGAAATCTAAGTAAACTTTTTGGAGCGAATACTCTTTCAAATGCGGATTATTCTCAGAGATTTTATGGGGCCCTCAACGGAAAGTTTGCCAATGTGCCTGAAGAACAAGATGTTGAATCTCAAGGAGCTGCAGGTTTTAATGTTGGACAAGTAAAACCGTTTAATGATAGAAATAAATATATTTTTGGTGACCGAAGAGAGGTTGATTTTGCGGCAAATAATGTAATACAAGGATTGTTAGCTACAGCAGCAGCTTACGAGCAAGAGCTAATGGAAATAAGGCCAGGAGCTAATAGAGTAAGTATACACCTCAATATAAGAACAAACTTAAACAAACTTTTACAACAAAACTTATTGTTACCATCAGACCTTGATGACGGCGGCAATGTTAATCTTAATCAAGATTTAGCTACTGCTATTGAAGATGGAAATGTTAGCAACATAAGTAATGATACTTTTGACCAACTTTATCTAAACAATAGATCGTCACTACACTCTTCAAATAGCGGTAGACATTCCAGAAATCCGGCTGGAACAATTGGTGGGCGACCTGTCTCTGACCTTATTGGCCCACGATATACCGCTCAACAGGGTGGTCCTCAACCCCAAGACGGCACGGAGGTCTTTAGTTTTGAAGAGGATAAACAAAGAGCAAATACTTTTACAAAAGAAAGAGGTTTTATAGATAATACGCCAGGCAATGTTATGTTAGCGCCAGGTGGTGTAGGTGGATTATTACCGTCTGTTGATAATGATGATGACGGAAGTGGTACAAAAGATAGAACAACTTATTTAAAAAGTTTAGCTAGACAAGATACTCAACTTTTTCCTTTCATGTTTGAGACAGTTAATAAGGGAGGTTCAGCAAGAAACGGAAATGAATTTAAACAATACGCCTACTTTCAAGCAACACTACAAAGCTTAAATGAGTCTTATGCTCCTTCGTGGACATCTAAACACTTCTTTGGTAGAACAGAACAAATACATACTTACACAATGACCGATAGAACGATAGATTTATCTTTTGTTATTTTTGCTAACGAAATAAGAAGATTACAAAACCTTTATGAAAGAGTAAGCTGGCTTGCACAACAAACCTATGCATCTTATGATGGTTCACAAAGATTAAAAAGTGGACCACTTATTCGTATGAGTGTTGGAGATATGTTTTCAAACCTAACAGGTTTTATTAGGTCTTTATCTTTTGATTGGAGCTTCTTAGGGCCAGGCGGAAAATGGGAAATAACAAAAGGATTAAGAATACCTATGGCGTGCTCGGTGCAAATGAACTTTACAGTTATTCACGATAATATGCCAGATAGAAATTATAATTTGTATCCGGGCCCTCTTTTGCATCCAAATGGGTTAATCAGTAACAGAGGAAATGTACAGGGTCAAGCAGCTGCTCCATTAATACCTACAGCTGATAGACCGTTATCTGACGTATCAGCCGGCGTGGATGATTACACAAACAAAAGAAAAGAACAATACATAGATGTTCTAAACAGAAACAAGTCAGTTGGTAGTGTGGTTACAAACAGCGATGGTGATTTAGACCTTATTTTTTAGGAGTTATTTTTAATGCCTTATTCAAGATACTCTAATTTTAAAACAATTTTAGATGGAAAAACAAACAAAAGAAGACTTGAGACTTTTCCACCCGTTACTGGAGAATCACTCAGAGACCCTTCTGACATAATAATAGAACTTGACCAAGCACAGAGGATAGACGCTATAGCTGCCAGTTATTTGGGCGATGGCAGATATTGGTGGGTTATTTGTTTACTAAATGATTTAGTTTTTCCCTTTGGTAAGAATTTAAAAGCAGGCACAAGATTAAGAATACCATCTAATATAGATAGGTTTGTTGACACTATTCAGAGAGGTATAGTTTAAATGGCCCCCGAATACAATTCAGACTTTAGTAATGGTCGCCGCAAACTTAATAATTTTCCGATAGATTTGATGAGAACTAGTCCTCAAGGTATAGTTATTTTACATAGATTTTTTGGTGGTTATGAAAATGCTAATTCATTGTGGGTAGAAAACGCTGATAGGGCTGTTAAAACAGCTTTTGAACAATCACTACAAACTGGAAATTTTATTGCCCCACCATTATTTAGTGATGACGATGTTGAAGAATCTGGAGCTAATGCTATTCAAGGTTCAGTATTTAGTATCCCCGATGATGGCGATGATGGAGAGGGTGGTGGCGCAACTACTGTACCTATAAGCAATCCTTACTATTCTATTGTGCAAGGCTGGAATCAAAAGTTAGTAGCTGGAAATGTGGACTTATCTTCTTTAGTGCCATTTGTTGAGCTTTATGCTGTCTTTGCTAGTGATGATTTGGTTTACAATGAGGCCACAAATAGATTTACAGGAATTAAAAACAGACTAATCCCTGTTAGGTTTACGAGGCCCCCTAATTCGTTGGGAAACGGTTCGCCAAGTTTGCCACCAAATGTTACTCAAGAAAGTAAACTAGCAAGGATAGGTTCATACGAGGGACAACTAAATAAAGACTATACAACATACAGCAATGAGGCCGTCTCTGGTGGAGACTATCCAGTAGATGATAACATAAGGTCTTTTAGAGGTCAACCTGGCATTAATGATTTAGCAATATCAAGGGGGTCAAGAGGAGCGTTTAACATAAAATATGATTTAGGTATAACTCTTCCAAATCCAGAAATAATAAATGACCAATATGAGTATAGCAAATTACTTTTACCTAATTCAATTTTCTTAATTGTGCATGGATGGAAAGTAAGTGGTACTTCTTTTTTTGCTGAATCATATCCTCCACTTTTGACGGCTGGAAATAATGAATTCACAGATGTTGTTATTGGCGGAACAAATAATGGTTTTTGGGGAGCTAATTTAACTACTCTTTATAACTTTAATTTTGAGTTTGATAATGTGGGTCACTTAGTTGGTAAGTTAAGTTTTATTAGTGCGCAGAGCGCTTTGTTAGCTTCTTTAGAAACAAGTATGGTCGGCGGTACAATGATAAAAAATTTAAAGGATACGGACCCAAACATTCTTGCAAGAGCTGTCGGGAAGAATGATGAGGAGAAGCAAAATGTTATTTTTAGTAGCGGTGTGCCGTGGACTTCAGAAGACAGGTCTGGAACAGCGATTGATGAACAACAAAGAAATACAGCCGCAATTGAAGAGAGTGTTGTAAATGTTTTTAGACAAATATCTAACATACAAGGCAATGCTAATATTGAATCCGAAATTTTTAGTCTACAACAACTATTAAACACTTTAGGTGGCGATTTTGAAGAAGGTAGAATTAAACTGGTAGCTGACACTATAAGAAACATTGTTGATGATTTTAACAATGATTTTCAATCACTTCGGCAGGATATTCCAGACGACAGCGATGAGCCTCCTTCTAATATAGATTTTATTCAAGAGTTAGGGTTAGAAGCGTTTCAAAGTTTTTTTGACCCAGAAGCTGAGCCCAATGAAAATCTTCTTTATAACTATTACCTGTTAAGTAGAGCTATTGACAACAGAGATTTGATTGCCTATATACCACCTACAGGCTTTATAGTTGATGGTATTCAGATAAAAACCAGAGATACAAATTTAACAGCATCTCAACAACAAGAAAGATTGCGAGCAATAAGTAGGGGATATCTTACTGATTCTAATTTTACAACTGTGGCTCCTTCTTTAAGTAGTGTACAACCCACATCGTCACCTTTGGCTATGCCTTCTTTTGGTGCTAACTTACAAAGAATAATCTTTGATAGCTTTGATGAAGATAGTAATTTAAATAATGGTAATTATAGCAGATTAGCAATAAATAGTGTGGCCTCAGAAATAAATGACGAGTTAAAAAGTATAATAACAAACACATCTGTTCTATCTCTGCCTGTTGTGAGGTCTCAAACGAGAACCCAACTTTTGCCAGATTTGAGTGAAGATTTTGAAGAAAATTTTCAAAATTCTGTTTTTATGATTGAACATACAGCGCTCGGTGGCTCTAGTACCATTGATGAGCCTAAAGACATAAAGCCTTGGAGAATAACTTTTCCAAGAAATGATACCACAGGCACCGGCGGTATTTTTATTACTGGCGATAACGAATTTATTTTTGCAAATGAAGGAAACGCTCCTGCAGAATTAGAAACTGCGGTTCCTATTGTTATCGACCCCACTGCAGCCGAACGAAGAAACGCAAATGGTTCAGCAAATGATAATGCTAGATATGTTTATGCACAAACCCTAATTTTAGATTCTGGCTTTTCTATATCAAGAACTAAATTATTGAAAAATCAACCATATGATAAGCCCTCAGCCCCAATACCTTTGCTTGATGAAAACAATGCGTTTTTTGTGCCAGGCTTTGATAACTTTTTAAGAGGCCTTGATATCGGCTTAAAAAATAAATTAGAGGGATTAAAAGAAGATACATTTGCTTATGTACAATCTCAAGACGCCTTTAGAAGAACACAAATAGGCTTTTCTGGTAATAACGAATTCGATCTAGATGGTGTTGTTTATTCTACCTATATGAGGCCTGCATACTTTTTCTTGGGTTCTGTATTAGAGTCATTGAGAATAGCTACTAATAGTGTAATTAAGTTTTATTACAAACCATTTAAGAGCAGAGTAGATACCAAACCTTTTACAATACAAATTCCAGACCAATCTGGCGGAGATTCTACCGCGGTTGCTATTATTGATAATCAAATAAGGGCAGTGGAACAAAATATGGTTAATAATGGTTTTCCAGAGGGAATCCGCGAATTTCCCCTGTCTGAATACGGATACGAAGAGCCGACAGAAGGGGATTTGGCGGAAGTTCAACTACAGTTTAGAGACCTCTGGAGAGATTGGAATGAAGGACTATCTGAATTTATTGTTAATGCATTGCGTGACCAAGCCAGTTTGTATCTTCAAACTATGGCAGACTCTCAAGGGGTTGAGGCTGCTCTTGTATCCATAGGGATAAAAAGACAAGGAAACGTCCCGTCAGAAACGTATAAAACAACAGATGATTTTGTAGACCTCCTTTTAACTAGGGATGATGGGGCTTTTCGCGAACGATATTCACAAGACACAACTGGAAGAGAAGAATACAAATTTGTCGTTAGAGAAATCGAGGATTTGGGTAATGGTTTCATAATGCCAGCTGGTGTTTATTCTATTGTACCCGGCAATATAGCTTATGCTGGCCCCGATTCTACAGATGAAGATGACGATAGAGCTATATTAAATCAAAACTTTGTAGGTCAATACAGAACAGCTGCTCAAGGCGTGCCATCTTATAATAGTCTGAGTGTAGTGGTTCAGGGCATCAACACCGACTATGCTACAGGTATTGACGGAGGAAGGCCACAAAAAGAGCGTGACCAAGAGAGATTGTCTCTATTATTACAACAAAAATCAGAATTGAGTGTTATAGCTAGACTACAAAACATAGAAGTCAAAAGTGCTTTTGAAATACCACTTAACATTCAAACAGTAGAACATATACTGATGTCTGAAGGCAATGCTCCTACACACAATATGTTGAAAAAGGTAATAGATGCAGTACAAGAAACAATGCCTAATCTAAGAATCTCCATGAGAACTAGTAACATTGACCCAAGTTACATTGAAATTTTTGCCTCTGCTGTTAATGAAGACGGTATCATTCAAGAAATAATGGATGAAATAGATGTTAATCGTTTAAATGTAGAAGGTTCTGATAGGCAGACGGACCTTTTGAGGAGCACTGTTATTAGGGATGGGACAAGAGTATTGTCTAATAATGTTGCAGTTTTTAATTTTGGTACTGCTGATTCTTTAGTGGAGTCATTTTCAATGTCATCAAAAATTGACCCAATGGCCTTTACAACACAAATGACACCAGCTATTTTAGGTGGCGCGGTAATGAACGTAACCAACATTCTTAGGGAAGGGTTAGTTGGAAATAGAGATAGAGATAATATTCTTAGCGATATTAGAGGAATCTTAGAAGATGATGTAATTGGTTTGGAAGATTTTAAGACACTACAAATAGTCGATGATGATGGAAAAGTAACTGATGCTGGGATGAATAAATTACGAACTATTTTAGCTGGTGAAGATAACCAACCAATTTTACAAAAAACAGCTATGACCTTGATAGAAGATTTAGCAACAGCAAATGTTTCTCTAAGAAATAAACTTATGGCACTACAATCAGAATACTTTAATGGCCTAAATTACGCTGATGATTTATCTGTTGATGGAGATGGTTATGTCGGAGACACTAAGGCAATACCTAATAGCAAATATGCTGGTAGTTTACTTGGGACTTTTCTAAGAAGTATAACTGTTACTATACATGGAACGGCAGGATTCAACGTGCATGACTATGTTTATATTAAGGGGACAATGAGTGGAGTAGAAGGGATATACATAATAAGTAATGTTAATGAAAGTTTGGCTATAGGTTCTTTTACAACAACCTTAGAGTGTAAGTTAATAGAATACACCAGTAATAATGTGCAAACTAACCCCTTAGCATATAAAGGTGAAGCATCAATAAGGGCGTTGGCTGAACAACAAAGAAAGATAGCTGAAGAAGGAGGCGATGTCAACTTTACCGATGTTGTCACAGCTTTGGAAAATGCCAATAGTTCACAACGATAATAAAGAGTATAGAAAAAACAATATTGTTATTAAAATAGTGTGTAAATGTAAATGAAAGGTATACTATGAAATATTGGGGCGCTGACCAAGAACAGGCCATTGTTTATTTTAATAGTGACATAAGTGTGCAAGATAGGCACAAGGTTTATAAAGATACAATTTATCCAGCTTTTAAAAAGTTAATAGAAAACATTTACTACACATATAATTTTAATAAAATCTTGTCTGACTATCGGCACATTGAGCACGAAGCACTGGCCCACCTCTATGAAAAAATCCACAAGTTTGATCACACTAGTGGTAAGAAATCTTTTTCATACTTTGGAATGATTGTAAAGAACTGGTTAATACAACAAGCTAACTTAGCTAAACGCCAAGTGTTTGTTGATAGTGAAAACGAAGACACTATTATCTACGATAAAAGTATGGAAGGTTATCACGATGGTAA
>JGI25132J35274_1000394_pt1 | contig 11765 bp, 6 predicted proteins | sample ETNvirenome_6_30_FD_35274 | JGI IMG/M metagenome (IMG submission 35274)
ATTGACCTAGAGACTATGATGCCTGTACTAATGGGTATGCTTGGTCTTGGCGCTATGCGCTCTTATGAAAAAACCAAGGGCGTGTCGAGGGAAAAATAAATGGCAAGATACGGCGACATTGTAGAAATAAATGGGGAGTTTTTTGAGTTTACTCCTGTTGGGTACGTGCCTGTAAGCGCTCCATCGACTGATGGTGGCATGCTTACCATGCCTGCCGACACTATAACGCCTAGTCCAACAGGTGATGTAATTGTCAAAGAAGAGCCTACTACGACTACAACTCAAACAGAGCCTACTGGTACGCCTACTTCTGACCCAACTAAAACTCAACCCGGTGAAACTGGACCGTTTGACCCTAATGCTGAACCCCCTGCACCTGCACCGGCACCTGAGCCAGAGACTGAGCTTGCTCCTCCTAAGCCTTTACCAGATACAAAAGATGCTGAACCTGAAGCAGAAACAGAAGGCGTAACTACCTTTACGTTTTTTAGGGGCGTTGAGTTAGGTGACGCTAACCCTAATGCTTTGTACAACAGGGGAGAGGCAACTCAAGTAACCCAAGCTGAACTACAAGAGTACTTCAACGAAGAAGGCTCTGGTATGCTTAGGGAAGCCTTTGGTGACTTCAACAACTACCTAGCCTACATGACTGAACGTGAGCAATTGATTCAGTCCGGAGACTATGACGTAGGAAACTGGGACGAGTACACTGGATCATTGACTGAAGATGAGTTGATGATTCTTGAGGGTGAGGACCTTACGCAGTACAGCGACAGCGACCAAGACGTTTACACCGAAGCTTATGGGCAACGAATGCAAGAGCAGTCCTCTGCTTATGATCGTTGGATTAATTCAGACGAAAACCAAGCGCTTCTTAGCAAGTACGGCGTTAACTCCATATTTTACAATAGTGACGGTGACAAGTACGAGTGGAACGGCTCTGCCTATGTAAAGACAGTTAAACAAGAGCAAATGGGCGTAGGTGACTACGTGAAAGCAGGTATTGTTGCGGCCATGGGTTATTACATGGGTGGTGCTCTATCTGAGTTTTTTGCGGCTCCTACAACAGTTCCTGCAGGGTCTGAGCAAATAGCAGGGCTTGGATGGAATTCTTCTATTGCTACAGGAGCAGCGCAAGGAATTGCTAACGCAGCTACCCAGCTTGTAATGACTGGTGATGTAGACTTTGGAGAAGCTTTAGAGTCAGCCATAACTGCTGGACTAGGGGCGGAAGCTTTAAGACAAATTAGAGAAACTGGTGTTTTAGACCAACTAGTAGACTCTGTAATGGAGTACACTGAAGATCAAAGGTGGGTAAGTTTAGAAGACGGCACTTTATTTAAAATAGTGGACGAATTTACTCCCGAAGGTTTGGATGTTAGGATTTTAATGCCAAACGGCGGAACCTTAAGCTACGAAAACTTTCTACAGTTTGCTTCTGAAGGAGCGTTTGGAAGTCCGGTTCTTTTGGATGCTGTAGGTCTTCCTGTTGAAATTTTTAGAGCGGGTTTACAAACCCCTGAGTTTCTTGATAATATTATACAGGCTGCATCAGACGCTTATGATACACAAGGATCAGTAACCCAAAGTGTTGTTAACTTTCTTGCTGGGGCGCCTACTGCCGGAAGCGGGACAGGCCCGCAAGGAGCAACTGTTTCTGGAAATTTAAACCTTCAATCTTCTGGTGGACTGACCGTATTAAACCAACTTAGAGAGCTTCTTGAAACAACCACAGACCCTGACGCAAGAGCAGACATTGAACGACAAATTGAAGCTTATGAACAAGAAGCAGAAGAGACTGAAACAACAACAGAACCAGAAGAAGACATCCTTGCTGACACGACTCAAGAAGCCACAGGACTTGAAGTAGAAGAACCCGGCATTACTGAGGCTATGTTCCAAGATGTTGTAGACCAAGTTAGAGAAGACGGAGTAGTACAAACTCAAGAAATTATTGACGCTATAAATGCTCTTGGTGTTGCTGATTTACCAACTCTTGCTCAAATACAAGAAGCCTTCCCTGAGCTTCAAGCGCCTTCATTAACTGAAATCGGTAACACTATTTCTACTCTGTTGTCTGACGCAGATTTGTTAACCGCAGAAGAGTTTGCTGACGCTATGGCTGGTGTACTAACACCGGAGCAGCTTGCTACTGCTTTGGCTAACTTGCCTTATGGAGATGCTGAAGACTTTATTGATGCCGTTGCTAACGCTGGTTATGCTACGCCTGAAAACATTGCTCAACTTTTAAACGAAAGAGACTTAATGAGCAACGAAGACTTTAGTACTTACATGGAACAGTTTAGGGAAGACGTAGTAGGTGACGTAGGTACGTTACTAGACGAAGCTCTTGAGGACTTCCCGTTCCCTGAGACGTTTACTGAAGCTCAAATAGAACAGCTAAGAGAAACTATTGTAATTCCTGAAGGCGCTTCCATGGAGCAGATTCAGGAAGCCTTAAACAGACTAGCAGACCAACTTCCAGCAGAAGCGCCCACTTTGGAAGAAATGAGTACTTTGCTCAACAACGCTTTAGATGGTTTGGACATTGCTAGTCCGGAAGACGTTAGAACTGCTCTGGCTGAGTTTAACTTTAGTGAAGCCCAAATTGCTCAAATAATCAACGCACTGCCTGAAGGCTTGAACAAAGTAGATTTAGCTGACGCTTTGGAAGGCATAGTAGTAGGAGAAGACCTAGACGCTGCTGTTACCACCATTACAGATCTAATTGGTGATCTAAAGATAGCAAGCACAGAAGACATCCGAACACTGCTAAGTGAATATGGATTTACTGACGCACAGCTACAACAGATAAGTCAGGCTGTAAACATACCTGAATCAGTTACTTTGGCAGAACTTAGGCAAGAACTGGATAACCTGCCTGAAGAACTTACTGCACAAGAAGTTATTGACTTGATGTTGGAGTCTAACATTGCAACTAAGTCAGACTTCCAAACCATGCTGGACGAAGCTTTTGAAAACTTTGCTTTCCCTGAGACATTCACTGAAGCCCAGATTAAGCAGATTAAAGACAGCATTGTCTTCCCTTCAACTGCTTCTATGGACCAAATTCAGACTGCTCTAGATCGACTAGCGGAGCAGATACCTGAAGCAGGGCCGTCGTTAGACGAAATACAAAAGCTATTTACAGATACGCTTGGTGGTTTAGCTATCGCAAGCCCACAGGACGTAAGAGATGCGTTGTCTGAGTTTGAGTTTAGCGAATCACAAATCAACCAGATAATTAACGCCTTACCTGAAAACATTAGCAATAGCGACTTAGCAACTGCTTTAGAGGGTATTGTTGTCGGTGAAGACTTAGATGCTGCAGTAACAAAAATTACTGAAGCAGTAGGCGCTTTGAATATTGCTAGTCCAGAAGACATTAAAACTATATTGTCTGAATATGGATTTACTGACGCCCAATTACAACAAATTGTTAATGCGCTTCCTGAAGGATTGAGCTTAGAGCAAGTACAGACTTCTTTGTCTTCTGCTCTTGAAGGAATAGCTACAGGCGCTAGTTTAGAGGCTTCTACTACAAAAATAGTAAACGCTCTTGGTGAGCTTGATATTGCAAGTCCTCAAGATGTTAAAGACGCACTAGCTGAGTTTAACTTTAGCGATGCTCAAATTGCCCAGATAATTAATGCTTTACCTGAAAACATAAACAACAAGGATTTAAAAGACGCTTTAGAAGGTGTCGTTGTTGGTGAAGATTTAGACGCCGCTGTTACTACTATTACAGAGGCTATCGGCGGTTTAAAGATTGCTAGTCCTCAAGATGTTCGTGACATCTTAGCTAACTACGGGTTTACTGACGCTCAGTTGGAACAGATCGCAGGTGCTGTCACTATACCACCTTCTGCGACTATTCAAGACGTACAAAGAATTGTTGACGGTATTCCTGCGGGCTTGACAGCAGAGCAGGTAGCTACACAGTTAAGCGAAGACTTTGAAGGACTTACCAAAGGCATTGCTGGGGTTCAAAGCGGGATTGATGAACTAGCCGAAAGCTTGGGCTTATCTACTGATGGTCTTCTTACTGCTATATCAAACCTTGGTACTACTACTGGGGAAGGACTAACTGATTTACAGACCGATATTCTTAAAGGCCTAGGGGATCTTTCTGAGGACTTAGGATTAGAAATAAGTGACGTAGTAACTTCTGTTACTGACCTTGGAACTGATGTTGCTGATGGAATTGAGGGTCTAGGCGAACAGCTTACGGGTATTGGAGAAGGGATCGGAGGGGTGCAAGAAGGCATCGACGATCTTGCTGAAGACTTGGGTTTGTCTACAGACGCCCTTATTCTTGCCATTTCAAACCTTGGCACTGCTACTGGCGAGGACCTTACTGGCCTTGAAACCTCTGTTTTAACAGGATTAGAAACTTTAGCTGAAAACCTAGGTTTAGACATCGGTGAAGTTGTTACTTCCGTTACGGACCTTGGAACCGACTTTACAGAAAACATTGCTGACCTCAGCGACCAACTTACTGGTGTTGAAGAAGCAGTAGGAGGAGTAACTACAGCAGTAACTGAAGGTGTAGAAGACCTTGCCGACGCATTGGGCGTACAGACCGACGACATTGAAGCTGCTATTGTTACTTTAGGTTCTGGCCTTGGCGGAGAGCTAACTGAGCTAGAAACTAATGTTCTTTTGGGTTTGACAGGTCTTGCAGACTCCTTTGGAACTGATGTTGAAACAATAGTAGATTCCATTACTGGTGTTGGTACAGGACTAGGCGAGAACGTACAAGATTTGTCCAACACGCTTACAGAACAACTGGGTACAGGTTTTGAAGGCATTGGTGGTCAACTAGAGTCAGGCTTTGGACAACTTGGGCAACAACTTGGGTTAGCAACACTAGGCTTGTTTGGTCTTGGAGCTAAACAACCGACTGCACAAGAAATTGCAATGGCCCAAGACAAGTTTGAGTTTACTCCGTTTGAAGAAACAGCAAGACCTAGACAAGTACAACAAGTTGTTCAAGCTAGGCCCGTACAACAACAACCAACGGCTTTACAACAACTTAATCAGTTTATTGATAGACAAACGACTACGCCACAGGTGCAACCAATAAACCAAGGCATGTTTACTAGCGATCCTAATAGGAAATTAGCATGACATATTTAAACCTAATGAACAGTGTACTGCGTCGGTTGCGTGAAGAAGAGACCACGTCAGTCACAAGTACAACCTATGTCAAGATGGTGGGTGACTTCATCAACGACGCTAAGAAGTTAGTAGAAGAAGCAACAGACTGGTCTGCCTTGCGTGAAACCATTGTTGTAACTACTACTGCTTCCGACAACAGTTACTCACTAACTGGTGGTGGTGACAACGTAAAAGTCATGTGTGTCCTGAACGACACTAGTAACCTCTTTATGGACTACCAGACAAAAGACTGGTTTAACGAGCAGTTGTACATTAGCAGTGCAGCAGAAGGCGCACCACGATACTACACGTACAATGGGTTGGACTCTAGTGGCGACACAGAAGTACTAGTAGGCCCAACACCAGACGCTGTGTACAGCCTTCGGTTTGACGTAATTAAGCGACAGGCTGACTTGAGTGCTAACACGGACTCACTGCTTGTACCTTCGCAACCTGTAATTCACTACGCAGTAGCTTTGTTGGCGCGTGAGCGTGGTGAAACAGGAGGTACGTCAGTTGCTGAGTACTTTAGCATTGCTGATAAGTTCTTGTCTGACGCTATTGCTATAGACGCCGCAAAACACCCTGAAGAGATGGTATTTAGGACTATTTAATATGGCTGAACAACTGCAAAGTATCAATCTTGTAGCTCCGGCGTTCAAAGGTGTTAACACCGAAGATTCGCCATTGGCCCAAGACCCGTCGTTTGCAGAAATTGCAGACAACGCCGTGATCGACAAACGTGGTCGTATTGCTGCACGTAAGGGCCACACTGTCGTAACAACAAACAAGACCGTCCTTGGTACTGACTCGTTACGAGCTATCAAGGAATACAAGGACAACGCAGGAAACACCAAGATATTTTCTGTTGGTAACAACAAGATCATTAGTGGTACAACTACACTGGCAGACGAAACTCCCGGTAGTTATACAATCAGTGCTAACGACTGGAAAATTGTAAACTTTAATGACCACTTGTTTTTCTTCCAACGTGGTTACGAGCCCTTGGTTTACTCTAATCACGTAGGCTCCGTAGAAAAAATGTCAACGCATCCCCATGCTTCGGGTGTTGCTAGTACTATGTACGGTCATGAGGTGTTAGCGGCGTATGGACGTTTGTGGACTGCGGACTTTAGTACTAACAAGTCTACTATCTACTGGTCTGACTTACTTGATGGATCGGCTTGGTCGGGCGGCTCTAGCGGCAACATTGATGTATCTAAAGTGTGGCCTGACGGGTATGACGAGATTGTAGCACTAGCGGCACACAACGGACTGTTAATTATCTTTGGTAAGCACAGCATTATTGTGTACGACGGTGCTACTTCTCCTGCTTCTATGACTTTGTCAGATACCGTAGCAGGCATTGGTTGCGTTAACAGAGACACTGTGCAGTATACTGGTACAGACGTGTTGTTCTTGTCGCATACAGGACTTAAGAGCTTTGGTAGAACAATACAAGAAAAGTCAATGCCTATCAGCAGCTTGTCCGGCAACATTACTAAGGACATCATTGCCGCACTGCAGAATGAGACAGAGTTTTTTAGATCTGTGTACAGCCCTGAGGAAGGCTTCTACCTGTTAACCTTTACTGGTCAGGACGTAACGTACTGTTTTGACGTTAGAGGCACACTAGAGAATGGGTCGTACCGTGTAACACGTTGGCCGTCAACTAAGTTTACAGCGTTTACACGACTAGAAAACGGCACGCTTCACATAGGCACAACTGACGGAATTAGTACGTACACGGGTTACAGTGACAACGGACTAGGCTACAGATTCAAGTACTACAGCCCCAGCTTAACCTTTGGTGATAGCTCTAGGGTCAAGATTTTGAAGAAGTTGAAGCCAACACTGGTTGGTGCAAACAACGCAACAGTATTTATGAAGTGGGCGTATGACTTCGACACAACATACGCAACAACAGAGTTTACGGTAGGTACTCAGATTACTGGCTTTTTTGGTGAAAGTGAGTACACAACGGTAGAATTTACAGGTGGACAGCTAACAAACCAACGTAGCCTCAACACCACCGGATACGGAACAAGTGTACAGGTAGGTCTAGAGTCAGAAATTGACGGATCACCTTTGTCGCTACAGGAGATTAACGTAATGGCCTTGATAGGTAAGTTGCTTTAACTAGGAGAAAAGAATGAGCATTTTAGACTATTTGCTTCAACCAGAGGTCGCTGTGCCGGGATTCCTTGGTGGTTTGTTGACCAAACAAGAGTACGACCGCTTGTCCGACATTGGCGAAGAAGCCCTAGTTGGTACAACTGTTCGTGGAAGGGAAGTTCCGGGAGCCCTAGACATTGCCCAGATGGGCCTAGAGCAAACCCAGTTTAGGCCCTTTACAGTCACTACTGCTACTGGAGGACAATTTGGAACCCAAGTTGATCCTACTACTGGACAGTTTACAACAACTTTAGGCTTGTCCCCTCAAGAACAAGCGATGCAACAACAGTTGTTTGGAGGCGCTGGTCAATTCTTTGAGCAAGCTCAGGCTCCTAGAACTACCAGAGAGCAGGAAATATTTGACCGCATACGGGCCGTACAGTCCCCAGAAGAACAGAGGCAGCGTCTAGCGTTGGAAGAGCGTCTAGCGGCTCAGGGCCGTCTTGGTGTACAAACAGCGCAGTACGGAGGTACTCCAGAGCAGCTTGCAATGGCAAAGGCTCAGGAAGAAGCTCAGAATATGGCGGCTATGCAGGCAATGCAACAGGCGCAAGCAGAGCAGCTGCAACAGGCTCAACTAGGTCAACAATACCTAGGCGCTAGTTATCTACCTCAGGCACAACTACTTGCTGCTACACAGCCTTCTCAAGAACTGGCGTCACAACAGGCAGCACTTCAGCAGTACGGCGCTGGCCTCTTTGGTGAAACAGCTATGTCTGGCCTTGAGCAGCTACTGCTTCAGGAACGTGCTAGAGCTAATCTTCTGGGTCAAGTGGGCGGAACCTTGCTAAATAAAGCATTTACTGTACCTGAAGGCGGCGGATCAGGTGCAAGTATAGGCGGAGGCAGCGGAGGTTTGTTTGACTTTTTAGGAATAACAGATCAAAACAATGACGGCACTTGGTGGTCAAGGTTGTTTGGAGGTTAAATAATGGCTAAGTTTTCACAAGAATTTTTAAGACAAGCGGCAAGCCCCATGGGTTCTGTCCAAGGTGGGCTATTGTCTGCCGTCGGTGGAGCGGCGACACTACCACAGCAGCTTCAAAAGGAACAACAAAGACAAACAGAAATTAATGAAATGTCTAAATACACTCCCGGCACTCCTGAGTACGATGCGGCGAGGGCCAAGATTTTGCAGGCAAAAGGCATGTTTACTGAGGCGGGTGCTACTGGTGCTGCTGCTATTCAAGCACAACAGGCTGCAAGTGAAAGAGAAAGAACAAGAGAAGCAATAAAATCGCTTACGCCTATTGCTTTAAAAAAAGCTGCTAGAAGCCCTAATCCAGCAACATCTGATGCTTTAGTTAGATCTATGGTAAAAACTCTAGATTTAGACGGTTTAAGAGAATTTTTAAAGCCAAAAGAAACTGATATAGACGCTGGTTTTACAATTACAGAGTGGGTCAACGATGACGGGGTAGTAGTAGAAAAAACAATTCAAGACAAATCCGGAAAAACTAGAAGAGTTGGAGATAGATCTTTAGTTACAACTCAAGACTTAAGCGATTTAAAAATAAGGACTACCCCCAAAACAACGGTAAGCGTAAGCAGCGCTCAAGAAACTCAATTAGCAAAAGATCTTGGCGGTGGTTTAGCAGCAGAAGTAATTAAGGCAAACGAACTTGCTACAGAAGCTGAATCTAATCTTTCGTTAATTGCTGAGGCAAGAATAGTTGCGTCTGAAAATCCCGAAGTTTTTGGTGCAGGGGCAAATACCTTGGACGCTATTAGAAGAGGAACACAGACGACTATGCGTTTGTTGGGAGTACCGGAAACAGATCCGGTTTTTTCGAAAATAGCAAAATCAACCGAAAGTACTGACATTATAAATGCGTTTACCCAAGATTTTGTACGTTCGCGTTTAGCTGCAACAAAAGGTGCTATTTCAAACAAAGAATTTGAAACATTTATTGCTTCTGTTCCTAACCTTTTAAGTACTCCCGGAGGCTATCAAAAACTTCTTACCTATATGGAAGCAGCAAACACACGTCAAATTTTAAGGACTGCCTCTTTAAACAAGGCCGGAACAAGTGCTGAAAAAATACAACAGGCTAAAACTAAATGGACTTCTTTTACTCGTGATTTTCCTGCAACGTCTTTTATTCCTTCTGATGATGTTGAAAAAATGTGGCGCCTGTATGAGTCAGGGAAAGGCAAAAAAGAAAATATGACTTTTGTTACTAATATTATAGGCCCTGACGGAAACCCCACAGGAGAAAAAAGAACTTTAACTTACAAACAAATACAAGACATGTCTAAAAAAGCAACAGAGCCTTTAGCCCCTATGCTTTTGTTAAGAAGGTTGTATTTACAAGAAAACTCCGATACCCGTTTTGTTATGCCCAACTAAATTAAGGGTTTTAAAATGAATGAAGATCTAAATTACCTTTTAATTCCTCCGACAACACAAGAAGAAAAAAATTATGTTAGTCTTTTAGGGACTTCGGAAGAAGATCAAGACAAAGTGCCCACTTCTGTAGTTGCTCCTCCAGCTTCTGAAGAAGATTTGGACGCTATTCTTGTTTCTGTTCAACAAGAGGATATACAAGAAGAAAAAGCTACTTGGGAAGATGTCCTTAAATCCGGAGGAATGCGTTCTTATGCGGGTTTTGCACAAGTTTTTTACTCTATGGCGGAAACAGCGGGGGCTGTTCCGGAAGGAACAACGGCAGAGTTTACAAGGTCAATACTAGAAGCGGAACAAACAAATAATATGACCTTGGCTCAAACATTGTCTAGAGACGCTTTGGCCGAAAGCCTTATTATTGCTGCTGATATCTACGCCACGAAAGGACAAAACTTAAAAACAGCGCTTAAAAGGACGACTGCAATTGGCGCCGGTGGTGGGCTATTTACTTTTGTAGAAGACCCTGAAAAAGCAGGGGCTTTAAGTTCTGCTCGTCTTTTAAACAGCACACTAGGCGCAACTCTTGCTCCTATGATGATGGCAACAACCACTGGTTTAGGAAGATTAGTTTCTTCTGTAGGGTTCGGAGGAAGAGGCAAAATTAAGCCTGCTGGTCCTGACATTAGACCTGAAGAAGCTGTCAGGTTAGAAGGCGCTGAAACTATAGAACAAGCAGCAGAAAAAGGTATTGTTTTAACTCCGGGACAAGCAACAGCAGATCCTGCATTATTGTCTCAAGAATTAAAGACCTCGTCTAAACTTTCAGACCAAAGTTTAAGGCAAATTGCTGACTTGATGGGAAGCAACGCTAAAAATTTAGATGAGCTTATTGACGATCTTGTTTCTACTGTCATTCCTGAAGGAAAGGAAGGTGTTGCTGAAGCGGTAATACAGCTATACGCTAAGGCAGATCAGGACATAATTCCTCAAGCAATGTTGCCAAATTTAACTACTTTGAGGAACTCTCCTGCTATAGAAACTACAATAGCTGGGCTTAAAAAAGACCCTATAACAAGTTCTGCGTACAACGGCTATGCCCCTAATTCTATAGGTCAAGTAAGGATGATTTTGCATTCTTTACAAGATCAAATAGATAATACAACAGGAGATGCTCAGAAAATTTTAATATCTTCTAAAAAACAACTCGAAGCGTTTGCGGACGTGGCTTCTCCAGCTTATAAAGCGGCTAGAGCAACTTCCCAAAGAGAAAAAACTGCTGCTCAAGTTGTTAAAGCCTTAAAAACAAAAGGGGAAGAAGTAGTGCCTCTTAAAGATAGGGCTACGGCTTTCGTCAATGCTTTTGATAACGTAGAAGCAAAAGAACAACTTAAATTTGCTATTGACAACCTGCCTACATCTAAAGCACAAAAAGAGGCCACAGCCAAGTTTAATATGCTACTAGAATTTATTCCTAGGATCAGTTCAATGAACAGTTATTTAGAAGGTTTATTAAAATTAGATCCAAATATTTTAGAAGCAAGGTCAGGCATGACCCCGGAAATTGTGTATACTTTGATGAATTTTCTCCATCAGAACAACGATAGAAATTTTATTAGATTTATTCTAGATCCTAATAAATCTGCTTCTAGACTTAGGGACGCAATGCCTCCTAAAACAACACCCACAGAAGATGTTGTCAGAGCTTTGGGAATTTTTGTAGAAGAAAATTTTAACGAATACAATAATTTTTTAGGCTTAACTGTGGATAATTATATAGAAAAAGAGGAAGAACAAGCCCTAAAAACCTCTAGTTTGACTAGTAAGGCACGTACCTTTAAACAGATGATGATGTCAGGAAAAGATGAAGAATTGAAAATTAAAAATCCAGAAGCCTACGATATTTTATTTTCAGCTTACAAAAAACAAACGGTTGTTTAAAAAAGGGGACCGAAGTCCCCTAAGTTTACAACTCGCAGTTGTTGCCGGTGCAGGCTAACTGCTGAGACCCTTCCGTCATGTCGGAGTTTTCTGAGATTGTCCAGTCGATGGACTCAGGAAACTCCTTCTTCAGCTTCTCATAGGT
>JGI25132J35274_1000395_pt1 | contig 11764 bp, 13 predicted proteins | sample ETNvirenome_6_30_FD_35274 | JGI IMG/M metagenome (IMG submission 35274)
GCATATTACTTTTATCCAGTGACGGGAGGTTACGGTAGGAGCGGTGTACCAGACATTGTTGGTTGTTGTAACGGAAGGTTCTTCGGTATCGAGTGTAAGGCGGGAAGCAACAAACCCACTGCACTACAGAAAAGGAATCTTGAGGAGATAGCAGGACAACACGGGTTAGCTTTGGTCGTTAATGAAGAGAACATGTGGGATGTAAAAGAGTGGCTCTCGAAAGAAACGGAAACACCTTGGCAATTAGATTTGGATATTAATTAGGAGAACGATATGGCAGCAGGTAGGCCGAACAAAAAAGCAGATGCGGTTAGGAAGTTGTTAGAGAAAGATCCGACAATGACCGCAGTTAAGATAGCCGAGAAGGTAGGCTGTCACCCATTCTATGTGGGCAAGGTTAAGCGCGACATGGGGTTGACAAAGCCAAGAAAGAAGAAACGCAATACTACTGGCAAAAAAACCAAAGGCACGCAAAACACAGCGGTAGGTACATTACCAAAAGCTACGCAGCAGCAAGATTACAGTCGCGGTGGCTTGCTGGATCGAGCGAAAGAGATTGTCACCAACGATAGGCAGAACACACACGGCCAGCCCGAAGATAGTTTTCGCAGGATCGCGGATCTGTGGAGTGGCTACTTAACAGTAGGTGTTCACGAGCAAGATGTTGCCGTGATGATGGCGCTGGTCAAGGTGGCTCGCATCATGGAGAACCCACAACATGCTGACAATTGGATCGACGGTGCTGGGTATTTCGCTTGTGGTGGAGAGGTAGCACTAAGGAAAAATTAGTATGGATCCCGAGATCGTAACTGAGGTGTATCGCGTCCCTTGCGATGACTGTCTATCTGGGTATTTCGTTACCTATCAGCAGGGTAACTTTACCTACTCTGAGTGCGATAACAGTGATTGTCCTCGTGTAACGGATCTCGAACCAAACTTCTAAGAATTGGCGGCTACTGTTCCAGACTGTTTGAAGACCCCGCCTGAACAAAGCATACAAACTGAGTCCGAGAGGGTGCGAAGCCCTCAACCTAACAGTTCGTTACAGGCATAACATGGAACTTATAACAATAGATTTTGAAACGTACTACGACAAACAGTTTTCTCTAACAAAGTTGACTACTGAAGAGTACGTTAGACATGAAAATTTCGAGGTGATCGGTGTTGGAATCAAAGTTAATAACAATGCTACAGAGTGGGCTAGTGGGACTCACGACCAAATTAGGGAGTATCTCCATACCTTCAATTGGGGAGAATCTATGGTTCTTGCTCACAACACTATGTTTGATGGCGCTATTCTTAGCTGGCTTTTTGATATTCATCCTCGCGTTTGGACTGATACCCTTTGCATCGCTCGTGCTATCCACGGCACAGAAGTTGGAGGAAGTCTCAAAGCGTTGGCTGAACGATATCAAATCGGAGCTAAAGGAACGGAGGTTCTGGCCGCGATAGGTAAGCGGCGGTTGGACTTCTCCGATGAGGAGTTGGAGGTCTACGGGGACTACTGTGTAAATGACGTAGAACTTACTTACCGTTTATTTGGTCTTATGACAAAACAGTTCCCAGTAAAAGAACTGAAAACGATAGACCTGACCCTCCGAATGTTCATCGAGCCGATGCTTGAGCTAGACAAAAACTTGCTTGAGCAGCACCTAGTCGATATCAAGCAGCGGAAAGAAGATCTGCTGGAGTCAGTGGGTGTAGATAAAGAAGACCTAATGAGTAACCCTAAGTTTGCAGATGTACTGCGTGGACTTGGGGTCGAACCCCCTACCAAGATCAGTGCGACTACAGGAAAGGAAACCCTTGCCTTTGCTAAGACTGATCAGGGATTCAAAGATTTAGAAGAGCACGCAGACGACAGGGTTCAAGCCCTTGTAGCTGCACGGTTAGGTACAAAGAGCACACTAGAGGAGACTCGAACGGAGCGGTTTTTAAACATCGCCAGTCGGGGCAAGTTGCCCGTGCCTGTCCGATACTACGCTGCACACACTGGACGGTGGGGCGGCGATGACAAAATCAATCTTCAGAATCTGCCCAGCCGTGGGCCAAATGGTAAGAAGCTCAAGTCTAGCCTCACAGCGCCAGATGGATACATGCTGGTGGATTGTGACTCATCACAGATCGAAGCGCGTGTTCTGGCTTGGTTAGCAGGCCAGCAGGATCTTGTTATGGCATTCCATAACAACGATGACGTTTACAAGAAAATGGCTATGAGTATCTACAATTTGTCAGACGAGAGCCTAGTCACGAAAGATCAACGGTTCGTTGGCAAGACTACGATCCTCGGTGCTGGCTACGGTATGGGTGCCGTGCGGTTCAAGGAGCAGCTTAAATCCTTTGAGTTCGACATCGACCTAGAAGAAGCTCGTCGGATTATCGACGTTTACAGGACAACAAACACCAGTATCAAAGGGTTGTGGAACGAGTGCCAAAGCCTCCTACGCTACATGGTTAGAGGCGAGGCGCTCAACGTAGGGCGCGAAGGCGTGGTCAAAGTTAATCCGCAGCAGTCTGCCATTCAGCTACCGTCAGGGTTGCTTATGCGGTACGATGATCTGCGAATGGAGCGTGATGAGAAGAACAAGATACAGTTCTCATACAAGACGCGACGAGGCCGAAAACATATCTACGGTGGCAAGGTTGTGGAGAACCTATGTCAGGCAATAGCACGTTGCATAATTGCAGAGCAGATGCTAAAAATTTCTAAGCAATACCGCGTAGTTCTGACTGTTCATGACTCTATAGTGTGTTGTGTGCCAGAGAATGAGCTTGATGAATCGCGTGCTTTTATAGAATCTGCAATGAGGTGGGTGCCCGACTGGGCTGAAGGACTACCAGTAAATTGCGAATCCGGTGTAGGAAAATCCTACGGGGAGTGTGAATGAGTAAGATAGTAAACATAAACGACTATCGACCAGAGGATCTCGTGTTCCATGTAGGTATCGCGGAGATCAACCACAAAGACGGTACCAAAGACTACGATGTAGTTATTTACCAAGACTTCAACGGGGATCAGCAGATGCTACGTATTCCCGAAGATTGCATACTCCAGACTATCAGCGCCCTATGCGAAGCGGGTATGACAATTGCGGAAACGAAAGGGAAGTAATGAGCAGTATATCCCCTTGGTCTTTCAGTAAGATCAAAGCCTTCGAGCAATGCCCACGCAAGTTCTACCACCTACGGGTGGTAAAGGACTACTCCGAACCTGAGACGGAAGCAATGCGTTACGGTACAGAAGTGCACGAAGCAGCAGAAAACTACGTTAGAGATAACGAAGAAATACCAGAGCAGTTTGCTTACATGAAGGAAACCTTAGACGCGCTGAAGTCTAAGCAAGGGGAGAAGCTCTGCGAATACAAGATGGGCCTCACGGAAAACTTGGAGCCGTGCGGCTTTTACGATGACGATGTGTGGTATCGAGGGATTGCGGATCTAGTGATCCTAGATGCAGAGAACAATCTAGCATGGGTCATCGACTACAAAACTGGGAAAAACGCTAAGTATGCAGACAAGGGCCAGCTAGAGTTGATGGCGCTCTCTATCTTCAAACACTTTCCAGTAGTGAAAACTATTCGTGCGGGCCTGCTATTCGTAGTTTCAAACGAGCTAATAAAAGAAACCTACAAGATCCACAACCAACCGGAGTTGTGGGAAAGGTGGACCCGCGACTATATCAACATGCAGAAAGCCTACGATGCAGATACTTGGAACCCCAAACCGAGCGGGTTATGCAAGCGGCATTGTGTGGTAATTGAGTGTCCTCACAACGGGAAACATTGATATGCCTTACAAGAACAAACCAAGACCATATAAGAAAGAATACAAGCAACAGCAGGCTAGGGGCGAACATGCAGACCGCATGGAACGTCAGCGTGCAAGACGCAAGATGGACAAGACCGGCAAAGACGCTAACAAGAACGGCAAAGCTGATAAGAGAGAAGGTAAAGATGTAGCGCACAAAAAGCCTCTGAGTAAGGGGGGCACTAACAAAGATGGTGTGCGTGTACAAAGCCGAAAGCGGAACCGTGCAGCAGGCGGTGCTTTGAGCAAAGGTAAAAAGAAGTAATGAAAGTGATCGACAATCGGGCTTTGCTGCTTAGATTACGCAACCCGCAACGTGTGACAACGATAATCCCTAAGAGTAAACAGCTTGCTGAAAACGAGGTGTTAGTAAAGTGGGGGATTGATGAGACGCAGGTACTACGCAACCTCAACATCAAGGTGCCTTCTCCTATAGAAGGTCATTACGACTGGACCGGACAGTACAAGCCGTTCAAGCACCAGATGACTACAGCGGCGTTCTTGACCATGAACAAGCGCGGGTTCTGCTTCAACGAGCAAGGGACCGGCAAAACTGCCAGTGCGATATGGGCTTCCGACTTCCTGATCAAACAAGGAAAGGTACGTAGAGTTCTGATTATCTGCCCTCTGTCCATCATGGAATCCGCATGGCGCGACGATATGTTTAAGTTCGCTATGCACCGCAAGGTTGATGTGGCTTACGGTAGCGCAAAGAAGCGCAAGGAGATTATTGAAGGGGACGCCGAGTACGTCATTATTAACTACGATGGTGTGGAGATTGTCTCCGATGCCATTGCTGAAGCTGGTTTTGACTTGATCATTGTGGACGAGGCTACGCACTACAAGAACGTACAGACTCGCAGATGGAAGACGCTCAACAAGCTGATGACCACTGACAAGTGGTTGTGGATGATGACTGGTACGCCAGCAGCACAAAGCCCCATCGATGCTTTTGGGTTAGCGAAGCTAGTCAACCCGTCAGCAGTGCCCCGTTTGGCTAGTTCTTTCCGAGATCAGGTGATGTACAAAGTTACCCAGTTCCGCTGGGTTCCCAAACCTGATGCTACTGATACGGTGTTTAGGGTATTGCAGCCAGCCATACGGTTCACGAAAGAAGAATGTTTGGACCTTCCAGAAATGGTCTACACCAAGCGGCAAGTCGAGATGACACCGCAACAAAAGAGATATTACAAACAACTGAAAGAAGAGATGATCCTGCAAGCTGCGGGAGAAGAAGTTACGGCAGCAAACGCAGCAGTCAATATGAACAAGCTGTTGCAGATATCGTCAGGTGCGGTTTACACCAACGCGAAAGAGACATTGGAGTTCGATGTTAAGCACAGATACAAGGTGCTGCGAGAGGTTATCGACGAGTCAAGTAAGAAAGTTCTGGTGTTCGTACCGTTCCGTCACACCATAGAGATACTCTCGAATAAGCTGACTGAAGACAAGATATCCAACAATGTGATTCACGGTGATATATCTGCCCCGAAACGGACGGAAGCGTTCAGGCAGTTCCAAGACAGCGAAGACCCACGAGTGCTGATCATACAGCCCCAAGCTGCGGCACATGGTGTAACGCTCACAGCAGCAAATACGGTGGTCTGGTGGGGGCCAACAAGCTCTCTCGAAACCTACGCGCAAGCCAATGCTAGGGTGCACAGGTCCGGTCAGGATCACAAATGTACTGTCATTCAACTGCAAGGATCGCCCGTAGAACAACGTGTCTACAACTTACTTGATAATAAAATAGACATACACACAAAAATTATTGATCTTTACAAGGAATTACTTGACTAAGCTATAAATAACAACTAGAGTGGACGAAACGACATTGGAGGAGATCGTTATGGGAGATGCAATCCCCGTGGAAAAACTCGTGCGCGTATTCATAAAGATACGTGATGCACGTTCAGCCCTCAAAGCTAAGTTCGATGAAGAGGACGGTGCTTTGAAGGACAAACTAGATACCATCCGACATGCCTTGTTGGAGCATTGCAAGGAGCACGAAGTGGAGAGCGTGCGTACTGCGGCAGGTATCTTCTACCGTTCTGTTAAGAGACGCTACTGGACTAGCGATTGGGAGTCGATGCACAAGTTCATCTTGGAGCATTCGGAACCCTCGCTGTTGGACAAGCGGATTAACCAAACCAATATGAGGCAGTTCTTAGATGATAACCCTGAATTGGTGCCCAAGGGTCTTAATGCAGATACCGAATACACCATTTCAGTGAGGAAAGCCTAATGGAAAGGAAGTTCGTGCAGATCGAAGACATTGCTAGAAAGCTGCAAGTCTCTGTATCAACGATAAGAGCGTGGGTACGTCAGGGGCATATCCCCGAAGACACCTACATAAAGGTAGGTAAAACCTATCGGTTCAGCGAGGAAGATGTCCTCGAATCACTGCTACGTAGGCAACCTACGCGGCATTCTGTGGATGATGAAGCGCCAAGCATGGACATGCTAGACGCGATTGACGAAGACTATTAAGGAGAACGGCATGTCAGATATGACAATATTTGAAGCGAAGGGGGCCGTGAGTGCAGAGCTATTCGAGTCACTCAAGGACGTTAATGACAATCTACTTAGCGGTGCGCCAACCGGTAACAAGTCGCGTCGAATTAGCATCAGCGGTGGTAAGTTCAGAGAGTTCGTTGGTGGAGAGCAAGTTGCAGTAAGTAAACAAGACTTCATGAATGTTGTAATTGTAAATGCTGCCCAGATCTCTAGAACCTACTACGCAAGTGAGTACAACCCAGAGAAGGTTGAGCCGCCTACCTGTTGGTCAGCAGATACCAACACACCTGCGAAAGAAGTACCTGAAGATCAGCGTCAGTCAGCACGTTGCATGGATTGCACGCAGAACGTGAAGGGTTCCGGTCAAGGACAGAGCCGTGCTTGTCGCTTTGCCCAACGTATCGCGGTAGTTTTAGAGGACGATTTAGATAACGTCTATCAGTTGCAGCTACCAGCTACTAGTATTTTTGGCGATGTGAAGAACGGTAATATGCCAATGCAGGCATACGCCAGACACCTTGCCGAGCACAAAGCTCCAGCAATCGCTATCGTCACTAAGATGTATTTCGACGAGAACAGTCCTACGCCTAAGCTGTTTTTCAAGCCAGTTCGACCCCTCGCTGAGGAAGAGGTTAACAAAGTGCTTGCGCTCAAAGATCATCCAGATACTATAAGAGCGATTACGCTAACCGTTGCACAGACTGATGGCGTACAGAAGCCAGCTATGGAAGCTCTGTTCGTCGATAAGAAAGAAGAAGCGGTTGTTGAAGTCGAGCCTGTAGAAGCGAAAGCGGAATCCGAACCGGTTAGCGAACCAAAGAAAGTGGTTAAGAAGTCTACTCCTCCACCCAGCGAAGACTCAGTGGATCTAAAGGATATCGTAGACGATTGGGATGATTAACCACTAATAAAGCATCACGATGGGAGTTTTTGAAGGGCGAATACTTGCTCCTGTCGTGGTGACTTTCGGATGAGCAGAGAGCATGGATACAGAAACATTTCTGCGAACGGCATTAGGGGACGAGGGTTACTATTGCGTATTCGCATATAAACAAAAGAACGTAATACAAAAATTCTACTCAGAAATACAGGAGGTCATCGACGAAGCCCAAGACCTAGACGCACACGGTTACAACACTTTTTACGCGCTAGGCACGTTTATAACATCACAAAACAGAGAAGCTGATAATGTTCAGCAGATGCGGTCATTATTCTTAGACATAGACTGCGGAAAACTTTCGGAAAAAGAACAGCAGCGTGGGGTCAAGAAGTACCTCACTCAAAACGAAGCACTAACTGCACTAAAAAGATTTTGCAGAGAAACCGGTCTACCCAAACCAACGATTGTCAATTCTGGTGGTGGACTGCACGTATACTGGTTCCTATCTACACCTGTCGATAGAGAGCATTGGCTCCCAGTAGCAAAGCGGCTCAAAGTTGTTGCCGCTGAACACGAACTTTACATAGACAATTCTGTTACCGCAGATGCCGCTCGTATTTTACGAGTACCGCTAACACGTAATCACAAGTACGAAGACCCTAAACCGGTGCGCGTGCTGAACGATACGTTGACCGCGCCACTTAGTCTTGAAAACTACATAGATATACTAGGGGCTGGCGAGGGCTTCCTCACCGAAGTCAAAGACACGGTGCCTATGGGTTACAGCGCAGTTCAAACTGCGTTGATGGGTAACTATGAAAGCTCGTTCAAAGACATTCTGCAACGCACGATGAAAGGCGATGGATGTCAGCAGTTAGGCATAATCGCTACGCAGCAAGAGACTTGTTCTGAACCACTGTGGAGAGCGGGTTTATCGATAGCTAAGTTTTGCTCTGATGGGCAGAAAGCCGCCCACCGTATATCTAGTAAGCACCCCGACTACTCGGAAGAAGAAACCAACCAGAAGCTGGATCAGATCAAAGGGCCGTATCGCTGCGAAACCTTCGATAGCGAGAACCCCGATGTCTGCACTGAGTGTCCTCATTGGGGCAAGGTTGGATCACCGATCAGCTTGGGGAGACGAGTGAAGGAAGCGATTGATGAAGACAATATCATTCACGTTGCCGATATCACTGCACCAAGCGGGACTACTAGTAAATATGTAATACCACAGTACCCGCATCCATACTTCAGAGGGGCCAACGGCGGTATCTATGTTCGCGTACCCGATGGGCAGGACGGCTTTGTAGACGAGATGATCTACCACAACGATTTATATGTTGTGAACCGTTTGCACGATATGGATCAGGGCGAGATGATCGTCATGCGGTTACACTTACCTCATGATGGTATCCGAGAGTTCACGGTTCCTTTCACTGCGGTAACATCTAAAGAAGAACTGCGTAAACAACTGTCCGCGCAAGGTGTTGCTACACTGCACATGGATAAACTTATGAAGTACACAATGACATGGGTTAACGAATTGCAAGCTGCGGAAGTCGCGCATCAAGCTAGAAGGCAGTTCGGTTGGTCCGAAGACCACACGTCATTCACGCTTGGCAATAAACAAATCTATGCAAACAAAGTAGAAACTAACCCAGCCTCCACCAAAACCGCTGGGTGGATGCCACACTTCAAACCGAAAGGCACGTTGGAGGAGTGGAAAGAAACAATAAATTTCTACAACCAAGACAATCTTGCACTGCATCAGTTTGTTGTATGTCGGGCGTTTGGCAGTGTGCTGCTTGAATTCTTCGAGGGTATATCTAGTTCGCTATTCCATATTAACGGCGGCACGGGCATAGGCAAAACCACGGCTATGCAAGCAATGCTTTCGGTGTGGGGTAATCCCGACAAGCTCATGGCTAGAGAAGAGGACACCTATAACGCCAAGATGAATCGGTACGAGGTGTTTAAGAATCTGCCCATCTGTATGGACGAGATGACTAATACGTCACCAAAAGCTCTCAGTGCTTTGATCTACCAGATTACAGCAGGTAGGCAGAAAGACCGAATGGAACAAAGTGCCAACAAGAATCGCACGTTGGGTGAGCCTTGGAAATCTACCGGATGCTCTGCGGCAAACATGAGCATTGTAGACAGAATCACTATCGGCAAAGCAGATGCCGGTGCTGAGTTGCAGAGATTGCTGGAGTACAAAGAGGTACGTCAGTATTTCGATACCGATGGCAAAGAAAAGACCGATGCGTTTACCGTACGGCTACTACGCAATTACGGACACGCGGGCGTCGTGTACATTCAATACTTACTTAATCACCTTCAGGAGGTAGAGGATACGTTGTATGAAATACGCAAACGTGTAGATAGAGCGGCTGATCTTTCTTCTATGAACAGGTATTGGTCCGCCGATGTAACCTGCACGGTAGCAGGCTGTCATTTTGCACGTAAAGCTGGGCTGATCTCTTTTGATACCAAAAATATATTCGAGTTTGGTTTGAAGGTTATTGAAGAGAACAAAGGCTATGAAGCTGCCTTGAAGTTAGATGTAAGTCAGTTGATAACTGAATACATATCTGAGCAGTACAACAACATCCTGTGGATTAAGAGCACGTTCGATCTTAGGAAACAAAACTCTGAAGAAGATACGCGAGAGTTCCTACAGCACAACGGGCTTGACGCAATGTTGGTCGAGCCGATGAAGAACCCAAGGGTCAAGTTGGTCGGACGCTACGAGACGGACAAGAAGCGTGCTTTCTTGATACCTAAGTATATGAAGGAATGGTGCGTAGAAAGGCAGTTGGACTACAGCAGTTTGATGCAAGATCTAAAAGAGACACTGGGCGCGAAGAAGATAAGAACACGCATAACAAAGGGTACGCACATGGATCTATTGTCCGATGTGATTGTATTTACCCTGAATTACAACGCGTCTGATGAGGAGGATTGATGAATTATCCCCTGATGGGGTAATCGTCAAAGTGCGGTGGGGCGATATGGTAGTCGGTTCTTCCATATTCATCCCCTGCATAGACACTGTAACGGCAAAGAAACAAGCAAAGAAGGTACTCGCGGATAAAGGGTGGGAATGCAAGTTAGCGACGACTGTAGAAAATAAGATGCTCGGGGTACGCATCTGGAGGCTTTTGTGATACGCTGCGGCTGACAGCACTCCTCCACAGTCTGTCGTTTCTCCAAGGTTGTACCCCCTCTTCGGAGGGGGTTTTGGCCGCACCCCACGTCCCTCTTGATCGAGGTATCCCCCTTATAGTGGGGTTCGCGGCCCTCTTTGTCTGGAGGATGTTTCACATGAAACCAACGAGAGTAGAGTTACTTTTAGCGTGGATTACTTTAGTTAAGATGCGCGAAACGTATCAAATAGACGCTGCTGATGACCAGTTTCTATTAGCAACGCTAAATATTGTTGACAAATACCAGCATAAGTTGCTGGTAGACGAAGAGACTGCGGTACGCCCTAAGCACTAGAAGTTTTCAGCGATGTCGTACCAGATGTTGGGCGTCTCGTCGTACTCAGATACAAAATCTAGAGCTTCTGCACGGCGGCGTGGGCTGACTGTGATGCCGTGATACATCTTAGCTGTAGTCCGCATGTGCTGCTTCATGGATCGCTTGATCGTCTTAGGCGTGATGGCAACTGTGGGGTGTCGGCTATTAAAATCTGCCATGTCTTCCAACAACTCAGACATAGTTAGTCCGTCCGCATTGCGTAACGCTACGTAGTATTTCTTCAGCAGCTTGGTACGTTCTTCGTTGACGGCACGATCTATCTTTTTAACTTGTGCATTCTTCTGCAACTGTAGCGTGTAGTCGGCTGGCGCAAAGCCTACGGCTTGGGCGAAGATATGTCCCGGCCCTATGTCCTCAATAATAGGATCGCCTCTTANCGTTTTAGCCCCTTCGTCTGCAAATCTTGCAGACTTTAGGACGTTGCGTATCGCAGCAGGCATTGCAGTTTCTACGCCCCGCGCTACTTCGCCATCAGCTATTTGGTCAAAACCACGCTCTACTTGCAGGGCCGTACCAACCACAGGACCACCTAACATCTCAGCAGTGGTCCACAGGATGCTCTGGTCTTTCTCGATTAGTCGGTCACGGAACACTAGGTTTGATAGACCCATACGGCTGGCGACATCGACACCGAACAGGTAGTTACCTAAACCGCCATACATACCCTCACCGAAATACTGTCGTACGCTAGTCTCGAAGTCCTCTTCGTCATCTTCTTTGAACAGATCGTGCATCATTGCCAGCACACCGAAGAGGGGTAGTCCTTGGATACCTGCCACTAACCCTGCACCGCCGAATACACCCGCAAGCTGCCTACGGGCCATAGCTCTGTCTGCATCGCTACCTTTGATACTTCGATAAGCAAGACTACCGAGCATGAAGTACATTGCGGAGGCATAGCGTTTGAATAGGAAGACCACTTTGCCGGGACCGTCTTGAGCAAAGCGCGGAGCGGATGCAGCAGCAATACCGCCGTTAGTCATTTCTGTAACGTTGATAGCTTCTATAGCTGCT
>JGI25132J35274_1000397_pt1 | contig 11760 bp, 16 predicted proteins | sample ETNvirenome_6_30_FD_35274 | JGI IMG/M metagenome (IMG submission 35274)
CGGTTGCGCTGTACCCGCCCGCTAAATAAACGTCGTCAATGGTTACGTTGTGCGGATTATCTACCTTTATATCACCGTGCGACAGATAACCGTGGGCCAAGCGCACGTCTTGCAGTATCTGTGAGCCAGGCAGCAACAGGAAGCTTATCGCGTCATCTAGACTGCGGCAGATGCCTTCTACGTGGAAGTTTGTAATCGAGCAAACCGTGTCGTGCTGAGACGATCCGCGTATGATCTTGTTTACATAGGCCTGAGTAGATGATGTCTTCAGGAAAACGTTGTCAAAAAACGCCTTGTTGTAATCCTTCAAATAAATCTGCAGCAACGAGTTGTCTTGGCCGGTGGTGTCTATGGTTGCACGCGCAGTAATCTCTACCGTGAGGTTTGTGACATTCGACTCCTCGCAGCCCTCTATCCAGAAAGCGCCCGACGGGTTGCTGGAAAAAGCCTGTGTTGAGTCGCTGGTGATGATGATGTTGCTGGCGTTAAACTTCTGGTTACGGTCAGCCGTGACACCACACGACGCGTAATTTTTAACCACTGCGTTAGTCAGTGTGTACTCGCCGCCAATCGCAAGAAAGTTAAACGATCCCTGCGGGGCCGCAGTAGTAGACGAGAAGCTGACCTCCGTTGCCCCGACATCGAATGTATCCGGCAACAACCCAACATCTTCCGCATATACATCAGAAACAATGGTCCGGCCCTTGTGTGCGGTGATGTTGTCGTTGCTGTCAAAAACAGATTGGTAAACTGCAAAGCTCTGGAACGACAGGTTCTTAAACACGCAGCCTTGGATGATTGTGGTGCCGTACGAATCCACTCGCACTGCGGCAATACCGTGATGGTTCTCAAACCGGCAGTTGGTGACGTGCACCGTCGTCTCTTCGTTCTTGGCGTTAACCTTAAAAAACGCGCTGGGCGTTGGCTGGATGGTGTCATAACCACCGAAGTCAGTACCGGTATCAGTCCACGGCTCGTTACCTACCTTGTAGTCTCCGCGGCCACCATCAAGAACAATATTTTCCAAGGCCACCGTCATTGCGGTCGTGCCTGAACCGGCGTCACAGTTAAACCGGCCTTGGCTGCTGTACGAGGTCCCCAGCTTAAACTTGAAGTTGCGCATACGGCAGAAGGCGCCGGCATCTACGTCTATGTCTGAAGTGATCAGGTACGTTTTGTTGTTACCGTCTAACCACGCACCAGACACAGCCACCGAGTCCATTGCTGTTTGTAGCGCCGCCGTGTCGTCCGTGGTTCCGTTACCAACCGCGCCAAAGGATGCCGCTGAAACTGACAGGTGTACCTGGCCGGTAATGAACCTGAAATCATCGGCGTCAAACGATGCGATACCCTTGTTGGTGTCCGAGGCCTGCTCTGCGGTCACTGTGACCGTGGTGCCAGTAGCAGAGGTGTCGATGCCCTCGCCGCCGGCAATGGTTAAAGTATCAGAGTCTAAGTCAATGTCGATGGTGCCGCTGTCGCTGGTAACATCTAAGTCTTGTGCCGTGACTTGGCTGTCAACGTAGTCTTTTACTGCCGCGGATGTTGGCAGTGTGGTGTCGTTGTCGTTGGATGCAATGCCCTCCGACTCTATGACAATCGCATCTGCCTTGAAGTTGTCGACCTCAATGTTAGACACGGTGTTGTCGTCGACATCGATGGTCTTGTTGGTTAGCGTCTGTGTTCCGGTCAGCGTCGCACCGTTGAGTCTATTGATACCGTGACGGTGTTATCAGCGCCTTCGGTGTCTATTCCGGTCCCGCCGGCAATGGTCAGTGACTCCGAGTCGAGGTCAATGCTAGCGCACCGCCTGTGTCGCCTTGGAAGTCCAAGTCTTGCGCTGTTACCTGGCTGTCGACGTATGCCTTTACCGACTGCTGCGTCGGTATCAGGCTCGCGCTGTCGGATGACATGTCGTCCTCGTCAACAAACGCAGTGACAGTGATGGTCCCGTCGGATAGCGACTCAAACGATGTAGTGCCGGTCAATGAGGCACCATCAATGGGCGCCTTGGTGTCGATCTGTGTCTGTATAGCAGACGTTACCCCGTCGACATAGTTAAGCTCTGCGGTCGTTGCCGTGACACCATCTAAAATGTTCAGCTCTGCGGTAGTCGCTGTGACCCCGTCTAACAAATTAAGCTCTGTCGTGGTGAGCGTAGCGCCATCTAGAATATTCAGCTCGGTAGCTGTAGATGTGACGCCATCAAGAATGTTCAGCTCTGACGTTGTTGCGGTGACACCGTCCAGCAGGTTCAGCTCTGCCGTTGATACAGTGGCCCCGTCGAGTACATTCACCTCGTCGGTGGAGGCAGTTACACCCAGATCGGCAAGTGTTTCTGCCTTGTCTGTATTTAAATTAGTAAAGTTATCGTCAAGCTCGGCGTGTGTGAGCGCTGATCCTTTGCCTGTGCGTGTTGTAATCGTAGACATAAGACTTTGCCCTAATCGATCCGAATCTTTAAGTTTGACGCTTCAATCTTGAAAATATCGCCTGTGTCGATNGTTTGCGGCAGCTCTACCGAAGAATCAGAAGGGTCCGTAAGCGTTGCCCATGCCAGCAAATTACCCCCTGTCAGGGCATCAAAAACGCCTGCGTGGGTGATTCTGCCTTGCGAGCCTGTAGCGGCCGGGAACTCTGCGTCGTTGGTGTTTGTGGCCTCGGTTGGCGCACTGCCTGACACGCTCATAGTGATTGACTGGCGAGCGTAACCGAAACCAGCAACCTCACTGCCACCGCCTGTATCCGACGGCCCCTTGGTAAACAGCCCTACATANAGCGTAGGCATCGCATACTCCACGCCTGCAAAAACGTGGTTCAACACCTTGTCCTCTAGGTAGTTTGTGAAGCTCATTGCACCGACAGTCTTCTAGGCCCGCCCAAACCGCGCACCTTCATCGTCAAACCGGAGCCGCTCATACGGCCCTTCTCTGACGCTTGGTTGAGCTTCTGGACCGCGGCGCTGTACATCTGAGCCCATACGCCGGCCCTGCCATCTTCTTGCAGGTAGGGCGCCGAGTGAATCAACGCACCGTACAGGTAAACGTCTGCCGCATCCTGCAGCAACCAAGTAACAGGCACCAAGTCACTCAATGCCTCTACCTCAGCGTAATACAAAAGCTCGATGGTGTAAGACGCGTCCGGTGTCGGGAACAGCTCAAGCGAAGAGTCAGCGTGCGTGTAAAACTTCGGCCGCCCAGATGTGTCGTTACGTGCGGACCTCTTGTCGGCTATCGCATCCCTGGACGCCAGCTGCAACGGGTATGTACCGCTCCCCGTAATGTGAACCTGTATCGTCTCAAGCCAGTCAGTTGGCAGCTGTGAGTACTCGCTGTCTAGCGCGCCGGTAACCCGCTTCTCCATCTTCCAGTGCCGTACGTCTCTNTTAATCTGCGCCTCTGCAAGCGCAATNAACGTAGGGATAACCGAGGTNAAATCATCCCGGTTCAGGAAGTCAGCGATTGAGGTTTTAAGCTCTGTATAGTTTGTTAATGCCATTACTTACGCTTCTTCTTAGCTGTCTTAGCTGCTTTCTTAAACGCTTTAGCTGTAGGCGCACCCTTCGCGCCAGGCTTTCGCATCTTCTCGCCAGAGCCTGCTTTAATGCGCTTACGCTTTGCATGAATGTTTGCATATAGACCTCGCTTACTTGGCATAGCCCTTTCCTCGCTTCTTAGCCCGGCACTTGCCAGCCGCCTTACATAGTGATGGCGTAGGACAGCCAGCACATGGTTTGAATTTACTTGCCACGTTTCTTGCCCTTTCGCTTCTTACCGTAACCACAAGCCATTACTTTCTCCTTGATTTAGCGCCAGAGCACTTCCAGCGCTTTCTCGATAGGTTGTTAGGGGTGTTGGGATCGTTCTGCTTGCTCTTTGGCAGTCGCTTCTTAATTCCTAACGAGCGCGCGCAGTAAGAGTCTCCCTTGCTTGTCCCCGGCTTTACCTTGGCGCCTTTCTGTCCGTATGAGACTTTCCTGCCAGACGCCGTGGTTTTAACTCGTGCCTTTCCTTTGCGTGGTGTAGCCATATTATACCTTACAAGAAGTCCAAAGCGCCCAACGCCGCGCCCAGATAGGTCGAGCGCTCATAGGGTCGGTTAAATTCTTCCAAGTGCTGCACATAACCGCTCGGGAACAGTAACGAGGCAGGGCTGCCCTCTAGCCGCCTCTCAAGCCCTCTCAGGGCCATTGTAACGTCTTGCAGTGTCTCAGATCGTGGTGCATAAGCTCCGCTTGTGTCGCTCTGTGCGCGCACCCTGCCGGCCGTGTCTTCAATTTCCTGCATGGCCATTGCTTGCTCTGGAGATAGCAAAGTGCCAGTCGCAAGAGCCGTGCCGCCAGCCATAGAAAACAGTGGCGCCTTGCCTTGTATGAAGTCTTTCAAAACAGCAGACTTTGACTTGTCATCGCGCTTTGCTGTTCTTTCTAACACATCATCGAAAACTTCCATAAACGGTCGCGAGTCTGCAACACCAGTGCCGGCGCCCATCCAAACAGATGCTTGGAATTGTGCCGGTGTCATGTTCATTTTGTCTGCAATCTCAGACTGGAACTCCTCTAGATACTTGTACTGTGTCTTGGCAGGCGACTTTTTCGTTTTAAAATCACCGGTAACTGCTGAGAAGTTGTGCGTGTCTATCGTCATTGGCGCTTGATTGCCTTTTAAATTCTCAGCAAAAGAGCTTACCTTTGGCCTGTTAAGCGCGGCAAAGCTGCCACCCTGCGCCAAGTCTCTCAGCAAAGCATTCTGTGTCTCGTGTGCCAAGTGACCGTACCCTTGTGGGAGATCAGGGTTGGTGAGGTCCGCAAACTGCTCGCCCTGCTTATCCAGTTGCCGGAAATAAGAAGCACGACGTATATTGCTGTCTACGCGCGATCGAGGAGACGTTGCAGCAACAATGTCCATGAATCGATTGTAATCAGCTGCACCTGCCTGTTGGCCTAACTCGTCAATAAATGACTGCCTCAAGGGGTCTGTGTTGTACCAGCTTCTGCCGCCGGCTTGCTCACCTACTTTGGCGTACTCTTCCAGTCTGGCCGCTGTTTCTGGCGTAAGTATGTCGTCTAGGTTAGCTGGCCTGCCCCTTGGCGGATCGTAACGGTCTAACGCGAACTGAGGTACATCTGGTACTTGCTCTAGCTCACTCAAATCGAACAAGCCTCGAATTACTTTACCTGACATAGCCGCCTCTGCCTCCTCTGGCGCCATTAATGATGTTAGACCTAAAGCCGCTGCCGCTGTACCACCAAGGATATTTGAGCCCGTGTACTCAGGGTCGAATGCGGCAAACAGGGAGCGGACATTTTGTGGGTCGAAAGTGACCACTTCAGGCGCGAGAGAGCCTCGCTCTCCTGCTTTACTACCGGCATATCCCATGCCCTCAAGTGTTTCATTTAGTATGCGCTGGCCTTCTCTGCCGCTAATTTCAGGGCGCAGATCAAATGCGTCAGCACGCTTAATGTAGTCCCCACGCAGCAGTAAAGGCATAACATTGCCGCCTGTAGCGTAGGCGCTGGGATATCCTGCAAATACAGACGCTTTTGACGGGCTAGGAGTAGTGTAAACACCCGGCCCCATCTTACCTTTTGCACTAGGTCTAAACTGCGTAATGTCAGCTTCTGTTCCGTGATACTGCACATCAGAAGGATCGAAGCCCATAGCCTCAGCACGCCGCATACGAGAGGCCGTGTCCATTGGGAGGTCGCCGGAAGCGATGCGCTCTGCAACCTGCTCGGGGTAACCGGTAGCGATTAACTCATCAAGAATACCGCGTAAGCGTGCGCCAATTGCCATGAAGCCTCCAGTGTGAAGGCCCAATTATATCAGACAATCCCCTGAAGGTTACGCCGTATGGGCTCTCCCCAGTTAGAGGTCTTGCGGTAGCCGATAGCCAGGTATCTGAACGCGTCGGCGCAGTGTGATGTCCAGTCGTGTAGCGGGCGCTCGTTCCATACCTGCATGGTCTCGTTGTACTGCCGCCGGTACTGTCTCAAGCAGTCGATGCCCTTCTCACACTTGTCCTTGTCGAAGTAGCACAGGTCGAGCATGGACCGTACCGCTTGGATGCCGTCGTCTACGTTCAGCTGTGGCGCAATCTGCACCGGGGTTACCCGTAAGCTATCAAGCACCTCTAACCGTGACCGGCCGCTGCCCAGCTCTCTCACCCTCACGTCATGAGGCAGTATGTGCTGCTCGTATATGTAGCCCTTCTCTTGCAGTATGCGCGCGTAGTGGTCCAAGCCGACACCGGCATTCTCGTAGTAATCGATCAACCTGACCTCTGGGCCAACAAACTGGGCAAACCAGATGGCCGTGGAATCACCTACACCTAAGTCCCACGCTGTCACCACACCGACCGAGCGCTCGTATGGCACGCGATCGATCCGACCGTCGTGTAACGCGTTAGCCATTTCGTTTGTGTAGTAGGCGCCTTCTGAGAATATCCTGAAGTCACCCTCCCAAATGTGGTCATAAACATCGGGACGCTTCTTGAAGTCTTCTTGCCGTTCTTGTTCGAGTACATCAGGGAACCACGGGTTATCCCGCCAGTTCATCTCGACAATCTTGCAATGCTCTGGCTGTGTCAGCCTGAATCTTGCGTGCGTAGCAGAGTGCTTGTTCTCAGGGTTCCAGGTTACCCATATCTCAGACTCGTCCTCTCGCACGGTAGGAATTAACTTCTGCCATGCCGTTTCCGTAACAGTCTCAGCCTCGTCGACCCAGCACAAAAGTATCCTGGCCTTGGACTTGATGCTGTCCAGGTTCCTGCGCAATCCCGAGAACACGTAGGTAATGTGACCGTCCCGGCTGCGAATGAAACGCTCACCGATCTCGTAATAGTCATTGAGCTGATCGACAGACCGGATGGCCGACTTGACCTCTTCCATTGACGACTCATCCAGAGAGTTCAGGTGCTCACGTGCACACAGTATCTGCCCCTGCTTTCCAGACAGACCCCATCGCATTCCCCACACGGCAGTCATGAGAGCAAACGAGCGCGTCTTTGCAGAGCCCCTGCCGCCGTAAGCGCACCGGTAACGAGCCTCGCCGTTAGAACAGCTCTACTATCTTGGGAGGTAGCTCAATCGAGAGTTTTTGCGACAAGCTCGATCACCGTTGGTGGAGTCATTGAACCATCGCTACTTGTGAGATCAGCTTCTACTTGCTTCAGGTCAGGTAGCACCTTGTTAAACAATCGGAAGTTATCACGCTGCATGGCCTCGTACTTCTTGAGGTCGTTGTGAAAGGTAGAGCTTTCTGCGTCCAGCTCACCTATTTTCCCAATGTTATCAGTGATTTGCGCCAACAAACGTCCGGCATCAATCTTATCTCTTGTGCCCTTTTGTACGTCTGCGGCAATCTTCTGTCGCCGTGTCATTGCCACCAGTCATTCCTCATCCGGGTGCGGTATTGAGTCGGCCCAGTACAGCCCCATGCTGTGTCCTGCTCGTATCTCACCGTCCATGATGTCATTAGTAGTTAATGGCCAAGATTCGACCGTCATGTCGTCGAATGCGACAAGCACGGTGCGCTCTTCTTTTGGCATATTGCCTTGTCGAATGACGTGCCACTCGACCTCTACCACCTGCAGCATTGCCCCCGCCTCACTGCTAATGACAGGGGTATTTTATGGCTTATCGTCGGCTTGATCAATATATTGTGGTGTGGGGCTAAATATAGACACACCATACAGGTCATAATGACGAAGGTATCTGCGCATTGTGTCGTAGTGGACCCCGTAAATTTGTGACAATGACCAGACGTCTACACCGCCATCACGTAACTTAACGGCATCAATTAGATCTCGCTTTGTTATTTTCAAGTATCGCCCTGCCTATTAGTTCTGGTATCGGTGGTACAACTGCGTTACCTAAGCATTTAAGTCTGTGTGACCTATTGGGAACCCCATCAACCACTCGACCCACATCGGGCTCAAATGCCCAGTAACCGTCTCTATACCTTTCCCATCTAATACCGCGTTCGGTAGCGCGTCCATCGCCCTCGACTTCCCATCCCGCCTGATAAGCGATTCCGTCTTGTAACCACCTTTGTAATCTCGACTGGTCGGAGTTGGAAACATTCTCTTGTCTGGATTGAATACGTGAGCTGTCAAATTGTTCTGATGGTCTTCTCTCCAACGCTTGGTTGCTTTGTTGCTGTCCTGAACAGTTGGAGTCGGCCACATCCTCACTTGGTCGCTCAAGCGTATCTGTATCGCATTCCCGCTTTCCCTGTGCGTCTTGCCTTCCAACAGAGCCTTGGGAGTCCCGCCATTGCCCGTATCGGGAGTTCTCCAATAAAACTTCTCCTCTTGGGTAACAGATAATCCAGACCCTATCTCTGTGATGGTGCGCGCCAAGTTCGGAAGCTGGTATACAGTGCCACTCCGCATCATACCCGAGCGCGGAAATGTCCCAGAGAACTCGCTTAAACCAAGCTCCCCGTTCTCCATTAAGCAGGTTTGTGACGTTTTCAAAGACGGCGTATCTGGGTCGAAGCTCCCCAATAAGACGGGCGCACTCTGTCCATAGTCCGCTGCGCTCGCCTTCAATGCCTGCTTGGTTTCCTGCGACTGAGATGTCTTGGCAGGGGAAGCCGCCTGTGATGACATCGACTCCAACTCCGTCTGAAATAAGTCGGTCTGTTGTGATTGTTCGTACATCGTCATAAATTTTTACCCCTGGCCAATTCTTAGCTAAAACCTTCTGTGCGTATGGTTCTATCTCACAAAATGCTACCGTCTCGAAACCGGCGCGCTCGAGTCCTAGAGTAAAGCCACCTATGCCTGCAAATAAATCAAGAACCCTCACAATCAAACTCTTTGTAATTAGGGTGCCCGTTCTCTCCAGCTGACTCTTGGTAAAGCTTTACGTTCTCACAGTAGAACTCCTGCTGTGCAAGCGCGTCCTGGTAGTCACCGTTACCGGCCAAGCCGTACACTAGCATGAATGCAATCAAACCAAGCCACACCGGTATCTTTCTCTCAAGCTCCATATCAGCACTCCCTTTGCTGTTGAATCCGCCGCACATGCAACGGAAGGTCTTCCAAGTCGAACTCATTGAGATCCGGNTACTCGATTGCNATAATCGAAGCCACCTCGTGGTCGNAGTAATCGGCGCGTAACAGGCTGANTATCCGTTGTTCGATCTCGTGATTCATAGTGACACGTTAACATCTGTTGTTATTATCTACAAAGTATTGCGACGCATTTGTCACTTTCTCTGAGGGGCACGAGACTGGGGCGCTGATCACCCTATACGGGCCCGTATCACTTACCGGGCGGGGTAATGTTTTGCCAGCTCAAGTGCTCGCGCGTTCTCCAGCTTGTTAATAGCACAGAGATCGAGATACTCGGACTCAGTGAGCCCTTTCAGACGCCCAACAAGAACACAGACTGTATCCAGGTTCTCGATGTGCTTATAGCCGTTGCGAGTACAGAACATGGCACGCTTCACTGTCGTACACATAGTCACCTCCATATAGGCATGACTATTATACTACATATTGTGTTATAGCTATAAGCCAGCCAGGCGCTGCTCTTGCTCTTTAATGCGTAACTTGTACTCAGCAATCAACTCCAGCAACTCAGTGTCCGTGAATTTGCGTGGCTGATGTTTCGATGCAATCAGCTCTCGCATTGCGTCTAAACCGTAGGTGTCGATCATAAAAAGCGAGTAGCTATCGATGTTGCCGTTCTTGTATTTGTTACAGTGCTTGCACTGAGGGTGTATGTTTTCTTCTACTAACAGCGTGGCGTTATGCCCGCGGCTAACAAAGTGCCCGCCGTCCATGTCTTTGTAATGCCCTACCGTGCCGCACGTCACACACTCACACATACCACAATCATTGGCATACTTCATGCGCACAAGCTTCTGCAGCAGGCTGGCGGCCTCTTGCTTGAGTTTAGCTACTGTCTTTGGCTTTCGCGGCGGCAATGGTGAACTTCCTCTCTCTCAGTATGGCCTTCTCAAAAATACCGCACTTGCACAACCAACCACGTAGGTAGTTCGGCTCTGCCAGGGTAAATAATGGCTCCATGCGCTCGTTGCATTTAATGCACCGCTGTTGCGGGATACGTGATGTACTCATCGGTTAAATCTGTTTCCCCAGTGAGCGCCGTAAACCAAAGCTCACCAAAAGCGTCTACGTCCATGTCAATGGTGACCGGCTCCGTAAAAGGCGCGGCGTACACGTCGGTGTAGTCTGGGTTTTCCCTGTTCGTTACCGCACCGCCAATGCTTCTGATTAGTAAAACAACCGACCCCCCTCTTGCCATAGGCACAATGATAAGGTCGATCATAGGCGGTCTCACTTTGTAATCATTTTATATGAAATCGTATTATACGCTACCTGACCGTATTCTTTGTGGTACGTGATGACATTTGCCTCACGACCGCTTAACCAACCGCCTCGACTGCTGTAGGCATCGGCACTTGCCAGTGTCCGGTGTTGCTCCACAACCATTAGGTTTGTCTCTTTCTTATCGATTGAGTGGTAATGGCCCATGTGCGCGTAAGCGTGCTCCGTCCTGCCGAAGACCTCCCGGTACTTTGCCGCAAACACCGTGTCGACGTTTGACACCTTGCGCTTGTGACCGTGATGAAAGAACAGCGCCGTCTTGCCAAACTCAAAACAGTAATACGTGTCTGCGGTGTTATCGATAACAACCCGCGGCTCTTTCTCGTACAGCGCCGTCAGAAGCTCGCGCATCCAGATAGCAGAGAACGGGTCGTGGTTGGCGTCGCACCACTTGATGTGCACCGTCTTGTGCTTCTCCAGCAGCATCTTAATGATGTGCCGGGTTACCCGGATGGTGGCGCGTACAATCTTGAAGTTACGCGAGTCACTATCTAGTAAATGTTTAGAGGCCTGGGTCAGTGGCTCGTAATCGTAGTGCGCAAAGTCACCGAGCTGCGCGTACACCGCCGTATCTGCCTCTGGGCTGATTCTGATAGCCTCTGCAAACCAGTTGATCAGCGTCTGCTCTGCAATCTTCAAGTCCCAGTCACCGTTCTGCGTTTGCTTTGAGGCATCCACCTCGTCTTTATCGGCAAGCATCCCCATGTGGTAGTCGGTAATAACAAAGCAGTTACATAAGTGGCCGGCCTTTATCTTGGGAGACTTAACAGGTTTCGCCGGCTCAATCTCGTCCGCCATACCCTTAACAATCTCGCGCATGATCTCAATTTGTTTTTCGCTATCTGCGCGGGTCTTTACCCATGTCATGATGGGCTTGTTGTCGGCATCGTAAAGGATCGACTCGCCGCGGATTACCTGACCCTCAGGCACGGGATTAACCTGGTCATGGCGCGGTGAGAAGCCCTGCAGCGCACTTTTCTTAACAACCGTGTGCAATCGCTCTTTGATCGTCTGCCGGTTAACTTGCAACAGCTGTGCCGCTTTGTGTAAAGAATGGCCCTGCATCCAGCACATTTCCACGGCCTGTTTCTGCTTTTCTGTTAGCTGTATTTTTTCTAGTATCTGTTCCGCTTCATAAGGCGTAAAACCCTTTGCTAAATTCCGCATCATCTCCCCCCAGAGCTGCTATCGACCGAACCTCACATCAACGTCATGTTTCTCGATCAGATGCTTGGCCATGACTTGATAGATTTGGTCTACCTCAAACTTACCGACCTTGGCCAGGTCAGCCGTTTGCAGCATGGCGTTTTGTATTGGCTTCCACATCATGTAGTAGAGCATCTTGCCGGTTGGTGGAATCTCTAACTTTGCCTGAGATATCACGTGCTGCATGCTTAT
>JGI25132J35274_1000398_pt1 | contig 11759 bp, 11 predicted proteins | sample ETNvirenome_6_30_FD_35274 | JGI IMG/M metagenome (IMG submission 35274)
CTGAGAAAGTAGGAAACTTTCCTCCAAAAAATCTTTGACTTGAATCAGCTAGACCTTCTCCAAAAGGAGGTGAACCCTCACTTCTAAATACAGGCATATTCAAAGGCATTGTTGAGCCTCGTAGTGACTCAGCTATTTCTCTTAATTCTTTAACAGGATCTTCATCGGATCCTCCAACATTCTTTGCAAAACTAGCACCAAGTGCCGTGAGTGCTGCGGCTGGAGCTATTTGTCCAATAATAGAAGGTCCAGATTGAGGCGGAGGTGGAGGTGGAGATCCTTTATCCACTATGTTTATGTCTTCTAACATATAAGGAGTACCATCACCTGTACTACCTAACGTGCCATCACCTGCGACACCTGCGACACCTGCTATACCACTTGCTCGTATAGACTTAGACGTAATATTCGGATCCGGAACGGCAACAGGAACTGCCGGAGTGGCAACTCTACCTTGTCTAGAAGGATTGGTTATAACTGTTTCTATTCCACCTTGAGTTTTTGGAACTCTTCCTTGATTAAAATCAGGACTCATTCCTTGAAATGTTCCTACGTCTCCTCCTTGAGGGATAACTGAAGGAACTCTTCCTTGACCAAAATCAGGACTCATTCCTTGAAATGTTCCTACGTCTCCTGAAGACTGAGAAACATCTGGTTGAACTCGACCTAAACCAAAATCAGGACTCATACCAGGACCTTGAAATGTCCCTACGTTTCCTGAAGACTGAGAAACATCTGGTTGAACTCTCCCTGCTTCCATGTTAGGAAAACCTCCTTGCGGTGTTACATTACCGCCTTGAGGGATCATAGTTTTTTCAATATTTCTTTTTATAATTTCTGGATCATCAACTTGTCTATCATCACCTTGAGTGTAGTCCGAACTTTCTCTTGTAAAAGTAGGACTTAAACCTCTAAATGTTCCATAGTCTCCTCTTTGAGGAACACTCCTGTCTATAATTCTTCTTTGATTACGATCAAAACCTAAATAATCTGAAGTAGATGTTCCGTCTTGACCATATCCCTCCCTTTCTGGAAGATCCTCATCCGATGAAATAACGATTTCAGGCATTAATATAGTACCATCAGGCAGTACAATTCCATCGTTGACATCTAAACGATAATCACGATTGTTTGTTCCATACACGCCTTTTTGAGCAAACATTTTTCTATCTAAAACATTTCTTTTAGCCATTTTTAACCAAATCCAAAAGTCATATTAGGAAATGCACTCTTTAAAGCAGCACCAGAAAATGCAATATTCGCTCCTGTTCCTAACATTTGAAGTAACGGATTACTTCCTGGTGTTGTAGAAGAAGTCAATGTAGACATTCCAGTAGGAACTTTATTCATTGCGTCTTGCATGAACCCAAACTTTTGATATGGATACATCAAGCGATTCATTTCTGTTGCTCTATCAGCTTCAAGTTGTTGTTGATTTATATTTCTTCTTAAATTTCCTGCATCAAAAAATGCTTGATAATCAGCAAGACCTTGACCTTGAACATTCTGAGCCGTATTTTGTAAAGACTGACCAAGACCTTGAAAGCCTTGACCAAACTGACCTAAACCAGATGCTAGGTTTGCTTGTCTTGCTTGTTGGTTTGCGAAGTCTTGTCTCGATGCATCCAAAGCTTGAGAATATCCTCTAGAGTATAAATCAGCTAAGGCTCGTGACTTAACATCCGCTAAACCTCTATCTAACTCTGCTCTTTGAACTCCTTCTCTCGTGCTACCAAAAGCACCTGCCCCAACAGCACCTGCCGCGGCTTGAGTTCTAGCTATATTTCCCTGACGATTCATCTCTTTCATAGTCGCATCTACAACTTGTTGTTGATACGGATCCATGTATCTTTGAACATCGGAAGGATCATAAGCTTTATTAGAATCTCGTAAAGCTTGAATACCTTCCCTAAATAAAGGTCTGGCTTGTGCTACATCATCAATACCCATATCTAGGTAGTTTTTATAACCACCAATACCTCTACCTTCTCGTAACTCTTGTCCTAAATCTAGAGAAGCTTCATTTGTAAAATAATCCGCAGGTGCGGCTTCAATAGCAGGTAATACTTCTTGACCTGCTGTTGGTTCAATAAATCTAACTGTACCGTCTGGGAGTTTTTCATATCTCCCATAGTACATATCCTGAAAACCTTCTAATAAACCAATTTGTTTTGCTTGTAAATTTGGATCAGGCTGTGTCGCTTGACCTGCGTACATTGTATCTGCCATTAGCCCATCCTTTCTAAAGATTTCATCATTGAATACATTTTATTTGCACCTTTTTTACGATCACCGCCTCCGGCATTTCTAACTGCTTTAGCAGTAAATACAAACTCTCCATCAGATAGCATCGCAGGAATGTCATCGGATGTTCCGGTTCCTGGTCCCTTTATAGCTCCGCTTTTTCTAGGAAAGTTTTGAGCTATACCACCTCCTGCAAAGGCTCTATTTCTGTCAGCATAATAACTTATGTCTGGTCTTGGTATGCTCATTTTATAATCATACGGATTTTTATTATATAAGTCATAACCTCTTCTCATATCTATGCCATATAAATCATATGGTGATGGTGCAGCAGGAGTGAAGTATCCAGTAGCTCCAAGAGCACCTAAACCTAATAAAGCAGATGTTCCTGGCCTACTTGCAATCGCTCCACCTATTTGACTAACACCTTCTCCAAAATCTTGACCTCCTGGTAAAAGTTTTCCAACACCACTTTTTATCTCTGACATATATTCACGAAAAGTTGGTTTTGTAGGCACTAAATCACGAGTGCTTTTTCCACCAAAATATGAATCTACTGAGCTACCTTTTCTTAGATTATCCATTTGTTGATTTACCGATTTTGCAAAAGTGGGGTCACTTTTGTATCTTAAAAGCTCAAGTTCTGTAGGATTATTTGGATCTGCTAAACTAGCAAACTTGTTAGTAGAATCTTTTAAAGCTAAATCTTGTCTGGCCTTTATATCTGAGAAAAATTTTTGATCAGCTTCAGTTAAAAGATTTTGACCATCTGATGCTTGTCCAATTTGCCTTGTTTCTATTGGAGCTGCCTCTTGTTGCTTGAGCAGATTTTCTTGACCTCCTAAGAAACCACTTCCCTCTTGGAATCCTGATTTATATCTTTGTAAGAAAGTACCTTGTGAAGGATCTCCCATAGCTGCAGAAATTCCAGGAGCTACTACACCTGCTACTGCCGCTGACTTTAAACCACTAGTTATAGAATTTTTTAAACCATCTCCAGCCACTAATCCTGAACCTGCGCTTCCAACAAAAGCAGTTACTGCTGCTTGAGAAGCTAAGGATTGAGCACCTAAAAAGTTTGCTGCTGCTGGTCCCGCAAAATATGCAAAGGCCATAGTAGTAATTAATCTACCTATCTTTGATTTAGCAAATTTTTTCACTCCCTTAACCACACCTTTTACTGCATTTTTAACACCCTTAAATAATTTCTTTATAAAAAACTCAGGCAAACCTGTGTGGGGATTGATTGTTCCTGCTCCTCCAAGGGCTTTTAACAAACGAGCCTCGTCAGGATTAATGTGAGCCAACATGGTATCTCCACCTCTACCTAAGGATGCCATGTATTTTGCAATCGGTTTCATAGAAACTTCTCCACCTTTAGAAAAAGTTTGAACTTCCTCTGGCATAGGTTGAGAAACACTTACCTCTTCAAGGGCGAGAGCTAGAGTAGATACAAAAGATGGATCAAATTGAGGTGGTATGTCTTCCGCATCTGCCCCTAACTCTATCAAAGCTTGAACTAATTGAGGATACATAGAAGGGTCACTCAATACTGCTTGAATCAACTGCTTCAAAGCCATAACTAATTCCTGAGGCATCTCAGCACCTTGCAAAATTTCTTTGAAAGCACCAACAAGCTCTGGATCTTCTGCCATAGCACTATCAAGTGTTGTATCCGAAAACTCTTTAGGAGAGACTTGCCGTCTCATTTGCTCAAAGGCTTGAACCTCCTCTGGCCTTGGTCCCTGATTCGTGTTTTGTGTTTGAGGCATTCCCATTTGAGGGTTCAGCCCCATAATCCCCTCTTCCATTACATTCCTCTCTTTTCTTGTCCAATAGGCTGCACGTTATGAAAGAACGTGATTATATACCTATAGATTATCCTATAAAACATTAGTTTCTGTCCACTAGTAAAACACTTATTACCACATTTCCACTAGCCTGACTAGCTTGAAACTTCAACGTATCATTTGCTTCAAGGATCACGGGACCTTTTGCACCGCTTCCTCCAAAAGCACTTGTACCGCCTACCATCAGGTCAACAGCCGTTAAAGTGGGAACAGTTGTGGTAGATAAGGTAATATCAGAGGCATTACCATCTAGTCCTGCAACCATCTTAAATTCATTATCACTTGCATTTTTATTCTCTACAATTGCAGATTTTACAATTGCAGTTGTCGCGGCAGGAACAGTCATTACCGTAGTTGTTGATCCTGTAGCCACGTTTTTATGAAAAAATCTTCTGTATGAGTTAGCCATTTACCCTCCTAGAAACCAAGTTTGTGCTTGATCCCTGTTCTCTGTGACAGTAGGAGTGTAAGAAGAATTAAGTTGTAAGACAATTTGTTCTAAAGAACGAACAAGCTGATCAAATTGCTGAGGATTGTAATCTCTTCCAACAGCGTTTGGCAATCTGACATTTACAATCTTACTCATCGTCTTCCATCCGGTTGTACATCAACTCTTAATGTTCCATATCTCCATGTTGAAGATGCAGAACTACTTTCAATCTTTAAAGATATTTGTCTTCCTCTTGCTCGAGTATCTACTTTATCTGTTGTTGGTGTAATGGTATATGGATCAAGACTACTGTTTGTTGCATCTGCTTCTGGGTAAGATCGTAAAAATAAATTTACGTTTATATCTCCAACCTGTTCTTTGAAGTCAGGAATAAATCTTCTCATAAACATCATTTCATCACCATCACCAATATCAAAATATCCTGACTGTAAGAAGCAACTCATAGCAGAACCGTTTGCATCTACACCAGTTTCATGTTCATACACAAGAGTTCTTCCAGCAGTCAAACCACTTATGGTTGATACTGTATACGCTGTATTATTATCTGGGAAAAACTCACAGGCTATTGGTTTATTAAATGTCCCGACATCTGTCCATGTTGTTCTATGTATAGATGAATTTATATGCCATACATTTTCCAAATAATTTAGAGTAACGGATCTATCAATCTGCTCTGCATTTGCAGAACAATACCACCAAGTCAACTCATTGAATTGAGAATTTATTCCTACAAAGAATTTATTTTTTTGAAACAAGTTGATGTCATCAAAAACATAATCTTGGACAGTACAAGGTAGTTTTTTCACCGTACCATCAAATACGAAGAAAGCCTCCGTACCCATCCAAAAAGTCAGTCCGTTTACATCAGCTGCCGCATGAGCTCCAACACAACCACAGTTAGCTCCTAATTGAGTAAAACCAAAAGTAAATGGAGTTCCTACAAATTGCATACCGTGTAAAGATGTATCAGTCAAAATTAAAATTTGATTTCTAGATCGAACTGCTGTAACAATTTTATTTCCATCAGTTAGTCTTTGACCTCCTGCGGTGTTTTCAGCAGTCTCTACAAATGTGTTTATATCTTCTTGATTAGAAAACCTAACAAACATCGGATCCTGAGTACTTGATGTGCCGATAGTTGCTTCTGTTCCTAACATGACTAAATGTCTATCAGGAGTAGATACAATTGAAAAAGCACTTTTAGTTGGAGCGTTTGTAACTAAAGCTGCTCTTGTCCCTGTTCCTACTGAGGTATCCCATCTAAATATTTTTCCATCTTGTAATTGACAAAGTAAATCTTCTCCAAAGGTATCAAACTGCCATATTCTAGAACTTAACTGAATACCTCCAGAACCACCAGAACGAGCAGTTCCCCATGCGTCTTCATTCCAAGTTCCTACTCCGAAACCATAGTCAGAATAATTTACAGAAGAACCAACATTAATTTGATAATCCGCAGTAGTTGTTCCTGTTGTCGCTGTAGAACTAGCTGTTGCTCCGGCAATAATTGTGTATGCGTTTACATTTGTAATTTGTTGTATTTCAAATTCACCTTGAAGACTAGCGTTCGCTATGCCACCAGGAGTGCCTGATGTACTAGATAAAATTACGAAGTCTCCTTTAACAGCACCATGACCGGTATCGTTTACAGTTACAGTCGTGCTTCCAGAAGTTGTTGTAAAAGCATTACTCAAAGAGTTATTCTCTGACCGTAATGGAGTAATATCGTAATATGCGTTTTGATAGTTTACATACAACTTTCTATCTGTGCCTATTGCTAAGTAAGGTGAACCATCTAAACCATTCCATGTGTGAGAGTTACTAGCCATTCCAATTAAGTAAGTAGCCGTGCCACTAGTTGATTGAAACTCTGTCCAACCTCCTATCTTTTCTGGTAAGGCATATCGAAAGCGAACATTATCACAATCAATCCATCCTCCCTCAGCACCGTATTCGGTGTTCTGTTTATCAATACCTGGTTTAAGAGAAAGTTTAAAGTAACCCATTAATTAGACTCTAGTTGTTGTACCCTTTGTTCTAACGCATCTACTTTCGCAGAGAGCTCTTGTATTGCTTTTATCATTGGAGATATAAATTCTTGATATCTTAATGATTGCCTAGAGTCGGAATCACTTGGATCGTCTAAAGTCCAACCGCCAAACAAACTTTTATCAACACCTTGGTTATCTAAAACTGTGACAACTTCTTGAGAAATTAAACCATAATGAAATCTTGTTCCTGAGCTATATGCATATTGAGCAAAAGAAGTTGGAGTTCCCTCCTGTGTTATGTTTCCTCTTCCTCCTTGATTCATTTTATATTTTCTAGGTGTTAAAGCATTTACAAAATTTAAACCTAAATCGGTATCTTGAATGCTATTTTTTATTCTAGAGTCTGAACCAACTGTAGGATTGTTCGCTAGATAAATATCTGAGAACCTACCCCCAGGAGCACCTATGTCAAGAGTTCCGTCTTGAGATGGCACAAAATCTTGAGAGGTTGAGTTATTACTAGCATTCAAACCTATTTTTGAGGATCCGTTAGAAACTAAGTTTAACTGACTACTATTCTCGTTAATTCCATAACTAGAAGATTTTAATTGAAGTGCTGGACTTGATTGATTAGTGCCAACAACTAAATTGCTTTGAGTAGATTGACTACTAGATCCAGTAGTTTTTACAACTCCGGTTATTCCACCACCTAAAGTAAGAGTTCCAGAGGTTGTAAAACTTCCAGTTAAAGTAATTCCATCTACTGTTCCAGAACCACTAACAGAAGTTACTGTTCCGCTTCCTGCCGCTGGAGCCTGTGAAACCCAAGCACTACCATTCCATGTGAGAACATCATTTGTGGATGAGCCTGTTCTTACAGTAAAAGCTCCTGTTCCATTACCAACTAACACAGCACCACTTGTAACAGACGTTAGACCAGTTCCACCATTAGCTACAGCAAGAGTTCCTGTAAAATTTGCAGCTGGAAAACTATCAATAGCAGCTAACGCGTTGGTTCCTGAAAGATAGACAATACCAACTTTTCCTTGTGCAATCGTTACTCCTGAACCAGACTCCCCTGTAAGTTTTACAGTCATGTCATGGTTTATACCGTTTTTAACAATATATACTTTTTGGATTGCGGGAAGATTTAAAGTAAACGCACCAGAAGATGATCCTGTTATATTTAGATATAACTGTCTAAAATCTAAATCTTGAGAAACATCATCGCTAGTGCTAATCGTGTGAGAAGTACCAGATACAGTAACTGATTTGTATCCTCCCATACCTTTTACGATTTGCTTTAAATTATTATTTGTAATACCTCCCCACGTTCCAGATTCCGTTCCTGGAGTGATGAGGCTAAGTTTTAAATCATTACCATATGTCTGAGCCATTTTTTAACCTCTAATTAATTACGTTTGTCCATGTTGCACTTTGTGAATCATCTACAGGATCCCAGATAACTGAAGAACCAATCGCTCCTACAGCTCCAACCCCAGAAACAAGTACATCTTGTCTAAATTGTACAGTTACATCACCTATTTGTCCTGTTCCGTTTACTCCAGTAACATTCACCGGAGTAACTACATTAATAGTAACATTACCTACAGAACCAGTTCCTGAAACTCCTGTAGGTGTTACGCCAATTCCCTCACTTACAGAAACAGTTCCAACACTACCAGTAGCCTCTACACCATCAGGTCTAGCTACATTAGGCTCGTCACCTGCTATAACAGTTCCTACTGCTCCGGTTCCTGCAACTCCGGTGAGAACAAATCCTACGTTAGGAACACTAACAGTTCCTACTGCTCCGGTTCCGTTTACGCCTGTTAAGGTAACAGTAACATTTCCGCCAGCATCTACAGCAACTGTGCCAACTGCACCTGTTGCTTCAACCCCTGTTAAGGAAACACCTACATTAGGAACAGATACTGTACCAACTGCACCAGTTCCTTCTACACCTGTAGCATCTACATTTCCATCTGCTTCTACAGTTTCATTGCCTAGCTGACCTGTTCCTTCAACTCCTGTTACATCTACAGCAAAGTCTAAATTTACAGTTACATCGCCAACTTGATCAACAATGTTAATTTGACCACCCATTGATGAGTGATACTGACACGCATAGTACAAGGTATCAGGAGCACCAAAAGCTACTGTAAAGGTTATCGTGCCAACCTGAGCTCCGTTGTTTGTAACACCTGTGTTGTATACATTTCCAGAGCTGTATGGAGGAGCAACTGTTTGTATCCAAAATGGATGCCCAGAAGCATTTACATCAAAGTAATAAGTAAGTCCTCTTGTTAAAGTTAATGTTGGATTACTGGCACCATCAATTACATAGTTTCCAGAAGCATTGTTTGATACAGCGTAGCGGATTTGACCGTTTTCTACTCCAGTTAAATTTACATTAGCACCTGTGCCTTCTGTGACACTAACTGTGCCAACACCTCCTGTAGCATTTACTCCTGTAAGTGTTACAGTTACACCAAAATCTACGGTAACATTACCAACACTTCCTGTAGCATTTACTCCTGTGAGTGTTACGGTTGAACCAAAATCTACGGTAACTGTGCCAACATCTCCTGTCGCTCCTACTCCTGTAACATTTACGGTTACATTAGGATCAACTACTACACCTTCTGAAGAGTAAGGTGCTTGTGAATAGGAAGCGTTAGAGTATGACATTTATCAATACGACCAAATAGTAGGTCTTGGCCTTTCCGTTGAGTTTTCAAGAGTATCTAAATGAATGAAGCGTCCTGAGCCCTTTTGTTGTATACCGATTCCGGTAAAACCTTTACTTAATGCTAAGGACAATAAATGAAAAGCGTCTTCTCTCGATACCGCTATATCCGCAGCTTGTCCTGTAGTGTGTGCTCCAGGGGTTTGTTTCTTTCTTTCAATTGGATGACTAACGTGCCTATATCCAGAAGTTATCTTCATAGGCTTACCGAATGCTAATCTTAAATCGTTAAGTTTCTCTATAAATTTTGGGTTCATGTCACATTGTCCAGTATGCGAACATTTAAATTCGTGCATGGAAAAGTATGTACTCGTATTCCAATCCATTTTCATTTCTTCATTAACCCCCTGATTTCTTCTGTTTTATCTTTACTACCTACCGAGCTTCCAAAATAGTATGAGCATACTAGGCCTACCAAAGTTGTTAGATTTCCTAACAAAAAGATTAAAATGTCTTTGTTTGCAGGAGTAACTTCTAAAAACAATATAACTGCAAATAAAGCAAAAGCTAAACCCACAATTCCAATAGCAAGCAAACTGGTGATAATTTTATTTAACCAGGGGCTATGTTCACTAGTGCTAATAGCCATTTCACGTTGTCTTGCACTATCTTTATCAGCAAACTCAGCTTCCATGCGTTTGAGACTTCCGTCTTGCTCCATCTTCTTTAATTGCTGAAGAGCCTTTTGTTTAGCTTGTGGATCGGGAATAAGCTTGTCTACAAGCTTTTCTCCTATTGGTAATAACCCTGATATTAAATTAAGCACTTGTTTTTTCCTTTTCTACTTTGTAAAACAACTTCTCTAGTTTACAACCTTTAACAGTTCTTGGCTCAAACCAGTTAAAGCCTCTCCTACTATTTGCACACCAGTAATAACATAAATCTCTTTCCACCCATTGCAACTTACAATAATACTGATCCACATTCGGAACTAGCGTAGCCATCCAAAAAGCTACGGTGATCATTTACTTGCCTCTACAATTGCTGTCCACGCAAAATGTAATAACCATATCAAAATCAATACAAGGGTTCCAATTGCCACTCCCATTTTCGTGTTATATAGGAAAGCTTTCCTCCTTCGCATCTGATCATATATTTGAGCCTTGCGTTTGGCTCTGACCTCGCGCCTGATCTTAATGAAGGCTTTATAGCCATAAGGTCCATCGAGCCCAAGATGGTGAAGTTTTCCCCAGGTAAATTCATGGCGGATTGCATCTTCCATCTCTTTAATTTTTTTCTTTGCGACAAGTTCATCAAAAGCCTCCGCAGTTTCACTTTTATCCCATGTTAGTTTTTGCCATAAAGTAGGCTTCTTATACTTCTTTTCCTGACCCATCCATTCTTGTAAATCAGAAACATGGCCACTCCAAACAGATAATTGATTGAAAATATCCTCTATATCTCTTCCAACTTGAATGGCTTTTTTGACACCATTGAAAGCTAAAGAAGCTGCTGAAAGTATCGTTACTGGATCCATTGTTCATTCATCACCTATTTTTAAATGCCTTTGTAGGAATCGTGACAGATGTTTGTGATGGGTCATATCGAGCAGTACCCACCGTTATTCTTAAATCATCTAAATACATTTCTGCATTTCTTGAAGACGTAGAAATACCACCAAAGAAAGCCTTCCTAGAAGGACTTCCTATGTTGCCAGTATGTGTTGCGGTGCTCTTTCTTGTTCCATCTAGGAAATACGCACACGCACCAGATGCTCCACGAACTACAGCGTGATGATGCCACTTACCATCTCTTAAATTATCGACAGCACTTAACATTGGAGAAGCATTGTTATACTCATGGACAAACATTGGAAATGTGTGAACAGCTCCTGTGTACAATGTATACCAAGATATTGCACCAGCACTCCATGAACTGCCTTCAGTTGACATAAACATTCGATAATTTGATGTTGAAGTAGTTATTGGAATTAACGCCCAAAATTCAAAAGTAAATTGACCTGTTCCAAAACTCATTGTTAATGGACCTGCATTTTGCGTTAATACATCACTTGTACCATCAAAATAAATACTGCCATTACCATATTTTTTAAATTGTCCTTTTCCAGCACCATTAGTTCCTACGTTAGCGTTTACTCCTGTATTACCTTCTGCTTCAAGATTACTTTTTCCTGTGCTATCTATCACAGCACCATCGGTAAAATTAATTAATATTTCGGTATTTGTAATTTCAGTAAAAGGAGCAGTTGGAGGAGTGAAATCATTTTTGTATAAACAAGTTCCTTTCAATATTCTTAAAGGTCCTATGTATCCATTAAAAGGACTCGCTCCGGTGAAATTAATTTCATCTCCTATATTCAAGCGTTTTGCGTTAGAGTAGTTTCTAATATCCGTAAACGAACTTTTTTCAACTCCATCTACAAACATTTTACTAGTTGTTCCTGAACGTGCTACAGCAATATGACTCCATTGATTAGGATATACTCCGGTAGCTGTTAAAAGACCTGCGGTAAG
>JGI25132J35274_1000402_pt1 | contig 11669 bp, 19 predicted proteins | sample ETNvirenome_6_30_FD_35274 | JGI IMG/M metagenome (IMG submission 35274)
GTAAATCACTATCATGTAAACTTACTTCTGTGCTATAATGTCTATGACCCGGATGGGTTATTTGCATTAAATCACCAATAGAAATCAAAGAGTTTCATCTCCTTTTTCAAGTAAAGACTCTTTGATTCTTTTCCAAGTTTCGGGAGATTCTTTAGATAATTCAACTTTCAGCACATTGATTGTTTGATTAACTTGCGGTGTATCAGATTGAGTTCCCCATTGGTCGTTCATTTTCATCATATCTTTAATTGATTCACGAACTTCTTTGTGTAAACTAACCGCATCCCTAACAAAACCATCTTCGTGTATACTAGTTTCATCAAGGTAATCGTTTAACCTTTGATTTAATCTTTCTACATTATTCCTTAGTGTATCCATTTCTTGTCCAACTTGTATCGCTACTTCTGTAGCCGCAGATTGTTGAACTAAAGGTTGAAAATGATATTTCATGTGATGCAACAAAGTGTTTTCACTAATTTCTAATTGTTCCGCTATTTCTTGAGAAAGAGAGCCATCTGAAAAATACATTGACTCTATTTCCGCTCTACTAGGATTTGTACAAATCTTACAAGTATGGTTAGAAGCCATATGATATTCACCCATATGGTTTCTAAAATGTCGGTCAGCCGTGTTTGCTCTCCAACCCATTTCTTTGTCTATTTGCTTAGGCGACATATCNCCATTGAGNAACGCTTCTTCGTAAATGGCTCTTTCAGAAGATGTACAAAAAGCGCATGAACGCTTCGTTATAGCATCCCCCATGTAAGTATTGAAGAAATGTTCAATAGATAATACTATCGAGTAATTCTAGAGTATATTGCGGTGATAAACATGAAAGAAAGAAAAATCCCAATGATATAAACCGATGATTCTTGAGCATTTAATTCATTACCCTTGAACATCAATATCATTAAACCAACAAGTATAGCACTAATGAGTTGCACCATAATCATATCAATAATCACACTTCTTTTAGGAGAAAAGAAATGCATTGAAACTTCTGCTACTGAACTAGGTACATATTCGGTTGGAGTAATTTTCGGCATCATGTTATCACCTAAAACCAAACAGACTTCTAGCAGTAGTTCCTGCGGCAGAACCTATGCTTTCCATCATCGTAGAATCAGATAAAGCACTAGTTAAGGCTGTTTGAAGAACACTTTGCTCGGATAAAGCAATGATGTTTGCTCTCTCTTGTAGAGCATTATTTACATTATTCTGAGAAATATTTTGTAAATTGTTTAGTTGTGCAATTATATTTTCAGCAGAAAGGGTTTGTAAATCACTTGGTAGAGATTGTAAATCTAAATTCATACTACCTTCATCATCAATCTTGAATGTAGAGTTTTTCAAAACATTGAGAATTGAAAAAGCCGCTATATTAGAAATCATTTCTACAAATATAGGCATACTTTGACTAATAAAAAATCTGTCTATTGGTTGAATAGTATTCAACATAGAAGCCAAAATTTGTGTTTCACTAGGTGGTGTAAGAGGTTGTTGCACATATTGTTGGTTTATTCCTGCACCCCCCAACATACCCGCCATAAATGGATTTGTATTAGTAGGCATTTGAGATGAATATGGGTCAGAAGTAGCCATACTATTGGTGTAACCCCCACCTAACAAAGAGTTGCTTTGTGCGGATTGAGTAGTTGTAATTCCCAAAGTCATTGAACCACTTCCTCGCCTTGCGGAGTAGGGGGTACTGTTTGAGTCTGTTGGTTAGAACCAACTATAGAAGGGCTACTAACAGGTGGATTTACTTGAGCGTTTTGATTTAACATTGCTGTGAAAGCAGGAGTAGGTTGAGATGCCTCTAACAACTCTTTCTGAAACATCCTCATATCAAACTGAATCATAGTAATATCGTTGTTTTTAGTTTCGGGATTAGGTATGTGCCATATGTTAATACCCTTAGATTTTACAGAATCTCTCTCAATTTCTTCAAAAAATTGAGCATATTTCTCCACTAAACTATGTTGTGGTTCTGATGGGCCTGTTATAGCAGTTACAGGTACAGTAACTAAACTAACACCCTTCTTCATTTTATCCCTAAATCTAGAAGGTCTAAGTTCATCTTCTCTTTCTTGTTCTGCTTCCCACTTACAAAGTAAATGATAAAGATGTAAATGTTCGGGGCAATAAGTTCCTTTCATCCTTCTACCGCTTGTTACTTTATCTTGAGCAAGGAAAGCCTCTACCTCTCCTGTAATTGGATTATTCCAATACATTTCCCAAAGAGAACGGCCCGATTCTTCATCGGTTATTCTTTGGTATAGGTTATCTGTTTGAATTAATTCAGCACAATCACAACCATCCACGACACAAAGATTGGTTTGTTTGTTATAAATATATTTTCTTCCAAACAATCTAGCAGGACTTAAAATATGTCTTTTAGCAGGGCTAAGAAGACGATATGCTTGTTTTATGTCCTGTTTTCTAGCCTTTCTAGCATCGGGATGTGTGCTAGGATAGAAATTAACTTTTGGAACTTCTAAATTCTTTTGTTCCGCTAAATCCATCATTTGCTTCTGTGCCGATGCCTGTTCCATCAATGCGGCATAATTGAATTGAGGATTTCCTTGTTGGGATAAAGCCATCAATGCGGCTTCATTTATTTGAGCCAATGACGCATTAGGTTGCATCGGAGTATTTGTGATTTGGCGATACATATTATCGGGAATGTCCAATACCATCGTTTATCGCCCCGGCTTCACCTTGATATACAATTCGCCATTTTCCCCACTTTCTAGCCGCCAAAACAGTTTTTCTCCCGCTTTCAAGTTAAATTGCTCTACTATCCAAACAGGCACAGTTGTTCTGATACTCTTAGAGCCGCCACCTGTATGAACTAATTTAGTAGTATTTCTCATATTTACACCTAACTTGTTAGTAATTCAACCATAGTGGCTTCGGTATTCCAACCAATTCTTGTAGCCATAAAAGAGCGTTTGGTAGGTATACCCGCTTTTTGTAATCTAATTAAATCATCACGAAATGGGTCGAATATTTTGTGTTCGCCTATTCTTCCTTGAGGCCAAAGTTTAGCCGCATCGTTATCGAAAAATCTGTCTGCTTTGTTAGCAACCAACATAATTACTTTAGGAGTATAATTTCTACCTTTCCACCAACTCTTAAGATTTCTATATCTATATTGTTTTTGAGTTATATTATCAACTAAGAATCTAAAACCTGCAATTTGTTCTAACCCTTCCGCCTCTCCTTTGAAGGCTCGGTCATCGAATAAATATACAATGGCTTCAACTTGGCGAGTTACAGCATCATCCATCCACAAATTCCAAAATCGCTGTTGGCCGCCAATATCAGAAGAATGAACTAATCTTCTTTCACCTTCCCACTTTACTCTTTTTCTAGTAGGTCTAGGAAGTATGTAACGAGTCAGTAATTTACTATGTTCGGTTCTTTCATCTTCGGGAATTTCTTCCATTTCACCCGGTGTAGTCATATATCTGTCTAATGTTGTTTTACCAACCATACTAGTTCCATAAATTCCAACCTTTCTAGGTCGCCAAGAATTATACAGATGTTGCCCCCAAAGAGCCGCGCCTACCAATACACTACCGGACATGGACATAGCATCAACTCACCAAACCTGTTAGCCATACACCTAAATCATTCAGTTTACCATAGAACCATTCAACTGTCCAACCCCATAAAGTAAAATCAGAATATGATTCTAAGGCACTTACACCTAAAGCAGTAAAAATTGCTATTATGATTGTTCTAACCCAACCAATTGTCCATTCGTATGTGTTATCGAATGTGTTAGCAAGATGCATTGCCCGAAGTGTTTCTTCTACTGAATCATCTTTTGGTGTCTTGAATATTTTCCCCATGTTAAATCACTAATTTTTCTTATATCTTAAATCCGGTGTTCCATCCTTCTTCAACCGAATATTCGATTCTTTTTCCAAGTCATTGGCTAAAGCATTTAATTCTTCGGGAGTAGGAACATAATTATTGATAGCGTGGTTATATGCCTGTTCAGATATAGCATCTAAATTTCTAGGGGGTGTTACATTTTGTTGAGATAGAGTATCTAACCCTAAACTCATAACACCACCACTTTGAGGAACAGTTGGTGGTATATTATTTGGATTTTGTTGGGTTAGGAAATTTTCTAATGCTTGTGGATTATTTTGAAAAACCGCTAAATCTTTCTGCAACTGCATTTCTTGAATCCTAAGTTCCAACTCCATTCTTCTTTGCTCATGGTCGCTTTGCATACCACGAAGGCGCATTTCGTATTCTCTTTGTCTGTTTTGTTGGTAGACTCTTTGTTGCATAGATTGTTCAAAGAACATCTTGAATATGTAAAAACCTAACATTTGTACAGCCAAAGCACCCATAGAATAAGTCATTCCATTCATCCAAGAGTCGCCACTTGCACCTGCGGGTAGCCAAACACCCGAATCAAAAACGCCAACTGCTAATCCAACCATAGCAGATTGCGCCAATATCAAACCTGTTAATCTTAATTCCGAAGTATCAACTTCGCCATCTCTATTCCAATCCATAGTAATGACCCTGTATTAGACCGCACTATAGGTCACTTTAAGAAAGTTAGGACAATTGAGAGGATATTTCCAATGTTTCATTATTATCTATATATGAATAAATATATATTTATTTAGTATAGTAGTAATAAAGAAAAATTAGAATAATAGCCTAATCACCCATTTTGGGATAAAAGACATGAAAGCCTCTACAATCAAGACTTATCATCCCTTAGAGTTCCACGACCTTTGAAGTGCCTAGCCCGATTATCGTGTTCATTTTCTAGAGTTAGTTTTCCGCCTTTGGTGTGGCTTACATCTTTACCGTTACCCGAACCGTAAATACCCCTGCGTCTGCGTTCACGATTCAGTTCAACTCTATACTTGACCCGTTCCGGGCTAGACTGATATTTTGTATCATATTCCAATTTGTGCTTTTTTGCTTCGGGCGACATCTTTCTCTCTTTCAACAATTGAAAAGCAATTTCCATTGGTTCTCCCTTAATTGTTCTTGGATAAACAAGCCCTTGTTCAATTAATTGGTCTAAACCCAATCTAGGAGTTTGTTGCCATTGATTCCATGAATATTCATCATGTGAGCCTCTCATGGGTATATTGGGATTTCCTATTAATTCTTCCAACCAATCCCAAGTTTCATCATTTTCATTTAGCAATCCTTGATTTATCCAATAAGGATGAGATGCAGTTTCGGGAGTTGGGATTCTAAAGTAAGATTCGCGGGGAAAACCACCGTATTGAAATCCTTCATTTGCTTTTTTATCTGCTTCACTACCTGTACGATAATAATTGGGTGACTGTGTAATTCCAACCAAAGTTGTGGGTCTACTATGATGGAATGTAACATCGGGATTAAAAATAGTTCTCAAATCAGCAGGACTCACCCAAGTTCCTTCCAATTCATATCCTTGCTCGTAACCCGGTAAAGGGCTAAATTCTGATAGTGTTTGTTCTTGGATTTTTTTTGGAACAGGTTGTCCTATTTCCTCAAAATGCTGTATTGCATTTTGTTTATCTCGGAGTTGTTGTAATAAATTTTCTTCCCAACTTCCACTCATACCCTTAACACTACTTCTACCCTTATCCCCTCTATGGAACTTAGTGGGTTTATCATATAGTCCTAAATTTACATATTCGCTAGGCATAAAACGAAGCGATTGGATTGGGGTTTCTTCATCCCAATCTCGCAATTGCTTCTTTATGCCTATGAACATTTTAACAATTCCATCTTTTAAGAGAAGCACCTTTTGGAGTAAGTTTTCCATCTTTACTTGTTGGGCCTTTCACTCCGGTCATGCGAGCGCAAAATGATTTTCGCCTTTTGGCTTTTTTACTACCCGGTTTAAGTTTTGAAGGCTTGGTAGTTACAGGTGGTTTTAGATTAGAACCTGTTTCTCTTTTTGCTTTAGCACGACCCTTAGCACTTAATCCGCCTTTTCGGTGGTGTTTATTCGGGTTGTAGCCGTGAAATGGTTTATTTTTTTTTTTAACACATCGAATGCTGTGTCGAATGCCTTTTTCATATCTTCATCGGGTTTAGAAGTATCTTCGGGTTTTTTAGGCATTTTTGGCCCAACTGCTATTACAATAGCAACACCACCCTTTTTCTTTTTCTTATCAACCATGTTACCTACTCCTTGTAACTCTAACCAAACCCGTTTGCCTTCGCATCTTCGGCCTAATACTCCCACGACTAAGATTCCTTTTATACATATTTCGGGTTTTCTTATTTTTACCCGCTCTAGCAAGCCTTTGGACTCTTGCTTGTGCTAATCTTTTTGGCCTACTTTGGATGTAAGATTTACTCTTTACAACCAATACGGGTTCTTCGGCCATATATTTCGGATTCTACAATATGTTTTTGATGTTGCGCTCATTCGGATGTTTAATGCCCGGCCCACTTGCCGCTTTACTTCCTCTTGCCGGAAAATTGCTTGGGGGAACAGCATTGAGGGGTTTAGCAACGGCAGGTGCTAGACAAGGTGCGGCTGTGGCGGCAAAAGAAGGTGGTAAAGCCGCCGCTAAAGAAGGTGGTAAACAACTAGCACAAGAGGCCGCTAAAGAGGGTGCTAAGAGCATGGGAAAGGATTTTGCGATGAATCAAGCCTTCAATACACTCCAACAATCACATCAAATGAATCAACAAAAAGATGCAGAACATCAAAGGCGTGTTCAAGACCACGCACAATCAAGCCAACAAGGTACTACTACAGGTTTCGGCCAATAAATTAGCGTAATCTTGCGCTAAAAACAATTTTTCCTCATCAATAACTTCCATAGGGATTTTCTTTTCTTTAGCCCAAGATAGCATTTCTGTTGTGGATATGTTCGCTGTTGGGTAATCTGAATTTACACAACCACCAAAATTTGTGATAGAAGTATCAAATTCTCTCACATCTAAGGCATAAGCCAAATTTACCTTTTCCATATATTTCCCTTTTCCTTTGTGTAAATGCAAGGCCAAATTAAATTTATTTTTAGGAAGCATACCTATCCGTCTTAATATACTCTCATTTTCAGCATCACCGTTAGTATCGCACAGAACAATGGTTTTTGCTACTGTGGATAGGTATTCTACTAACTGCAAAAAATCTTCATCAAAGAATTTTTCATCAAAACTATGGCTAATGTAGGCTCTTACATTATCTCTATTGTGATTTTCCAACATTCTAAGATACATGAGTAGCACTTCATCAAAGCCTTTACCCAAATTTTTCCTGTTAAACTCATCATCTAGTGAAATATTAATGTTAATGTTTTCATAACCGCCCTTTACTGCTCTACTATATCCTTTTTCATTCAAAACAAGCATCGAACAATTAGCATCAGTCAAAATAGACAAATGTTCGCTATCTCTCATAGGTAGAATTTTGGGAGAAACACAACTACCAACCTCAATATGCTTCAAATTTGCATCTATCAACATAGAAATCAATTTTTTGCGTTTATCTAGAGGGATTTCAGTATTCAATACCTGTAATCCATCTCTTGGGCCAACTTCGTATAAACGCAAATACACGGCGGTGCAGAAACAGCACTAGTTTTTAATTATGATTCAAAAACTGCAACCAAAGTTCTTTTGCTTCGCTCTTTTTCAACTCATCATTGCCGCTCAAAATATCATGCAGGGCATTGTTGATAAAATTGGATTCTGCTTTGGAGAAAGCAATACCAATTGGTTGGCTCTTAATTAGAAACCACGCTTGGTCGAAAGCGGTCGAAGCACTCAAAGTGTCCTTCATCGGGGTCAATACGAGGGTTGTGTTATAAATAAGGCTTTCTAATTGCCGTTTTTTCATTGTTTATTTGCTTGGTATCTATCGTAATCTTCTTGCGTTGGGAAATATCCGGGTTGGGGAACTACGCCTTGTTGGTATAAATTTCGATAATCTGAAATCGTATTCATTATAGGTGAACCTTCTGCTATTTCAATCGGTTTATATCTTGGTGCTATATTTTGATTATAGAAAACCAATTGTTCCGGCGGTATCGTATCTAAACTTATTTTTTCGGGCAAACCCGAATCGTGAGTTTCATCTATGTTTCTCTCACCTAATTTATTTGGTGGTAACATTCCTCTCACTCCAACCACTCTTGGGTCATCTACAACTCGCTTTAATTGACCCATTACTTTTAATGGGGTTTCATCCGGTTGAGTTAGAAACACAGCAGGTTTCATTGCATTGATTATTGCTTCTCTTTGTTCTTCGGGAGTTAAATTAGTTGGTGAGTCATATAATTCTCTAACTTCTTCGGGCATCATATCGTGGATAGCAGGTAAAAGACCACTATACTCATGGTAATCATGTTTACGATTTGTGGGATAAATTGGTGCTGATTCGGGTGTATGCAATTTTGCTTGTTCTGCTTCCCATACTCCTTGACTTCTTGTATTCGCAAATTTGGGGTCTAAACCACGCGCCATAATACTAGGAATATCCCTTTTTCCGGCCATATGAGCATACATTACAGGTTCTTCTCCTGCATTTATGTTTCCAAAATTTGTTAATTTTAATTGGGTGTGTGGTTTATGAGTGCCTTTTTGGGGTGGATTTGCTTCTAAATATTCCAATAATTCTTTTTCATTAGCAAATTCTTTGTTTCCTAATCTAGTTTTTTCATATTGTGGGTTTGGAGTATATTCATTATGTACCGCTTCGCAATAATCACATATCGGATTGTTGTGAAGCCAACCACATTCTTCGCATTCGGTATACATACGACTTGTGTATGCGCTACTTAAATTCAAATCGCTATCATACACATTGGATTCTTTGAGAATCACCCATGCTTGGTTGAAGGGGTTCACAATTTTTCCCCCATATAGACTGAAAGCAAAAAATTAGTCATATATTGTGAGAGGGTTATTGCCCCAAAAAGAAGTCCGGTTACTGCAAACGGCCCAACCACGATGAATGCTAACACGGCCCAATCCATTTTACCGCCTCAATCGTAGCGAACCAATCTCTCCCTCATTGCGGCTCTATCTTCCAATGCTTGTCGGGCTTGACGATTTCTTTCTTGGATTTGCATAATCTGTGCTTGTTGTTGAGTTACAAAATTTTGCGAACCGGGCGGATATTCAACCATATCTGTGATTTCTTCTTTGAAAAATTTCCAAGATTTTGTAAAACCTGTTTCTTCATTAAAAGGAGTTCCTTGAAAGGTAGGTGTAAGACTTGGAACTTGTGAATTAGGTATTAAAGGATAAGCCCATTTTTCTACAGCAGGAGTAAATTTTGGATTAATACCATGTGGTTCTCTCCTATCATGTAACAGCGTGTCGAACCAATTTCTATCCACAGGTTGCCAATCATACTCTACTCTTGAACCCATGTTCTTATCTTCACCGGGATGAATTTCTCTATCTATATCAGATGCAAAACCTGTTTGTGGTTCTTGGCGGTAAATCCCTCTTTGATGTATAGCGTCTTGCATTCTTTTTTCAGCGTTTTGCATTCTGTTTTCACGCCTTGCCGCAATTCTTCTATTTTGGTGGAGTTCCGGCCTTGTTGAAAATTTACTATATCTAGGATTAAACTCCCTTTGACCCATAGAAGATATTTTTCTTCTTCCTGTAGGTTCTCTATGTCTATACAAATTTGACTCTAAGTCTTCTTGTATGTTGTCTGCATCTTCATAACTCATCTTGAAAAGTTCTTCAAATTCTTCTCGGTCTGCTTGACTGTCCGGTTGTATAGGTCTTACAAGTGGATTATTTAGTAATTTAGCCGATTTTTCCGCAAAACCTCTTACTCTTGGGTCTATTTTACTTGGGTGTATTAATCCACCCGCATCTCCCCTAGTCAAAGGATTGAATCGGTATGTTGGATGGAATGGGTTGAACGGTGGGGCTACACCAAAATTTTCCGGCCCACCAACTGTTCCTTCTTTTCTACCGTAAATATCAGCAAGCGCACTTCGGGTTGAAGGCGTTCTCATGTATGGGCCGCCTTCTTCTTGGTCTAAACCCATATTCTCATTTTTGAGAACAAACCAAGCCTTGTCGAATGCGGTCATATCATTTCACCTGTTTCATTGTTACCAAATTGAATTGCACCCGATTCAAAATAAGGGTAGGGATTTTGTTGTACATTTTCGTATAATTCATCTAAACTGTAAGGATATTTTGCGGTACTAAGAGTCAAATGATGGTTGCCACCTTCATCCTGCTCTCTATCAATTTTTGTCCAAACCCATTCGGGATACAAAGGATTGTGTGGTGCAAACGGGCCACCTTCACCCATTACTTTCGCTCTAAAAACTCGCTCATGTGTGCCTGTAGGCGGTGCATCTTCACCTAGATGTTCAACCCATTCATTTTTATCATAATCGAAAGGGTGCAACCACGGACTCCAAAATCCATCTTGAGCAAATTCGATGCTATTACTAGCGGCTACATTCATTAGGTCTTTTATAGCATCACTTTCGGATTCATACGCCGGATACCCGTTAAACGGGTCTTCGGGTTGATAACCATCAATAAACGGTATAACAGCAACTTGATGCCAATCCTTTTCATTTTCGGGCTTAGGGGCGGTCGGGCCTATTCTTTTTTTACCATCACCTTTGAATTTTTCAGCAGTTTTTGTAGGAAGTTGTATGAATGCCCTAGCATCATCAATACTTTCTCCAAAAGACATGGTTTTACGCTTTCCCATTTCTCTTTCGGGGTTTAATTGCCTCTTGAACCATTCCAATTGTTCGGGTGTTGGACTCTCCCGCTTCTTTTCTTCTTTAAGAAAAGCCCACGCATTATCAAAAACGGTAATAAGACTCACCTACTGAACTAAATCTACACTCCAATCATCGTCTTCATTAGGGTCATCTGTATAATGAGGGAACATGGGTTGGGGCGGGTTTAGAGGCTCTCCGTTAGGCATTTTTTCGTTCAAAGCGGCGGCTCTTGCTTTTCTTTGACTTGCTTCCGCCATTTCTTTTGTTTTGTGAGAATTAGCAAGCACTTTAGCATCTTGATAATCCATTTGTAGAGTCTGAACCAAGAAATCAATCAACGCTTCTGCATCCAAATCTTTGTGAGAGTATTCTTCTTGCGCCCCACCATTTGAATCTCCATTTCCATTAGCCATAGGCGAAGGGCCACTTGAGGGCGGGAAGCCCATTTTAAGGAAATACCAAGCATCTTCAAATGCATTCATTAAAAATCACCTTTGTTCAAAATTTCCACCTTTATAGGGTGTGGTTGAGTTATCGGTAGCGGTACTCATCATAATGTGATTAAAGTAAGATTCTGGAACTTCTGGATTATCTTCTATTAGTTTTTGCCTTCTNGCATTTGCGTAATATGGTATGTGTATTACCCCACTACCTTCGCAATGTGGACAAGTCATTTGTTCCGTAGGTGTTGCTTGAGGATTTTCCTCGTTTTTTAGCAAAGACCATGCCTTGTCTAAAGCACTCATCATATCTCCGACACATAGTCAGCATATCAAATTTTTCTGAAATTTTTTTTGAAGGACACACCATTTGCACAAAAAAAGTGCTTTCATTGAAATTTTGTCGCTCGTCTGTGTGCGGTTAAAAGAGTGCAAAGGGTTGTGCAAAAGGTATCTCTCCTTCTAAGGGCTGTGCAAAGGGGGGGTTGTGGGGGCGTGGTGGTTGTGCAAAGGT
>JGI25132J35274_1000403_pt1 | contig 11650 bp, 39 predicted proteins | sample ETNvirenome_6_30_FD_35274 | JGI IMG/M metagenome (IMG submission 35274)
ATAAAGGTTGGAAAGACGAATTTGTCCTTATTCTCGTATCTTTGCCTATCCTTGTATTGGTGTATTCTATTTTCACTGACGATGCTGAGATACGTAATCGACTAGATATGTTTTTTGAATACTTTAAGAACTTACCATATTGGTACCAGGCAATATTCATTGGAGTAGTGTCTGCTATTTATGGTCTTAAAGGTGCTGATATTATGAGAAAACCTAAATGAATGTTGCCAAAAAGATTAATAAAAAACATTTAAAACAACATACAGTAGGTGAATGTAGGTGGTGTGATAAACCTATATCTAGTATTGAATCTTATATAACATTTAAAGATAACAAGTTTTCTTGTATTAAATGCTATAGAAACTCAGGGCATATGCTGCCTTTTTGGGATAAGGAAAATAAATTTAATGAATAGACAACCATTAAATATTGGAGAAGAAGCAAGAGTTCAAATGCCTATGAAGACAGTTGCTAGTTTAATAGTAATTGTAGCAATGGGTGTATGGGGTTATTTTGGTATTGTAGAAAAACTTAATCAAACCAGTACTAGATTAGAATTAATGGAAAAAAAAAAAAAAAAAAAAAAAAAAGGACAATTAGGTTCTCTACCTGCAGATTCTGAGCAGTTTATGATGATCGAAGATCTTTATAAGACTACTGATAAATTAAATGCACATATTGAATCAATGGCATTGAATAAAGTTAATATAGAATTTTTAAGAAAACAAATGGATAAAGTATTAGTTGATATTGAAAAATTAAAAGATCAAAATAGAGAAATGAAATACACAAATGGGAGTACACATTGATTGAAACTGTAGTAGCATTATTGATGTTTGTAAACGGAGAGATTAAAGAACACCTTGTACAAGAAAACATGGCAGCATGCCTTCGTGGAAAACGTCATGCAGAACGTGAGTATTCAGCATCTGTATCTTACAAATGTTATAAAGGTAAAGCAGAAGTAGAAATGTATAAAGGAAGAAAATATATTAAAGCTCTAATATTAGAGTAATGGAAAAGCCTAATAAAAAACGTAATCCTTTTGCAAAGCAATTAAGACAATGGAGATATAAGATTATTAAATGTAAAAAGAGATATGATAGAAAATCTAATCGTAATCTCGTTCTAGAATCATCTCAAGATAATGGATAGCTTTTTCTATATCTTTCTTTTTACCCTTCTTCTTGTGTCGGCATATGTATTTAATGGCATTGCCTTCAGCATATGGTAAGTTATTTTCATTAATAAATAAAGCAGGTTCAATCTTCATATCTTTATAGTGATTTCCATCTACCTGCTTATTAAGTGAATTGTAAGTCATATCTTTAAATATCTCTTTGTTAGTCATTAAAAATTTAATCTAAATTGACCAGGCGTTTTAGTACGACCTGGTTTTTTTTGTAATATATTTTTTTGTTCTTCTTTTAATTGGTACATATCTAACTGCATAGCTTTAGTAAATTTTAAAGATGCATACTCTGCATCTATATCAGCATAATGACAAATAAATTTAAAATCATTAGACTTGCTGGTAAGCCAAGCAATAGCTTCTCGTTTATCATATATTTTATATTTGTATAATCCATCATACATAGCATCCTCTATTGCTTGAGTAATGATAGCCCTAAACAATTTAAGTTCAGGACTTTTCATCTATAACTTCATATGTCATACGTTGATCTACTGCATCAATTTCTTGCCAATTTAAAGTTCTTGGATCTATAGCTTTAAGAGTCTTAAATGCTTCTTCATCATTTTTTGCATTAATATATATTTCAGTATACGCAGGTAAAATAACCCATCTCTTAAACTTATAAATCATATATTATTTTTACGTCTACTAGCCTCTAACGTTCTAAAGAGATCGATAATAATTCCTTCTTTATCTCTTTTGTTCTCAAGTGTGCTCGCTTCAACCTCTGCATCAAATAGTTCTTGAATAGCTTCCTTATAAGTATCGCTTCCATAGTATGCTTGTTCCTTGGCAGCAATACTCTTATCAACTGTATTACCAGTGATATGGAGAGCTTTCTTTCTCTTAAGAAGCCTATCCAAATATTTAACATTAGCATTTGCTTTAGCACTTTTCTCGTCTGTTTCTGAGAGATACCTCAAGGCATCTTCTAATCGTATTTCCGTAATCATTTTCATTCTCCTTTAAGTATTTATTATATAATCTCATAACCCATTTATCCTTTTCGTATGTGTCTATTCCTATCATTTCTAGTTCTAGTTTGAATAGTCGATAATCTTTTTTCATTTCTCAAATTTTCTAATCCATGTAAACCACAATAATAAACTTTATTATCTATTACTACAGCTCTTTTATCACATTTGGAACATTTAATAGCAGGGCTCATAATAGAGCCCCACTATACACACTAACTGAAAGGAGCATTGTGTTCTGTTTAAAATGGTGCTTCTTCACCATCAGATTCTTTTTTAGCATCTAATATATCTCTAACTATAAGATCTATATGCTTATGTGTATCTGGAGTTAATTCTTTACCTGAAGATAACCAAGCAGATATTAGATTGCTCATTGTTAATCTATATTTTTCTTTCCATTGAGCATCAGGATCTTTTGATACTGTTGGAGTTGGTGCAGAACCATTAGGTACTGCTACTTGACCATCAAGTAATTCTATAGAAGTAGCAGTTTGATACTGCTTTCCTGTCTTACTTGTTCTTACTGGTTGAGCTGCAATCTTAAGTCTAGCACCTTTCATCCAACGTGATGCACCTAATGCCTCACCATAGATAGTCATATCACTACCATCATCTTTTGTGACGTATACTGTTACGCCACCATTGTCTTTTTCAAAAGCTCTTTTAAATGAGCATTCAAAGGTTTCAGTTTCCATTATCTGTCTCCTATTGTTGATTTGTTTTATTATATTTCCAAATTTTTGCATATCAATATATAGACTATTTCAAAGCTTTAGTCCATATATCTTGTGCAAATTCTTTTGCTACATCGTTCCATCTGAAGTTGTCGCATACCAAAGGAAATATGCGTACAACATCTTCCTTGGTTTTAGCTATTTCTAGTACATGTTCTATGTGTTTCATAGCATCTATAAGCTCTTTCAAATGATCTCTACCTACCATATCAACAGCATATGTATCTGTTGGAGAACAGTATAATAGCATTGTTTCTTTACCAAATAGATCTCTATATAGGCATTGCTGACGTACATCAGCAGCTTTTGGATACCATTTAGGATCTACTATACCACCTTTAGATTTTAATCTTCTAATATATGCAGTTGCTTTAGTATCTATTATAACATCTTTAAACTCAAAGTCAGTTTTACCTACAACATCATATTTTAGACCATACTTATCACCAGGTATTTGCATCTCATTTTGAAATGAAACTACCTCACCAAATTGTGGTAAGTTTTCCACAAATTTATTGGCTATTATAGCCGACCATTCATATTCATCTTCTATATGGTCAGTAGGAAGTAGATCGTCTACTTCATCTCGACTAAGTTCAAGATATTTCTTTTTTGTATATTCTGTGATATTATCTACATCACTGATTTGTTCAGACAGTGCATAATTTGCTCCGTCCTCTGCTGCTGATCCCATGATCATTCTTGGGTTTGCATCTGTCTCAAAATCAAACAGTTCATCGATGATCCACTTTGCTGGACTATCGAGAAAGGTATTAGTTTTAGAAGCAGAATGTCTATAATCAATTTTCATAATTTTCTCCTTATGGTTAATGACGTTCAAAAATATATAAGTACAACATATAACATTCCTTTAGATATTTTAAAAGGAAAGTTTTAATAAAGAATAGTGATCATTATAAACTCTATAATTTATCAATAATTCTTTGTTGGCTATTGCACCCATCACGCAAGTATGGGTGTAAGAGCCTGATTGCTCGACTTCATTCTTGTCAGAAGAATAGAGTTTATCGTCTTTCTAAATTTTATAACAAAAATCAGAACTTCAAGAGTTTTGTTGATTCTGCAATAGAAACTTATAATATAAAAGAATGCGTAGACAAATTGAAAAACCAGAACTAATCTCTACAATTAGAGATAAGAAAAAGATTTGGCTCAACATTAGAGAGTCTAGGCTCATGTATATGTTCCATCGTAAGCTCATATCTGTTGAAGAATATGAAGCAGGTTCACGTTATAGATTAATGTGTGAACTTATGGGTGGCAGTACAGGTAACTATTTAAAGGAACGTATAGATGGATCTAATACTGATTTTATTACTTCTTCTTTAGGTGCAGCTCTTGCAGTTAAACATTGTGATGAGGAAATTGGCAAACTAATTGCAGAAACTATGAAGTTATTCTGCTGGGCTAATTTTGGTATTATAGAAATAGCTCATCATTTGGGTTTGACAGAACGTAAAGCATCTAATAGAGTTCATGAAGGACTTTCAAGATTAAGTATTTATTATGGCTACAAAAAAGTGCACAACACTATCAGAGGACAAGGAACTAAAAATAAAGGACAAAAAGTACCTAAAGTGGGTAGCATCTAATCCTTGTATTCTCTGTCAAACAATTGGTTGTAATGCTCATCATATTCAATATGCTCAGCATAGAGGTATAAGTCAGAAAGTTGGAGATCAATTTACTGTTCCTTTATGCGTCAAACATCACCATCAATTACATAATTGTGGTATGTCAGAGCGTAATTTTTGGGANAAAATTGATATTGATCCTTTACCAATATGTAGTATATTCTACGAACATTACTACAATATGTGGAAAAATAAGAACTTTTTTTATGATGACTCAATGCTTTGGATCAAAGTTTACAACAAACTTGTACCTAAAATCCAAAATAACATTGATTTTTTACTGCAACCCAAATAAATATTTTAGTTATCCTCGCCAGAGGTACGTAAATTATGAGCAAAATATACAAATTTCCAAGAAAGCATAGAGCTTATTCTGACAAATTTTTAAACGGTGTTAAGCCTCAAGTTATTGGTGATTTTATTAAAGAACAAAATCCTCAACTTACTATCAAGGCTGCAGATGCTATGGCTCTTGCAATTATATATTCAACTTATCTTCAATTAGTATTTGAAGAAGAAGGTAACTTANTAGTACCTTCAATGGATGAATACGAACAATATATTTGGGCAGCTCATGACAAAAAGAAATTACACTAAAAAAAAGAAATCTATTAGAGATAAAGATACTACTGACATACCCTATACTAAAGTACGTGTTGAATGGGTNGANTGTGTATCTGATAGTGCTTGGGCATCTGAAAAAGAATTTAANAATATGAAACTGGCTTCACCAGTTAATGAAGGTTGGATCTTTTCNAAAGACCGTAAATCAATAAAGTTATTTGCTAGTTATGATAAAGAAGATGATGGAACCATCACTTTTGGAGATCGTACTATGATACCTAAATCTTGGATTGTTAAAATTACAGAGATCTAACTGGGCGAGCTACGTCAACAAGTGACGACTTCTTTTACAGTAATCTAGAATTACCAACTCGTTACCCAGTTAAATTTTAGCCACCCATCAAGTCTCCCTGATGGGTGTATCTACAAATGAAGCCCAGCAGCAATTGTTTACCGAGATCTCAGGGCTTAGGTATAGAATTTTTAAATACCTTTTTTCATATACTCTTGTATTACAGCTTCAGCACCTTGATCTTCTTTTGGGTAATACAATGTTTCTAATCGTTCTTTAGATAATTTTAATTCAGCTTTGACATGATCTTTAGCATGCTCTAAAACTTTAACTAATTCAGGATAATTTCCATAGAAAATTCCATAGATAGATAAATCATTTATCGCTGACGTTACTCGGTTTAGACCTCTTATTCTTTTTTCTATCCGAATTGTCTCGCTGTCTGGTTTGATAGTCATCTTCCATCTCCTTTATACGTTTTTTTAGTTTATCAATTTCTAATTGCTTAGTAGCAACTAAAGCTCTTAATGCTGCTTCATTACTCATTTTATTCTCCTTCTCCTATAAAGTTTTCTAAATATCCAATACGATTGTGATATTCTTTAATCCACTTTTGCATTTTAATGCGTGTGTATCAAATACATAAGCATTTTTTATTACACTTTCTAATTCAATGATTGCTTCTTGACAATCACTAATTTCATTTTGTGCTTCTTGGATTTGTGTTATTTTACTTTTTTCAAAGGTCATCTATACTCCTATCTGGTGATCTTGCCATATCTTCTAATTGTTTTTGAAGTTTACCATTTATTTCTTTATGGCTTTCTTCTATAGTTTCTAAATTAGAAATACGTTCTTTTAATTTATCAATTTCTTTACGCAATTCAAGAACAGTATCATTTTTTTCTTTTAATTTATCACGTAATATTTGTATAGTTGCTTTATCAGGCAGCTTCATCTTTTACCTCCTGGATTACACATACATTACCACAGATCACTCTTGGTGGCAACGCAGTTCTTCCAGTTCTATTAAGCCATTCCAACCATCTTAATGTGATAAATCTATTAATATCTGGTTGTCTTTCTTTGAGCATATATTCTTCATCAAAGTAAATATCAGTATATCCATCTTTTCTATTAGACATTTCTGGTATTCTTGCAGTAGACATTTCAATTAAATCACATCCAATATGTTTATACATATCTTCAAATGTAGGTTTAACTTTATAATTATGTACTTCTTTTGTACTATCAGCTTTTATTAAGTGTAATTTATACATTATTTATCTCCATATAATAATCTATTATTAACTTTAATATGATCTAACTCATCATTATTAGCTAATACTTTCATTGCATAACTAACCTGATTAATATCAGTTTTACCATGCTTTTCTTGTATTAGTTTTTGCATTTCAACTGGAGTTAATCCAGGTTGATTTTTAGACAACTCTTTTATTCTAGACATTAATCTTAATGTACTATCTTGATGTCTTACTGGTGGATCCATTAAATTTAATCTAGATCTTCTAGATAAATATCTAGCAATATAATTATTCTTTTCTTCTTCAGTCATAATTTCTATTTTAACTAGATGTACTAATGCTTGGTTAGTTTTTTTTGGTAGTTTCATTATAGCTCCTCTATTTCTATTTTATATTTACTATCTCCCATAGCAACTTCTATATCAGCTACCATAGGTCCATTAACAAACAATCCAGCATCTGTAACTTCACCTGAAAGTTTTTCTTCTAGAAATGTTTGTATTGCTAATCTAAGATTAAACAATTCTTCTCTTTTATCTGTCATCTTTATTCTCCGTTGGTTGATCTCCACATTGTAAAAATATTTTCCAATTATCTCTATGTGGTAATTCACACATATCAAACTTCATCATTGCTTGATCATATCCATCAGCATAAGTATATAAACTTATATCTAACAATGTGTTGTGAAACATATATAAATTATTTTTATCTTCATCATCTCCGTGATATTCACTTTTTTTCTTTGGCATTGTATCTCCTAATTTAGTAGTTTATCTTTGATATATTTTGATACTATCTCCATATATTTAAACCAATCCTCATAAACATCTTTGGGTTTACCTTTATTTATTTTATCTACTTCTTTTAATGCTTTTTCGGTTAGTTTATCTAATTGTTTTAGTTTCTCTTTATTACTGGGCATTGTAGCTAATATACATTAATAGGGTTATAGCTAATGTTCCTTGTATAATTAATACTCCGATCATACCTTTACGCATACGCTCTAACATTCTATCTGTATGTTTCAAAGATGTATTCATAGAATCAATTATATTAATCATTCTTTTATTTAGTTCTTTTTGATCTAACATATTTCCTCCTTATAGGGCATTTGCCCTGACATGAAATGCCGGGCAAAAGCCATGTTTATTATTATTTATTTTCAATCGCTAAAGCTGGATTAAACATATTATCAGGTAAATTCAGATTTATTTTCTGACTTCCCATCTCTTTGTTTATTCCTTGAACTGCTATGTCTAATGGTAATCCAGAGTTCAATATATGCTTAGATCGTTTCTTAGATAACTCAAGAAGTTGTAGTGCTTTACCACTTGGTCCAGCATAATATGCTTTCTCAGTTTCTTCTCTACATATCTTCTTTAAAAGTAGATCATGTTCTTCAGGATCTTTAAGCATAGACATCTCAATGTTTGTATTCCATTTTCTTACTTTGTTATACTTTTGTAAGATGTCGTACATTTTTTCGATCTCTTTATCCAGATCATTCTTTTTCTTATCTTCCATTGCTTTTTTGTTTTAACAAAATCAGTATAATCTTTATACCTTTCTGTTATAGATTCCATTACATCATCTAGCTTTAATTTTTCTTTAAAAGCTGGATAATTATCTTCAGCAATGTTATCTATTTCGTCAATCATCTCCGATTTTAGAGCTGATTTTCTGGAGTCATACGTNTCATCNATTGTATAACTCCAGTGATCATACTCAACATTTCGGATAGGACGCATTATCTTTGTGTCTCTAGCCATTTGCTACATTCTCCTTTGCTTGTTGGTTTGATATTTCAACTAAGTTNTCTGCAGTTTCAGTCGCAGATTTACTAGCATCAACTAACTTATGAGCTCTTATTACTACAGTAGCTGCAGCAGTTTGTTGACCTATTGGATTAGTTGGTCTTACTCCAATTTCTTGTATAACTTCATCAGCAATTTTAATTTCCATTGCTATATGTTTAAACGTTTCATAACGTTTATCTTTGACTCTTTTATACAATTCTTGGTTTGATTCACCTNTAGCCATTTTTACCCTCCTTTCTTTTTATTTCATATGGTACGCATTTATCCAATGTATCNGGCGTTTCTTTCNTTACACATTGAACTATTNTATCTGCACACTTAAATATTCCTACAGATAATCTTATCGGATAACTTGCCCATGTTTGAGCAGTTTCACTGTACTTTTCGAATCGTTTCATCATATTCCTCCTTCCGTTGTTTTAAGTATAGATATNTACGTTTCGTTTTTTCGAGTTCAATATCGAACTCTTTCGTGCCTGGACTAGGCTCGATGTCAGCAGTGAGCCAAGACCAGGTATTTCTTACAGCCATTCCAGCTACAGAAAATACTAAAAATTTACCTACATTAACTATAAAATTCATCTATCTCCTCTCATTATAGAATTTTCTCTCGCAATTTTATCTTTATCTTTCATATAATTGGTATAGGCATTATCATCTATTTTATCTAATTTTCTTCTTATATTAGCTGTATTATTATTTATATTAGGTCTAGTTCTTCGTTTACGTCTTTGTTCCCAAGCGTCTAGTGTAGCTACAGGATCAGCTTTCATAATTGTTCTAGGATCCCAATTAAATGCATTACATATTTCTAACAATTGTTCTGCCATACATCGATTTTCACATTTTTCTACCTTTTGGTATTGTTGGAATGTTACTCCTAGCACATTAGCTACTTTCTCTTGTGATAGTCCATTCCACATTCTATGTATTAATAATTGTTTAGCTATCTGTTTAGCATTTTTAAGAAAATCAAATTTCTTTCTTCTGTTCATTTTTACTCCTTAGTATATTTAAGTTTTCTATTTCAACTTCTTCTGGATCTATTAATGACATGTCTAAAGTTTCAACAAAGTCTTGATCTTTATCTGTCTTTACATGCATAGATACATAATATGTGTATTTAAAATTACTCATAGTCTATCCTCCTTTCCATAATTTTTAGTGAGAACAAACAGCTCACGCAAGTCAGAGCTGGTTGGACGAGTNATTACTCTTATACTTGGTTTGCCCTCTCTAAATATTTTAACTAATTGAATCCAACCTTTTTTAGGATACAGTATCTCAAGATTTATCGATTTTATCCAATATGGTTTCCACCACTCTAAGTGTTCTTGTCTTATCACTCCACTAAACTTTTGCTTGAACATTAGATTTACTGCTCTTGCTAGATTTATTGGTTTTTCTTTGAACTTTCCTTTTATTATTACTCGGTACACTCACTACCTCCTTACAATCAGTGAATTTACTCAACCATAATAAATGATCTGCATATTGTTTAACAGTCCATCCTTTTGGTGCTTTATTTTTCTTTTTTGTAGACATCGAACTCCTTATTTATTTTATTTAATATATAATTAGTATAGATAGTACCTCCTAAACATACTAATGCTTTATCATTTCCATTATATCTTTGAGTAAATTTAATTAAATCATCCTCACTCTCAGGTGTATAAAATATTTGATATAAATTAAATTTTATTTTACTTTTTTTAGTCATTTTATTTCTTCCTTTTGTTTATCTGTTAAATCAGGATCGTTTAAATAAGCTGTTTTAATTTCTTCTTGAGTTGCAATAATTTCTATAATTTCTTCTCCATTATCGTTTAATTTAACTTTAATTAAACCTTTATCTATTGCATCTTGCATAACAAAATTTAATATTTGTTTTTCGTCCATTATTTCTCCTCTCCATAAAATAATACCTCGTTGTGTTTATCTAAACATCCAGAGCATAGCACTCTACCTTCAAATATTAACTGATAGTGTGCGTCTGCTGGATTCATTTTCTCTGTTTCGCCACATTCATGACAGGTTACAGGATACTTTTTAACTTTTTCTCTCATAAGCTCTCTATATTTATCTTTTAAATTCATCGTATTAACTTACAAGATTTAATATAGTATCTAGATCTATATGATTTATCATCATATCTATCTCCTATATTTAGTTGTAATCTTTTCTCTACCCATGNATGAAATGGCCAGATCGCAGTTCCATATTGTTTTTTAAGATCTAGCCACACTCTATGAGGCATTTGCACTCTATGTGTATGCTCTACACTCGGTTCATTACCTTTATCTAGATAATGACTTACTTTAACTTCATATGTTCTCATCTTGTTCCTCCTCAAATTTAATACCTAATTCATCATTACACATCATTAATACCAATCCTCTTAACTCTGAATTATTAAGCATATCACATCCACACATAGTCTTGATTGCTTTAAATTCTTCTTCATTGAATTGGTCTAATGACAATCCCTCATTTATTTTATATCTGAGTTCTTGAGCTTTATCAGGGGTAATACCCTCTCTCTCTAAGTAATCATCTATAAATTTAGTCATATCTATTGTAGTCATATTATTTACCCTCCAAATGATTTAACATATCTATTATTCCTTCTTCTTTTATATCATTCACCATTCTCTCAGGGTGCTCATTTATCTCTGCTTCTGCAGTATGTCTTTTTATTAATTTATCTAAATAATCTCTTACATATTTATAAACTAATAAATGCTCATCATTATTATGCGTACTCATACTCTACTCCTCTCTATATTATTAATTTAAAAACAACTTGGGCGTTCACAAAAACGCCCATAGTTGTGTATATGTTATGTCTATTTCTTATCATTGTATTCGATCGCTTCGTTAAAGTTCTCAAATACTTTACTAAATGTCTTAATTACTTTCTTACAATCAGCATCAGACATTCCATCTAGTTTTCTATATATAGTTGAATAACTCTCTCCTAGATCTATTACTATTCTGTGCTTGATCTCATTCTTCGGCAATTTAGACATCATATTTGGTATTATATTACGTATATTAAACATACACTCTCTCCTTCCTTTGATTAATTGATTTTTTTAAAATCCAAGGCGACCTTTCAGTCGCCTCAGATCTATAAGTAATTACTTAT
>JGI25132J35274_1000406_pt1 | contig 11615 bp, 13 predicted proteins | sample ETNvirenome_6_30_FD_35274 | JGI IMG/M metagenome (IMG submission 35274)
TTTAGGCACACAAGTTGGTTCTACGGCACAGCTCCTAGTATCACATGACGGGGTTATTCAAAAACCCGGAACAGACTATACTTTAGCGAGTGGTGGTACACAAATTACTTTTACAACAGCTCCTGCATCTGGTGCTAGTATCTTCATCGTGGAGATATCTGGTGCAGTTGGTGGCCCATTAGACGCAGACTTAAACGGCACAGAATTAATTTTAGATACGGATGGTGACACAAGCATTACAGCAGATACAGATGACCAGATAGATATTAAGGTTGCAGGCACAGACCAAATTACAATTAAAGATGGTGCTGTATCTCCAGTAACAGATAATGATATTGATTTAGGTACATCCTCTCTTGAATTTAAAGATGGTTACTTTGATGGTACATTACACTGTGATGTTATAGATTTAGCAGGAACAGAATATACAGCTATAGCATCAACCATGAATGGTTTAACAGATGTATCAATGGATATAGCAAATTTTCAAAATGGAATTTTAATTCAAACTGGTTCGGATGGTTCGGCCCCAACAACAGGAACACTTTCAACAGCAACAGGTAATGTTGGAATAGGGCATCAAGTAATGCAAACAATAACTTCTGGAGATTACAACGTTGCAGTAGGTCACGGAGCATTAGACGCATTAACAACCGGTAGTTATAATGTTGCATTAGGTGGTGATGGCCCTTTAGGGGCTTGTAACACTGGTAGTCAAAATGTGGCTATAGGTGGAGGAGCTTTGTTGGTTTCTGATGGAGAATCTTACAATACAGCTATTGGAAAAGATACTCTTACTGCGGCAAATGGTGGTGCTGAATATTGTGTAGCTATTGGTAATCAAGCAGGAAATGCAGTTACATCAGGCGATAATAATACTTTTATGGGTAGGGAAGCAGGNCATGACTGCACTAGTGGTGAAAACAATACTTTTATTGGAGGTTTTGCAGGAAATGTATTAACTACTGGGAGTAATAATATTTGTATTGGGTATGAAGCAGACGCTAGTGCTAATGATATATCACACGCAATAACAATAGGATATAATATGACATCATCCTCTAACAAATTTAGTTTTGGTAAATCGGGAGATGTTGTTTCAAATACTTTTTCATCTGATGCTAACTGGTCAAGAAGTTCTGATGTAAGAAAAAAACGAGAAATTTATGACCAAGGACTTGGTTTAGATTTTATTAATGATTTACGAACTGTTAATTTTCAATGGAAACCTCAAAATGAATTTCCTAAAGAATGGAATGANTACAGCGAAACTAGTTCAAATGACACAGAAGTTATTATGCATGGTTTTATAGCACAAGAAGTAAAAGAAGCTCTANATAAACANGCTAGTGAAAGAGATAAAAATTTTACTGGGTGGTCTGAAGGCGAAGATGGTATGCAACATACTTCAAGAGAAATGTTTGTTATACCTTTAATTAAAGCAGTTCAAGAATTATCAGCAGAAGTAAAAGAATTGAAAGCAAAATTGGAGGATAAATAATGGCACACGCTGACGATGCAACAAAAGCATGGGTAAGTGCAATACCCACAAAAAATTCTGATGGTAATGTAATAAAATGGAAGTGTGAATACAAATACACTCTTGCTGTTGGAACTGAAAAAGGAAATGTTAAAGGTAGTAATGGAAAATATAATGATGATTATATTCACACTTTTAAAGGTTCTATTAAAATCAATACACCAACAAAAGCACCATCTTCTTATACAAAAGCAGAGTTATTAACTTTAATGGATAAACCTCATTGGGATGATATGTTTAATAAAAAATATGCATATCACATTGCGAGTCAATCAACAATAACAACAGATACTAGCTTTGATGTTAGTACATTAAATGATTCATAATGTTACTAGGACACGGAGCAATAGGACAATTTGGTGTAGCAGAAGCGCTACCCGGAACTGTTGTTAATGCAGGCACTGTGGACGTTTCCATGGGCCAAGCAGCGACGTTTAGTATTGGTACAGAAACTGTAGCAGCAAGTGCTGTGTTTGCTGTCACAACAGCAGGCGCACCTAGTTTTTCTCTAGGTACTGAAGTAGCAACAGGTGGTGCAATTGTATCACCAACAACTGCTGGACAAATGACGTTTAGCATTGGCGATGAAACGGCTTTTGGTGAGGCGTTTCAAAATTTAATTACCTTTTCTATAGGGTCGCCAGACTTACAGATTTGGAATCAAACAGATGATTCACAGTCAGTAACCTGGGTAAATGTAGAACCAGGATCAACAGATTAAGGAGACAAAATGGCATCGACATATTCAAGTAGTCTAAATCTAGAACTTCAAGCCACAGGTGAAAACTCAGGATCTTGGGGAACTAAAACAAATAACAACTTACAAAAATTAGAATCAGCAATAAAAGGTTACGTATCCGTAGCAATTGCTAGCACAACAGATTCACTAACCGTAGCAGACGGCACAACAGCAGACGAACAAAGTAACGCTATTATAAAATTAACAGGCACATTGTCTGGAGATACTACAATACAATGTGAAGCTGTGGAAACATGGTATATCGTTGATGACGCAACTACACACGGTGGTAACACTTTAGGGTTTAAACCAGCAGGCGGCACGGCAGCAAACCTTGTGCAAGGTGCAAAACACATTTTGTATTCTGATGGTTCTACCATGTTCGATGTATTAGCTGATTGTGGAAATATTACAGCAAACGGAACGTTGGCAGTAGCTGGTAATGTATCACTTGATGGTGGCACGTTTGTATTTAACGAGTCATCTGCCGACCTTGATTTTAGAATTGAGGGTAACGGCGATGCAAACTTATTCTTTACCGATGCAGGTAATGACCGTGTAGGTATAAAAACTAACTCGCCTTCAACAGAATTGGATGTTGTCGGTGGTGTTAAAGCAACAGGCAATATTGACTTTGATGGTGGCAGTTTTACATTTAACGATTCTCATGCTGCCGTTGATTTTAGAATAGAGACAGATACGTTAACACATGCTTTCTTTTCTGACGGCTCTGCTGATAAAATAGGTTTTGGTACATCTTCACCAACAAGTGCGTTTGTCACGATAGATCAAGCAAGTTCATCAGCTGCCGTGGCAGTTTTAACATTAGACCAAGGTGATGCTGATCAAGAATTTATTAGATTTGATGGTACGAGTAATTCAGATCAATCTTCTAGTATTACAACAGATACAAGTGTAGGATCGCTAACAGGTCATATTCGTGTTAATATAAACGGCACAGATTACTGGATACCATTCTATGCCACTAACTAAACTACAGATTGCCCCAGGCATAGATAAACAAAACACCGAGTACGGTGCAGAGGGTAGATGGGTAGATGGTGACAACGTGCGCTTTCGTTACGGTCAACCAGAAAAAATAGGTGGTTGGGAAAAAGTAACAAGCGATGCGTTGCTTGGTGCAACACGTGCTATTCTTACGTATTCAGATCTTAAAGGTGTAAACTATGCTGTGTATGGTACAAACAAAAAATTGTATGCATATTCAGAAGGTAGTTATGCTGACATTACACCAACACGTGCAACAGGCACAGGCAACATTACACAGTTTGAAACAACAAATGGCTCTACCACTGTTACGGTGACTGATTCTAGTCACGGTGCATTGATAGGTGATTTTGTCACAATTGCTAGTGTAAGTGGTGCAGTCGGCGGTATCTCGGCAGCAAATTTACAAGGTGAGTTTGAAATACAAACAGTCCCTAATGATAATACTTATACGATCGTTGCAAAAGCAGCAGCTAGCTCTGATGCAACTGGCGCCACAGCTAATGCTACATACCAAATAAACACTGGGTCACCTACATCTATATACGGGTATGGATGGGGTGCAGGTACATGGAACGCGGCAACGTGGGATACAACAAGAGAAGGGTTGACTGGTGCACAAGGTGTTTTGTTACAATCAACAAAGTGGGCATTGGACAACTGGGGCGAAGATGTTTTGGCACAACAGTTTGATGGCAGTTTATACTACTGGGATACGTCAAGTGGATTGTCAAGTAACTTGGCAGCAAGAACAAATGTCAGTGGCGCACCCACAAAATCCAGATTTATGTTAGTATCTGGTGATGACAGACACGTTATTTGTCTTGGCACAGAAACAACAATAGGCACAACATCAACACAGGATAATATGTTTATACGTTGGTCTGACCAAGAAAACTCAGGAACATGGACACCGACAGCAACAAACACAGCTGGTTCACAAAGACTAACGGATGGTAATCAAATTAATACAGCTGTAAGATCTAGGGGTGCAATACTTGTTTATACCGATACGGCGTTGTATCAAATGCAATTTATTGGTCCACCATTTACTTTTGGATTTAAACAACTAGGTTCTAATTGTGGTGCTGTTGGTATACACAGTGCAGTTGATGTTAACGGTATTGCTTATTGGATGGGTAATGATTCTTTTTTCTTATTNGACGGTGCGGTGAAAAAAATACCGTGCAGTGTGCAAGATTATGTATTTGATGACATAAACAACAACGCACTAGGTGATGTATTTTGTGCCGTTAATTCAGATTTTAATGAAGTTATGTGGTTCTATCCTTCATCTAATTCATCACAAATAGATCGACATGTTACTTACAATTATGCAGAAAAAATATGGTACATAGGCACATTAGCGCGTAGCTCTTGGGCAGATCGTGGTGTGTATTCAAATCCATACGCAGCAGAGTTTGATGCAAGTGATACAACTGCAACCATATCTACCATCACTGGTGTCAAAGAAGGGCGTACTTTTATTTATGCACATGAAGAAGGTGTTAATGATGATGGCGCAGCCATGTCATGCCACATAGAGTCAGGCGACATTGANATTGCAGATGGTGATCAATTTATTTCTATATCTAGGTTCATACCTGATTTTAAAAACCAAGTAGGCGAAGTGGATATAACAGTAAAGTCACGTCCATATCCAAGTGCATCACAAAGAACACACGGACCTTTTACCGTAACAACTAGCACAACCAAAAAAGACACACGTATACGTGGCAGACAACTTGCACTGCGCGTATCCAGTGACGCAACTGATGATAAGTGGCGATACGGCACACTTAGATTTGATGGTAAACCTGACGGCATGCGAGGTGGGTAATGTACTATAATCCTACTTACATGAATCCTATTATGAAAGGATTAAACCAAGGACAACCTCAACAACAAGAACCTTTGGAAGGAATAGCAAGTCTTGGTCCTACACAACCTACACAACCCATACCAGATTTTACAACTAAAGAAGTTCCTGAACCTTTACAAAATCCAACAGGCCCTGCTTTAGTACAACAAATTCAAATGCGAATGCAACAACAAGATATAAAACCTCCTGCATGGAATGCGTATGCAAAAGATGTTATGGACACTGGTGGATATCCAACTAAAACAATGCAAGAATATTATAATCAATTTGGAGATAATAGTTTACAACCCTTACCTGTTGACCCTTCAAATCCAGTTCTTGGCGGAGTGCAAACCCCACCTGGATCATTCCCAGTTCCTGAAGTACCTGGTGCTATAGGCAAAGGTTTGCTTGGAGAACCCATAACACCTTATGTGCGAAATGAAAATTTAGATTTGACAAACAGAGGAAGTATTATGGATGAATATAATAAATATTTACAAGGTGGAATGGGAAGTCGTGTACACACAATGGATATGCGCGGTGGTTACAGTTTTATGGGTGAAGACATGGCACCAGGATCTAGCACTGGTTTTGGTGATTTTAGAAAGTTTCTTGATACTTACGGAATAGGTGATAGATTGCAATTTGATCAAGGTCAGTTAGCGTCAACTCAGCCATTACAACAAACAGGACAAGGAATTGCAAGCCTTGCAGGAACTAACCCAGGAATTTAATGACTAAAATAACAGTACCACTATTACCACAAGCAACAGAAGAGTATGATCAATCACAAATGGCACAACTTGTGCAAACTTTAGATCAATTAATATTTGCACTTAACAACACCTACACCTCTGAACCACTTAGAAATGATGACGAGGCAGTAACATGGTTTTTAGGATAAATGGCAAACGTATACACAAATTATAAAGTAGATTTAACTACAACAAATGAAACAACAGTATATACTGTGCCAGCAGAAACGACAGCTATTGTGAAGTCAATACGTATATCGAATGATGACGCATCCAACGCTTGTACGTTGACACTGACACTAACGGATTCTAGCTCTAATGCTTTTTCCTTAGAAAAGGATAAATCTATTGCAGCAAAAACATCGGCTGAATTACTCACATCGCCTCTTGTTGCAAAAGAATCAGAGGTTTTTAAGGCTACCGCACAAAACGCTAATGATTTACATGTGGTTTTGAGTGTGCTAGAGATAAGTTAATTATTGCATAATGGAGAAAAAATGGCTATAAAAGACGATATTACCGTGAAAGCAGGAAGCACAATTCCTGTGATAGATGTGGAAACAGTCACAACTATAAAGCACGCGACAACAGGGAAAGTCTATGCTGATGAGAAAGCAGCGGAAGATGATGTCAATGACCCTGAAACTAGCACAAAAAAAGAGGACATAAAACGCGACGTCGTACTTAAGGTAAACAAATTACCTGACGTCTTTGGAGGAACATCGTAGTGGCTTTTAGACCAAGAAAAGAAGAAACAAATAATTCAATAGGATACAGACTATCAAGTGACAGGCAACCAGGCATAGGAATAGCAAACAACATGACGCCTCAATACGCTAATCCAATTGAACGTATGCCTTTTCCTTTTCCAAGACCTGGACAAGGAAAACCGGCACCAATGCCAATGCCAGATAGAGATTTTGACTTTAGAAGGAACATGCCATTACCAATGCCAATGCCTTCACCAGATAGAAGATTTGATTTTAGAAGAGACATGCCAATGCCATCACCAATGCCAGTGCCTCCACCAGGCATGGGTCCTTTTAGCCCAGAACCTTTTCCTCCTATGGCACCTTTTATGGAACAGGCAGCAGTTGATCCTTCAGATTACAGAACAATTCTAAAGATGATAGAAGCAGGTTTAAATCCAGACGATTACATGGAAGCAAACCGTGGTGGAATAGCGAGTTTATTAAGATAGTATGGGATTTTTAAGCAAATTAATGAAGAACCCAATAGTGCAAATGGCACTACCGATGGCGCTCACAGCAGTTGCAGGACCAGCATTTGGTGCGTTAGGAAGTAAATTTAGTTTATTTAAAAATATGTCGCCACTCATGGCCAATGCGCTAAAACAAACAGCACTTGGTTATGGCACGGCAGCACTTAGTGGATCAAAAAGACCAGGCAAAGCAGCGATGGTTGCAGGTCTTACATCAATACCATTCTCGTACATGAGTGCAGCAAACGCTGCAAAACAATTCAATGCTGCAAACGCAGCTACAACACAAGATGTTTTAAGGCCACAATCAGTTATGAAAAAAATACCTTTTGATCAAGTTGATGTTGATCAAGGTTTCTTTATGCCATCTGAAATTCCAACAAAAGCAATGGTGCCAGCAACAGTGCCTTACACAGCACCACAACTATCAGCGATGGACATTATGTTAGGAAAAGCACCACAAACATCAATGGTTGGTCCGTCTTCTTTGTCAGAATATTTAGGTAATCAAGCTGATGCGTTGCCAGGTTATTCACGAACATTAAATCCAGCTGCAACAGGTTCTGCAGATCAATTTTTATATTCAAAACAAATACCAGGTGAAACTTTAACAATGCCTGATGCTGATATATTCAGCAAACCAGTCATGGCAGAAAGAGCGGTTATAGATCCTAGCACAGGACTAACTATCAAAGAAATGGTTCCAACTGGTCAATTTGAAACAAACTTAATTCCTACAGCTGTATCACAAGCAGCAGGATTATATGCAGGACGTGATACACCGGAAGAAGAATTTGAAGCAGCTAAACGTAGGAGAAGAAAAGAACTAGCATTTTTATATGGTGTCGATGAAAGTTTAATTGGTGGTGAAATGGATAATCCTTTCTACCAAGGTGCTTTCATGAATACTGGAGGAATAGCATCATTGGATATGGATAAAGGGGGCGATGTCAGTGGCCCAGGTGGTCCTAAAGACGATATGATTGATGCAAAACTATCTGACGGCGAGTTTGTCATGACGGCAAAGGCAGTAGAAAACTTTGGCAATGGTAGTCGTATGGAAGGGGCAAAAAGAATGTACAAAATGATGAATAAACTAGACCCAGAGTCTGAAAAAATGAGCGAGGTATAAATGGCAAAAGGTAAATTAATAAAAGCAGGTGTTAAAAAAGTAGCTGGTATTGCTAAAAAACCTAAATCCGTAACCGGTATTGGTAAAAAGGTTAAACCATATGCAAAGTTTAAACGTAAACAAGCTGAAATAGCAAAACGTAAAGCTGTATTAATGGGCGAACGTATGCCTACCAAAGCAAAGAAACCAGGATTTAAAACTGGTGTTGCAGCTGGTACTGCAGTTGGTGTAGCTGCATCAGAAGGTGCAGGATTGAAAAAAGCACGATCAAAAGAATCACCAACTAAAAAAATGGCGGGTGAAGCTTACAGAAAACAAAAAGAAAAACAAAAAAAGTATTACGATAAAAGAAGGGAAAGTAAAGGGAAGTAATGAAATGGAGGTTCGTTGAACCTCAAGATTATGAGTGGGCTATTGCAGCTAGCAAAGAGCACCACAAGGAGTCTGACTGGAGTGAGGTAGAGTACAACGATGTCAAAGCAAAACGATACTTTGATGTCGCAATAACAGATCCAAATTATTTTGCGATCCTTGTTGAAAAAGGTAACAAAAGAATTGGATTTATGGCTGGTAGAATAATGGAGTATTCTTACAGCTACGAAACATTTGCGAAGGAGCTAGAATTGTATGTAGATCCTAAGCATAGAAACGGGATGGCAGGAATATTTATGATGAAAAAATTTATAGACTGGGCAAAAATGAGAGGAGTACGTGAAGTAATCTTTGAGCCACGCCTTTCCGATGTAGCAATAAAAAAATTTGACGCAATGGCAAAACGTCTAGGTATGGAACATTTTGCGAACGCTTATAGGAGAAGATTTGTATGAGTTTTGGTTCAGGTGATAGTCCACAAAATACACAGTTTCAAACAACGTATCAACGTGACGCACCACAAATAGAAGCAGCTAAACTTGGCTTGATGGAAGCAGCCAAACAGTACACTATGTTTGGTATGAGCCCATTTGAAGCTGTTGATCCATCTGCAAAACCAGGTGAAGAAGGCTACGGCGAGTACAAATATACTGGCACTGACGGTAAATATGCAGAAGGCACAAAATTTTCTGATCTTACGCGTGAACAAAGAATGCGTGAAGGACAAGTTGACATACCAACACAGGGTGTGGCAGCGTTTGATCCAATGCAACAACAAGCTTTTCAACAAGCAGCAGCTGGCGTTGGCGCTTTTCAACCTTATCTAGATCAATCGAAACAATTAACAGCACTCGCTACACAGGCGTATGACCCTATGTCATATCAACAATACATGAATCCATTTCAAGATGAGGTCATTGCAGGCATAGAACAACAATTTGAAAAAGCTAGAAACAAAGCAGCAGCTGGTGCAGGATCTGCTTTTGGTAGTGAAAGAGAAGGTATACAAAGAGCAGAGTTAGATACACAACAAGCATTAGCTGTTGGATCTGCGCAAGCACAAAATTATCAACAAGCGCAACAAACAGCACAACAAAGATTTGACAATCAAATGGGGAGATACGGGGCAGCAGCACAACAGATGGCTGGTCTTGGTGGTCAACAACAGCAACAAGCGTTAACAGATATTGGATCCTTAATGTCTGCTGGATCTGTACAACAACAGAGAAGACAGCAAGAATTGGATGCACAATATCAGCAAGGCTTGCAACAGATTTATGAACCATATCAAAGACTAGGATTTACTTCTGATATCTATCAAGGTAATGTTCCATCAGGAGCTATGGCTATATCCATGGGTACTTCGCCAGGAAGTAATCCATTGGCACAGACTGTTGGTGCTGGAATATCAGGCCTCGCAGCATATCAGGGCTATCAAAATTTAACAGGGTAACAAATGAACCCTTTTCTTAGACCATTATTTAAGCCAATACTTAACAGAGCATCGAGAGCTGCTTACTATGCACAAGAGCAAGCAAGTAAAGCATATCAAGGTGCAAAGCCTTATGCAAAAAATTACATGGATGCAGCAGCTGGTAATCAAGGTAGATTTAAACAAGGTATTGCACTTGGTTCTCCTTTCTTAGCTTACGGTGCATTACCAGAAAGAACAACAATACCAAATGACAATGAACCTGAAACAACAGTGGAAAGCCCACAACTACCAGAACCAAAAGAAGATGAATTACTTATTGATGAAGATCAACCAAAAGTATCTGACGATATTGAAATAAGAGAAGAAGTAAACGCAACTGGCGATCAAGCAGATAATGCAGAGGCAAATACAAAAGCAGTTGTTGATTCAACCAACGCCTATGCAGGTTTGATAGAGAACGATAGTCTTACAAGAATAGAAGGATACAAAGACGTCATACGACAAATAATAGGCGACGGTGATGAGTCACAAAGAATGCAATCAACCGCATTATTAATGCAACTAGGTTCAGCACTTATGTCTGGTAAGTCAATGGACCCAGGTCTAAAAGGCTTTATGGACATTGTAGGACAAGCAGGAATGACTGTTGCACCAACACTATTTCAAATGGGTGTAGAAAAAGGCAAGGCAGAACGTGAGATAGGAGCAGCAGCTCTTAACTTGTACATGTCTGAACTTGATAAGATGCAGGATAGAAGTGGTCCCTTCACTGTTGTGTATGAAAATTTATATAAAACAAATGACAATGGCGAGTTGATGTATGGACCAAATGGTGATCCAATAAAAACAGGCTCAAGAAGAGTACAAACTTTCTACCGTAAGAGCCCTGAAATACAAAATTACATGAACATAAACAGTCAACTTGGTTACGACAGGTTTACATTTGTAGATACGTCAGCATCTAAAGAGGGCATGAATGTGGCTGGATATGGTGGTGGATCTGCTACCTTCCAAACAGACGCAGCAAAAGCTGATCAATTAAAGTATGGTAAATATCTAAAACGTACACTTGATACCATGGCTGATTACATCATGCCTATATTGATAGACCAGAAAGATGTTGTTGCAGGTGCAATTGGAGAGTTTGGTAGATTTGTTGGTCCTAAAATATCTTTACTTAACCAGCTAATGAGTGCAGCTGTAAATAACAGTGGTGATCTAAAACAATTTGAAACACAAGCATTAGATTTTGCTAAAGCGAACACAGTGCCAGAAAAAGCTACAACTTACATTGATGTAGGTGGTGGACAAAGAATTGGTGTGTTTGTAGATACAGGAAACAAATATGGTCAAAACGAAGGTGCTAGATATTCTGACGATGGTAAAACAATGTTAGATCCTGGTACACCAGCACAACTTGTAACTTGGGATGACATGCGATTAATATTAGAAAACCCTAATCGTTCTGCATTAATGACATTTGAAACAACGCTTGGTCTTGCATTAGCAAGAGACAGACAGCCAACAGGTCGTATGTTAGCAGACGTT
>JGI25132J35274_1000407_pt1 | contig 11596 bp, 10 predicted proteins | sample ETNvirenome_6_30_FD_35274 | JGI IMG/M metagenome (IMG submission 35274)
GTGTCAGACAGAGATAGACATTTAGTAATGCTTGGAACAGAAACAACTATTGGAGATACAGGAACACAAGATAAAATGTTTATAAGATTTTCCGATCAAGAAAATATAAATACTTACACACCAACTTCTGTTAATACAGCAGGTACTTTTAGGCTTGATTCAGGAACAAAAATTGTTGGAGCAGTAAAAGGTAAAGATTACACATTTATTTTAACTGACAATGCTGCTTATGTAATGCAGTTTGTTGGTCCTCCATTTACTTTCTCTATTAGACAAGTTGGATCTAACTGTGGTGCTATAGGACAACATTCAATTAAATATGTTAATGGAGCTGTTTATTGGATGGGGGAATCTGGTGGTTTCTTTGTTTATGATGGTACTGTTAAATCACTTCCATGTGAAGTTGAAGATTTTGTATTTACAACAAAAAATGGTGACAACCTTGGTGTAAATTATCAAAACGGTGAATCAGTTTATGCGGGATTAAATCACTTATATGAAGAAATATGTTGGTATTATCCTAAATCTGGATCATCATTTAACGATAGATATGTTTGTTTTAATTATCAAGATGGAACATGGGTAACAGGATCATTGTCTAGAACTACATGGGTAGACGCAAATTTATATGATGTTCCTTACGCAACTGAGTATAGTTCAACAGGAACTCCTACCTTTCCGACAATTCAAGGTGTAACAAATATAAATGGCGCAACAACATACTACGCTCATGAAACAGGCGTAGATCAAGTGGATTCTGCAGGTGCTAAAACAGCCATACCAGCTTTTATAGAATCAGGAGATTTTAGTTTGAATGTAGAAGGTAATGCTCAAGTATTTATGAGCATGCGAAGATTTGTTCCTGACTTTAAAACAATACAAGGTAATGCTCAAGTAACTATTCTGCTAAGAGACTTTCCAAGTGATACAGAAGCATCATCTCCACTTGGACCATTCACGGTCACCGGATCAACAAAAAAAGTTGACACTAGAGCTAGAGGAAGATTTGCTAGTTTAAAAATAGCAAACACATCTACAGAACAGAATTGGCGTTTTGGGACTTTTAGAGCAGATATACAACCTGATGGAATGAGAGGATAATGGCTAGAGTTGATATAATAATTCCTGAACCTACTCCTGTTTATTCAACAGAAAATCAAAGGCAAATATCTCAGTCTTTACAAACAATGAAAGATAAGTTAAATACATCTTATCAACAAGAACTTAAAAATGAACAAGATGCTTTTAACTATTTTTTATCATGACAATTAGATACAAAAATCAAGGTTTTAAACAAGCTAGCACAGGTAAGACTACAGTATTTACTTGTCCAAATGATGCAACATGTATAGTGAAAAGTGTTTATTGTGCAAACAACGATGCATCATCAGCCGTGTTAGTAAATATGAATTTAGTTGATTCCTCTGACTCTAGCGCAGAATACGAATTTTTTAGAAGTGATTTAGCAGCTAAATCTCAAGTTAATGCTACACCTCAAGGATTAAATTTAGAAGCTGGTGATTCAATAACAGTGCAAGCAGCTACAGGAAGTAACACAATTCAAGGTGCTGTAAGTTATGCACAAATAGATAGATCACAGGAGAATGGCTAAACAAAAATTTACACATTTCGTACCAAGGGCTAAACCAAAGAAAAGACCTAGAAGGCATACAAAAAACCCAAATAAAAAAAAGAAGTTGCAACACAACAAAAAATATAATAGACAAGGACGGAGGCAAAAATGAGTGATATAATTAAATTACCAGCAGAAGCAAAAGAAATAGTAAAAAACAAAAGAACAGGAAAAATTTATGATAGTAAAGCTGATTTTGATGCTGATGTTGCTGATCCCAATACTGATACTACTGTGGATGATTTTCGACAAGACTTAGAAATAAAAGTTACTAGAATACCGATGGGAATTAAAACCAAAAAATAATGTTTAATGTTGTCGAAGACTTTTATGATCCTAGTGATTTAGGTTTGGTAACATTAAACTTTTTAAATTTACCTTTTCACCCTGTGCATCAACCCAGCAATATATATTATAGTGATAGAACAAAAGCTTACCCTTGTTATGAAACAAATAAATTTTTTAAATCTTTATCTCCTACAGATCCTGTAGGCCTTTTTAAAAAAACTTTTGAAAATAAAACTAATCTAAAAATAATTTCATTACAAACATTTTTTAGAAAAACAATTTTAGACGAATTAAAAAAAGCTCCTTCTTGGAAACAATATAGGACTCATAAAGATAGCGAAATGTTTGATTTAGCTGGAGTGATTTATTTTAATTCTAATTCATTAAAAGACGGAACTTACATTTATAATAAAATGGATGATTACGAACCGACAACTATTATTGGTTCAAGGTGTAATCGAGCTGTTTTTTACAGCACTCAACAACCTCATTGTGCTTCTGTAGAGCAAGAGGTAAAAGAAAGATGGGTACAACCTTTCTTTGTTGTTTACAAACAAGAAACATATGATATGTATAAAGATAATTATGAAACCTAGAGGTGCCACAGAAATACAGCATGAATTATTAGAAAAATATGTTAGTAAAGATTTACTAGATAAAGTACAGATATGTACTTCTATACCAGGTAAAGTTCCACTTGATCCAAACAAAATAAACATACTTTGGCAAAAGAATTCCTACGACCAAGGTAATCTACAAGAATTTTTTACTAATAAGTCTAGGTTTAATGAATACGATTGGTATGTATTTAATTCACATTGGACTTATGAAAAGTTTAGATATTTTTTTGGAATACCTGAAGACAAATGTATTGTAATTAAAAACGGAACTGACAATTTTCCTGAAAGAAAAAAATATAAAAAAGGTAATCCTATAAAAATTATACATCATTGCACACCTTGGAGAGGATTGAATGTGTTGTTACTTGCTATGCAAATGGTAAAAAATAAAGATATTACATTAGATGTTTACAGTTCTTGTGATGTATATGGTAGTGACTTCTCTAAATATCATTCACAGGAATTTGAGCCGTTGTTTGAACAAGCAAAAAAATTACCTAATGTAAATTACATTGGTTACAAACCAAATGAATACATAAAAGAACATATGACTGATTATGATTTATTTGTATATCCATCTATATTTGAAGAAACATTTTGTGTGTCTGCGTTAGAAGCACTTGCTGCAGGAGTACATGTAATTACAACTAATTTTGGTGCGTTACCTGAAACATGTTCTGAATGGCCTGTGTACATTAATTTTACTAAAAACCATGAATTGTTGGCTGAGTCTTTTGCACATGCTATTGATGCATCAGCAGTATATTTACATGAAGAAGACATGCAAAAATATCTAGATGAACAACAAAAGTTTTATAAAAAATTTTACAATTGGGACAGAAAAGGTTCAGAGTGGACTAACTTTTTAACAGGAGCTATACATGCCAAGCGATAAATATATAAATGAAGACACTTATCAAACTATACAAAATGTTGAAGTGCAATCTGATTATGGAAAAGCTATAAAACCACTATGGAAAAAGGACACCGGACAAATAGAAATATTTGTTGGTACACCAGTTCATAGTGAATGTTCTATACATTACACACAAGCTTTATTAGAATTTCAACAAGCATGTTTTAAGAAAAAAATAAAAGTATCGTTTCATTTAATGAAATCATCTTTAGTTACTCAAGGAAGAAATTTATGTGTAGCAGGTTTGTTAGAATCAAATGCATCTCATTTGTTGTTTATTGATTCAGATATTTACTTTCAAGCTAAATCAATATTTTCTATGTTAGAAGCAGACAAAGATGTTATTGGAGTGCCTTATCCACTTAAAAGTTTAATGTGGGATAAAGCTTTTCGTAAAATGCAAGAAGGTAAAATAAAAACACCTGATGATATAAGAAAATCTTTACACACATATCCAATGAAAGTTCCTGATACTAAAAATATACAATTAGAAAATGGTGTTATGGAAGTTACAGATGCTCCAACAGGATGTATGCTTATAAAAAGATCTGTTATTGAAAAAATGATTAAAGCTTATCCAGATAAAAAAATAGTACAAAAAACAGTTATTAATGGTAAATACGTAGAGAAACCTAATATGTGGAATTTTTTTGATACTTTACATGATCCGGTAGAAAAAACCTTTTTAGGTGAAGATTTTGCATTCTGTCAGCTATGGACTAAACTTGGTGGTAAATGCCATGCCTATGTTAATGATTCTATAGCGCATATTGGTGAACACCAATATCATGGTAGATTTTACGATGAGTTGATATCAGCCAAGTAAAATGATAATATTATCCATAATTAAAAGAATAAATTATGGATCCATTTACTATAGCATTAGCCACATTTGGTGTACAAAAACTTAGAGGAAAATCGACTAAAAGATCTTTAAGAGATGCTTTATTTGCTGGAGGTTTAGGTCAACTAGGTGGTATGGCAGGTATTGGTGGACTTAAATCATTTGGTACAGGACAAATAGCAGGAAACACAATAGGTCAACAATTTATGAATACAGCACCTATGAGACTTGCAAGTAGTCTTAATCCTTTTGCACAAAAACAACTACCTGGACCTGATGTAATTACAGGTGGAAATAAAGCTAGAGGATTAGCTGAATTTTTACCAAAAAGCACAGCAGGTAAAGTTAGTTTAGTTGCTGGTAGTATACCTTTATTATCAGCTTTAGGTGATGATGAAGTTGTAGCAAATCAAATACCTTCATATAACAAAAATTATCAAAAACTTATAGAAAGTGGTTTTGCAGGAACCCCTACAGGATTTATGACTAGAGCATACAATGCAGATGGGTCTTTTACTGATACACCATTAGAAGACGCAAGCACCTATCAATCTGTAGAACAAATACTAGATGAAGATCAAAAACCTACAGGATTAAAAACAGGTGGTATTGCAAACATACAAAAATTTAATGAAGGAGGTCATACTGCTTTACCTTCAAAAGCGTCTCATGACGAGAAAGATCCAAATAATTATGTAAGAGCTCATGGCTATGTTACAGATGCAGCAGGTGCTGGAGACGAAAATGAAGATACTATGTTAGCTCAACTAGCTGATGGTGAGTTTGTATCTAGATCTGCAGCTGTAAGAGGAGCAGGAATTTTAGCAGGAGCTAGTATTTCAAATAGAGAAGAACAAAGAAAAAAAGGAGCTGAGTTTTTTTATGAACAACAAAGCCGTTTTAAAAGAATTATGGATTTATTAGATGCAAGTAGAAAAGACAATTAAACCTGAAGTAGATGTTTTGTGCATCAAACCAAAAGAGGTAGATACATTTTGGCCTCTTGTAGAGTTTTTAATTGCTGAAGCATTAAAGTTTAGTGGTCAATATGCAGATGCTAAACATATTAAACAATTAATAAAAAAGAACATAATGCATTTATGGATTATGTTTGGAACAGATGAAGATGGAGAAAACAAAGTTTTTGGTTGTTGTACAAGTAGATTTTTTGACAATCCTAACTACAAAGAATTACAAGGATTAATATGTACAGGTAAAAAAATGAGTCTTTGGTCAGATAAATTAGTAAATCAATTAGAGGAGTTTGCTAAAATAAATAATTGTAAAAGAATTACAGCTTTGATGAGACCTGGATATAAAAAAGTTATGAGTAAATATGGTTGGAAAATTAAACATTATGAATTTCAAAAGGAGTTAAAGAAATGAGTATATTCGGCGGCGGAGGAGGCGGCGGAGGCGGTAGCACTCAGCCTTCTACAACAACACAATACATAAGAGAAGCACCAGGTATAGAGGAAAGAAAACTTGGTTTGATGGACATTGCTTCATCACTTGCTCAAACACCTGTTAATATCCCTGCTATTAATGTTGCTCCAATGGGTTCTTTAGAGCAACAAGGTATTACAGCTTCTGGAGTTACAGGTGTTGGTCAACCAACAGTTAGTTCTGCTGTATCAGGAGTACAAGGAGCAATGGCTCCTGTAGGTGCACAACAAATTTCACAATTTTTAAATCCATATCAATCTTATGTTACAAATGAAATTGGAAGACAGTCACAAATAATGCAAAACCAATTAGGTGCACAAGCTATTCAGTCTGGAGCATTTGGTGGAGGAAGAGAAGGAGTGCAACAAGCAGAACTTCAAGGTAGAGCATTAGAAGCCATGGGTAGAGCGCAAGCTCAAGGTTTTAACACTGCATTGGGTGCAGCTCAAAACCAACAAAGAATAGGATTACAAGGCGGTCAGTTGTTAGGTGCATTAGGTCAGCAACAACAGAATATGGCTCAATCAGATATTAATCAGTTGATGGCTGCGGGTGGTTTACAAAGACAGTTAGGTCAACAAGCTTTAGATGCACAAAGACAAACTGAATTACAAAGAGCATACGAACCATTCCAAAGAGCTGAGTTCTTAAAAAATATATATGCTGCTGGACCAACATCTCAATCTGCTTTAACGCAAACTACTACGCCAGCGTCCACCGGCAACCCATTAGCACAAGCTGCAGGAGCTGGACTTGGTGCATACGCAACTTACTCAATGTTGAATAAAAACCCAACGGCTGCGGCGATGGCCTTGGGCAGAACAGTATAGGTAGTTTAATGGACAAAACATTAAACAGGCCTCTATTTAAAAAAAGAGCACAGGAGATTCATCAACAAGTGAATCCTAAACAAGTGCCTAAATTTTTCTTAGGTGGGATTATGTCAGCAGGTCAAATGGCAAGTAGAGCTATAGCTCCTGCTTACAATTTTCTTGCACCTAGAGTTTCTGCTTTTATGAACAAACCTGCAGTTGCAACAGGCTTAGTTGGACTAGAAGGTTATGGTATTGGAGTAGGATCTAGAGATATGGCAGAAGGTATTGTTGAAGGAGACACAGGTAAATTTTTACAAGGTGCTTCTCTTGCTGTGCCTGGTGCTGCTTTCTTACCATCATCNGCNANANGATCTGGTATACAAGCTTTAAGAGAAACAGGAGAATATTTAACTCCTAGAATGACAGGAGCTACACAATCATTAGTTAGAAATCCTGGAAAGACNGCNATAGGATCTATTGGAACAGGTATTACAGGAGCTATGTTATCTCCAGATGTTATTTCTGAAATTAAACCATCAGAAATGTCTAACGAAGACTATGCAAAAGATATTCAAGAAAGATTAATTTATCAAGAAAGGCCTAAATACGAACCTGATCCTAAAAAAAGAGTTACAGAAAATTTAAAAGAGTACAGAGAGAAAACAAAAGATTTTCAACCAAAAGTTATTGGTATCGAAAATCCATTAACTGAAGGTGAAAAACAATTAGATGCACAATTAAAACAAATTAATTCTATTAACGAAGTTGCAGATAGATTAGGTATTAATCCAAATGAAGCAACAGAAGATCAATTAAAACAAATAGCTATTGAATCAAATGTAGATCTTAGCACTTTACAGAAAATGGTTACTCCAAAAGATGACAGTATCACACCTCCTGGAAATGATGGTGTTCCAATTATTACAGGTAATGAAGGTGAAGCAGAAACTCAATACTTAGTAGATAAAAGAAAAAGAGATATTGCTGGAGGTAAAGAAATATCTAATTCAGGAACTTTAGCAGGTCAGTTCCAAGAGTTTAAAAATAAATTAAATGAAATTACAGGTTCAAGTAATGAGAATTTAAATAACTTGTTAATGATGAGAGCTGCAGGTCAATTGCTTGCAGGTAAATCACCTGAATCAGGTGTGAGAGGATTTTTAGATATTGCAGGTCAAACAATGGGATCTACAGCTGATGTGCTTATTGGTCTTAAAATGAAACAACAAGATTCAGATATGAAATTAGCACAAGCTTTCTTAAAAATGAAATCTGATAAAGCTAAAGGTGCAGGTATGTTAACAGGTGGAGACAAAACAGTTAGAGTAAGTGATCCAAGTGTACCAGGTGGTTTTAGAAATGTCAGAGTATCTTTAGGTAAAGACAATAAGTTTTATGAAAGAATTTTAAATCCTGACGGAACACAAGGTTTTGTTGAAGCAAACTTTACAGGAACTGATGTAAAAAGAAATGATGAGAAACTTAACAAAGCTTTGATGGGTCTAGAAGACAATAGACGTGGTGGTAAAATGGTAGAGTTTGTAATTCAAAATGCATCACAAGGTGGTACTAAAGCTGCTTTAGGATTATTAACTGAGGACGCTTTTGGTACTTTTGATTTCTTTGCAGGTGGTAATATAGGAGGAGATTCTTCTGTTATCGACCAACAAATTGTTCAAGCTATGGATCAAACAGAAGGAAGAGAAGGATTTGATATAAGTGGAGGTAAAGTAAATATTTTTGCAAAAGAATCAGAGAACATGAAAAAAAGATTTTCAGATGACTTACAAGATGCTAGAGAAAATGGAGCAAAAGAAGTTGAGAAACAATTAAAGAAAGCTGGAATTATTGGTAAGAACTACAGACCAACTGAAAATGAGTTAAGAACTTATACTAGACTTGCTTTAATTGAACAACGTATGAAGTACATTGTTGCAAATGCGAATAAATCAGAAGATAGATTAACACAAAAAGATATTGATAACGCTGCTAAACGTACACAGATTATTAAGTATATTACTTCACCTAGAACTATTAGATTAAACTATGAACAACTTAGACAAGAGTTTGCTGAGAAAGCAGGTAGTTACTTAACTCAATATAAATTAAATGGTGGAGACGAATTGTTTATTCAAGAAAACTTTATGGATATACCTGGTGTTGCTTTACAATATCAAATGAAAGAAAAAGATTTTATGAGACAACAAAATGTTGCTAACAAAAAAAGTAGACAAGATATACTAAACACAATTCAAATTGGAGGTTAATAGTGCCTACTATTAAAGAATTACAAACTGCTATTAACGAAAGAAACCTAGATACTAGAAAATTAAATCAAGAACAAATGCAGGCTCTTGATGCTGCTTTTGAAAGTGGTGAACTTACAGGTTACGATAGTATTCAAGATTACGACAGATTAATTAATCTAGGTGCAAAGAGTGTAGCTATTGGTAAAGAACAAAAACTAGAACCACTTAAAACTGCTACAGGATTGGAAAGAGGAGATCTTGTACTTGCAGGAGCTGCTTCCATGGCTATGGTTCCTTATTACATGAACAGAGATCAACTAATGAAAGCTTTTGTACAAAGCGGATTTAAAGATAGGTTTGGTGTAGACACACGTAACGCAGATATGTTTGGTATGTATCAGAAAAGATTTACCGTTTTAAGAGATGCTGTAAAAAAATTACCAAACGTAAGAGGTAGACTTGGGTTACCTGTAAGAATGTTAGGAAGTCTAGCTGGTATGGCAGATAACACAATAGATTTTTTTCAAAAATTAAAAAGGTATGGTGCTACACCAGCATTATCTACAGAAGCACAATCTATTATGATGGGTGCTGGAGGGGCTGGAGCAGGCTCAGTATTATATGACATAGGTAATTTAGGAGCAGATTATGTAGGAGCAACTTCTCAAGACCTAGCTAATCTAACTGATAATGATATTAGAAAACTACCTTTTTCGCAAAGAGTTTTATTCAATGGATTAAATGAAGCATACAATGATATGCTTTGGGCAGGTGGGGCTATGTCTTTAATACCTCTTGTAAGATATGCTGGAAAAGAAGGTTTAAAACAATCTTTAGGATTAAACTCTGCACAATCAAAAGCTATAGCTGAGTCATTTGAAAGAATGGGAGAAAGACCTACCGTTGCTGCTTTGATACCAGGAGAGAATGCTTTTCAAAACTTCTTTAAAAAATTCTTTACTACCATTGGTGTATATCCACTTGTTAGCGGACCTTTAACTAAATTTAACAGAGAGTTTAATCAAAGATTATCTAATGAAGAATTTTTAAGAACTGTTGATAATTTAAACATGGCACCTGGTAGTAACCAAAGTATTATGAATTATGCAGGTATAAATGAAATTAAAAAAGAATGGAAAAATGTTTGGCAAACAATTAACACAGAATATGACAAAGTTAGAAAACATTGGGAAAACATAGGTAACCCTCGATTTATTCCTACCGCTACTATCAAACAAGAAACAAAAAGATTAATGGATCAAATGAAAGTAGAATATCCTGATAGATATTCTTACGGAAATGTCTTTGACGATATGTCAAAAGGAGCTAGAGATTTGACACCAGCTGATGATCCTTTGGTTCAGTACGTTAAATATTTAAATAATATAACAGAAAATTCTGACTATATTAGAATGAGTGATTGGTCTGGATTATCTAGAATGCAAACTGCAGCATACACAGGAACTAAATTTAAAAACGTTAGACCTCAAATATTAGTTATTAGAAATGCTATGGAAAAAGATTTGAATAGTATGCAAGAAGCAACAGTTAGAACTAATTTAAAAGATAAAATATTTAAAGAAGAGTATAACAATATACTAAATACAGATGGACCACAGGCTGCAGAGGCATTTATTGATACACAAATAAGAGCAGCTAACTCAGGTTTTGATCAATTAAAAGAGGCTAATGCTTATTACTCTTTAATACTAAGACCTTTTAGTACCAACAAAGTTGCAAGACAATTATCTGCAGTTGATGCTAAAATATTTGCGGACAAAGGTATTGAAATGCAAGGTAACGCGGGTATATATCCTGATCAAGTATTTGATAAAGTTATAAGAAGAGTATTAGATTCAGATAGTCCTGATGCGATTAAACAATTAAAACAAGTTTTAGGTGTAACTAAATCTAGTTACCAAGTATTAGACGAAGCAGGTAACGTAAAACGAACTATACAAATTCCTAAAAGCAAAGAATCTCAAGAAATATACGACCGATATGTAAGAACTTGGTTTTGGGACGCATGGAATGAGTCTATGACAAATCCTTTAAGAGATCACAGATCTTTGTCTGCACAAGCAATAGCAGCTCAAGCTGTTAAAAAAGGTTTTGTTAATAAAAGATTGTTTGCTCTTGATGATCCTGTTGAACAAAGAGTAAGAGCTAAAACAAAATTAAATGAAACAATAGATGTAACAGAAGTAGATGGTAGAGTATTTACTCAAAGTGATATAGCTAATTTAAATGATGGTGTAATTAGAAATCATAACTTTGGAGAGTTTGATACAAACAGATTTGTAAAAAATTTAGGTTTAGATCAACCTCAAGGTAAAGATAAAATAAGAGAGATGTTTGGTGGTGGAGTTCAAGGAGAAAAAGCATTAAAAAGAATAGAAGATATTATACAAATGAAAAGAGCTTTAGATTTAGTAGAATATACAGATCCTTCTAAATTCGTACAGAGATCTATTACATTAAGAGCTGGTTCTTCTGGTGGAATTATGGCTGGAGCTACGAGTGCTGCATTTGGTTTTGGTAATACATTAAAATTAATTTTAGGAAGTAGGTTACTTGGGGGTATTTTAACTAATCCCAAAGTAGCGGAAGATTTAATGGAGATGAATAAATATATGAGATTCATGTCTGACAATCCTGATGTAACTAAATTATCTCCACAATTAGTTCCTAGAACTTCTAGAACTTTTGCTAGATTTATTAACAGCTTGATGGAATCAGAAGGAGATGATTTTAGAGTAGATCCTGATAATATTGATTTTCAAGA
>JGI25132J35274_1000409_pt1 | contig 11556 bp, 5 predicted proteins | sample ETNvirenome_6_30_FD_35274 | JGI IMG/M metagenome (IMG submission 35274)
TTAGATGTTAATACTTGACCAGATGATCCATAGTTTGCACCAGCAATACCAATTTGTCCTGATGATCCAATACGAATTCTTTCTGTCCCTGATGTATAGAGACGCATATTACCAGTCTCTCTATTATTCAATAGAGTTTCTACACCACTCTGATGTATAGTAAATCCATCACCAGAACCAACTCCAGTTGTACTATTTGTAAGGTGTAGATAGACATCAGAACCTGATTTATGAATATGAAGTGGACTTCTAGCAGGACTATTGGTGCCAATACCAACATCACCACTTGAAGTTATACGAAGTCTTTCTGTCCCATTTGTATCAAAACGCATCGCACCGTTTTCACGATTAAGTAACTGCGTCTCACCACTTGTAAAATGTAATAATTCAAATCCATTACCACCAGCTCCACCAGAATCGTTGTTAGTGATTTGAATAACACCTTCAGCAGCACCACCATTGACAGTTAATTGTCTTCCTGGACTATCAGTATTAACACCGACAAAACCAGAGGAATTTACACGTAATCTCTCACTACCACCAGTCTCTACAGTAAATGTATTAGCAGCAGGGAATCTAATGGCAGTATCAGTGTCACCAGTGTGGATGATTTTATCAGCAATTGATATATCACTTCTTGCAGTTATAATACCAACAGAATCAATATTAGTTACATCTTCATATGTTAAAGTTCCTGCAATAGATACACTACCATTTGCTGATATTGTGCCTACTGTTATATTTGGAGTGCCAGTTAATCCCTGTGCATTCGTAGCAACAGTAGCAGTATTCGCTAACGTAGCAGTGGTTGCAGTTCCAGTAACATCACCAGTCAAAGCACCAACAAATGATGATGCTGTTAATGCACCTGAACTAGAATTAAACGTTAAGTTAGACCCACTCTTGGGATTTAAATCTCCTGTAGCAGCAGTAACAAATACAGGGAAGCAAGTGGTATCACTTGACTCANCAGCAACTGTGATGGTAGATGCAACACCACTGCCACCACCACCTGTTATCTGAACATCAACAGTATTACCATTTAGTAAAACTGAATTACCAGTTCCTACAAAATTAAGAGTATTTACATTACCAACTAGCACTCCAGCAGATTGAATACCAATTCTACTTGCATCACCTAAATTAAATGCTTTATATGCTACTGCTTCAATAACATCACCACCATCAGCACCACCATTTAAAACTGATATAGTAGAAGTATCTGTGGCAGTATAGTCAGTTCCTTCAACAAGTCTTGAACCATTAAGATAAAGGTCAAGATATCCTGGTGTGTATCCAGAAGCAAATGTGAAGTCAGTTGTTACTCCACTGGGAGAAAAAACCTGTCTAGCTACAATTACTGATGAATCAGCAGGAGCTCTTCCAATATATCCATTTCTATCCATTAGTTAACTCCTGTAAGGATGCTAATGTTTACATCAATTGCATTTGCAGTATCACAAGAAACTTTAATGGAATCACTTGCTTCTAGAAGTGTTTTACCAGTGTCAGAGATAACAAAAGAAGAACCAGCAGGAACAGGAATCTTACTTGCAATTGCTGCAGTAATTCCTGCACTACTATCTGTAACACTAACAGTTAGTGCTACTTGATTGTTAGTATTGTTTGCAAAAGTACCACCAATCAAAATTGATTTTGTACCACCAGGTGATGTATAAATGGTTGTTGGTTGAAGAAATTTAACATTCTGACTTGTAGCAGATGCTGTATTGGTAGAGTCTCTATCAACAACAACTTGACCAGCACCAATTGATGAAATAATTGTTCCAGCAATATAATTTTGATTGTCAACCAAATCACCAGTTGTCAACCCACTAGTAGAGATACCAGTAATCAAGTTAGTTGTAATTCCAATAGCACCACCTGTACTTGAGTTAACAACCCCTACAGCTCTTGCTAATTTATTTGTGAAAGCTTCTGCCATTTTTCTTTACGTGTTAGAGATATTTATCAAGCACCAAGTGCAATAACAAGTCCAAGTGAGACACTAGGAGTAACAGTTACTGTAGAAACCCCAGATACAGTTGGTGTTGCTGTAATGGTGGCATTTGCAGCAGCAAAGTCAATCATTGTTGCACCAGCACCAATGAGAGTTCCACCAGAAGAAACACCAACTGCAGCAACAAGACTAGGAGCAGTTCCTGTTAAGTTAGAACCATCACCAAAATAAGTTACAATTCCACTGGCACTACTTGCTGTTACAATTCCAGATGGATCACCAATCTTTACACCATTAATGGTGCCAACCCCAGTAATATTAANGTTTCTACCAGTGACCTCATCATATACTACATCATCTTTAACAAATAAATCACCACCAACATAAAGGTCTCCACCAGTGGTTGTTATACCACCTGAAGATGCAAGTGTAGTAACACCTGTAATATTTGTATTACCAAATACTTTAAGAACACTTGCTGTAGCAATACCAGTAACACCAAGTGTACCAATTGTACCAATACCAGAGATATTGATATTTCTACCAGTTACCTCATCATATACTACATCATCTTTAACAAATAAGTCACCACCAACATAAAGGTCTCCACCAGTGGTTGTAATACCACCATTTTGAGCAAGTGTTGTTAAACCTGAAACTGCTAATTGGTTTGCTGTTGCAACACCAGTGACACCTAAAGTGCCAATAGTTGCAGCAATAGCAACAATATAATTAATTGAACCCCCAGATGCAATTAAATTGGGAGCAAATATGTCATTATCAAATGATGCTGCTAGTGTGTCACCAGCACCTGCTTTTACATCAAGAGAAAAACTTGGTGAGGCAGAGTTGATACCAACATAACCATTATTGACATCAACCTTAACAGTGGTAGCACCCACTCCAATGTTAACATCTTTCCTGAAGGTAGTGATACCAGCAATATCCACTGTATTGACAGTGGTCCCTCCATCATCAGCAAATCTTACATCGCCTCTGACGTCAAGAGTTGTCANGGGAGCAGTTGTCCCCAGACCTACATGGGTATTCTGAGCATCAGCAACAATTAACCTTGTGCCAACCTCTATACCATTTTTGACTACAAAATTCTTATTTACAGCCATAAGCTAAGTGGTTCACTATCCCCACAGGTTTTAGTTATTTATACAACATTATTAATAAACTAATCTTGAGGTGCTTGTAAATGTTCCACTAGTTGGAGTAATTCTCAAATCAGTAAAGTCTCTATCAGGATTACGACCTTGCCTGTCATCTAACTCAAGAGTACGTCCATTAAGTCTAAATGCTAAACTACCAGGACCACTATTTGTAGAGCTTGTTCGTTGATAAACAGCGCCTTTTCCTATTTGTGCTGTTACTGTACCACCATTAGGTCCAAATCTAATAGTGTTTGGACCAGTTCCACTTTGCAAGGTAAAAGTAACTGTATTAGTATCAGCAGCATCTCTAGTTACTCTAAATCTTTCAACTATAAAAACATCCTCAAAAACTTTAGGTGGAATGTTGGGAACATATGGGTCAGGATCTTCAAAAGTAATACCTTCCCATGCCTCAAAAGAAATAAAAGCTACACCATCATTACCACCTAATCTTGTTCCTGATGATAAAACAGAACTAGGAAGAAGTTCTACTTCATCACTAGCATAACCTGATGCACCTCCACCACCTCTACCAACACTTAATGCTCCACTACCTCCATTAGCTCCAGCACCACCTGCTCCACAACCAGTACCTCCTCCAGCACCACCATTGTTTATATACCCCTGTCCAGATTTAAAACCTCTAGACAATAATGCTGTTGCAGTATTGAGACTTCCATCAGAATTTCTAAAACGAGTATCTCCAGGAACATCTTGACAAGGTGAAAATCCTTCATTTCTCCACCAAGTACTACCAACTGTGCATCCTCCTATTCTACCTCCACCAGTTGAGTTACTGTCAAAATCATCTGGTCCAGTTCTTCCTGCTTGTGTCATACCCTGTGTAGGAAGTAATCCTTGTGTAATCGTGTCTCCACCTCTACCCACATTACCACCACCAAATCCATCCTGACCTTCTACTTGAAGTCCTCCACCATCTCCACCATTATTGCTGCTACCAGCACCACCTCCACCACCACACACTGCAATCAATTTACCTTTGTGATAAATGGCAGCAAGACCACCACCTCCACCTGCTCTAGAACTTCTATTACCACCTCTAGGAGCACCACCTTGTCCAGGATTAACTCCTAATTTTATAAGATATTCATCACCCTTTTTAAATGTTACTTTAAATACAGAAATTCCACCCTCTCCTCCTTCTGATGTCCCAAAATCTTCACCTGCTGCTCCACCCATTGTAATTTTTACATCAATATCACTTTCAGGAGCATGTACTACTACAATTCTATTGTCAGGATCAGTATCAGCTCTAAATGATAATGCACCTAATGATTTCAACTCTCTTTGTCCACTATCAGCAAGAGAAGTTGTTCCATCACCAAATCTTTGATAAGCAAGAAGAAATCTAGGAGATGTGATATCTAAATTTGCTTGAGTTGTTGTTACTATTCCTGGATTTGCAGTGGCATGTGATACTTTGCAAAATAATTTATTAAAATCAGTAAATGTTTTTTCAATAGACAATGTAGGTGATTCAGCACCAGAAACTACAGTTTGTCCACGATCAAGAATAATAGATCTACCATCTTGTAAATTTTCACCATCCATAACCCATTGATATCTTAAATCTTGATCACTACCATCACTTGTGGATGCTACAACACTAAATGTAGCTGGATTACGTTGTTCAATTGTAACATTTTCAGGTTGTGTTGTTATACTAATTACAGGAGAAACTGTGACTTTTGCTGATGAAGAATCAAATGGTTCATTGATTGCATTAGGAGATAAATCACTTGGATTATATCCTATCTTACAGAAATATTCATTCTGATTATCAGTTGGACTAGTTAAACCAGATAGGGTCAAAGTTGTAGTTCCTGACCCAGTAATATTTGTACCATCAGTTAAAGCACCAACACCTACTTGGTGCCATTGATGTGTAATAGTGCCTGAATTGGTGTTTCTTGCTGTTTGACCAGCTGGAAATATAGCAGTGCCAATACCTATAAATGTTGCTATTCCTGATGCTACACTACAGGAAGTTCCAACTGGTTGACTTTGCATACCAAGAGTTGGACCATTAAGATCCAACGNTGTTTGAATTGTTCTATTGAAAGGTACACTCTGTCTCATGAGAAGTTCTGACCTCCAACAACACCATAGAGTGANGCACCACCATCAAATGTGATGTAAGAATATACATCAATTGCATTTACAGCATTGGTCATAGTGGGCACCACCCCTCCAGGCCAATTCACTGGTATTGAAACTCCTCCAGTGGTTTCAAAGGTATCAACTGCAACTGTTCTTGCTGTTGTAGCACCTTGAACAATTTTAATTGTAAATGATGCTGAACTACTTGCTTTAACACCAGAGAGTATAAATTTACTTACATTTTCAGTGGTGGTATGTAAGAATGTATTTGACTGGTCAACTTGCAATGTAATTGCATTAGAAGAACTTGTTACAGTTTCTGGAATCTCATAGGTGCTTTGTAATCTAGCTGGTTCTCTAACATCAAGAGCAGCAGTAGGAGTAGTAGCATTAATACCAACTCCAGAAGTTGTAGTGGTTAAAATAGTAGAACCAGATCCAACATTGATATTAGTTGCAGTAAGGACACCAACAGTAATATTGTGTGAAGATGAATCAAGATCAAAGTCTGAGGATGTTAATCTTCCAACAATATTGACAGAACTTTCAAAATCTGCAGTTGAGATAAACCTAGACATGTTGTTAACCAACAAGTCTGTTTTACCTGTACCAGGTGAACCAACTTGTAAGGTGTGTGTCTGATCAAATACTGTGGTTCCAATTCCTACATTAAAGTTTTGAACTGGATGAATACCAGTACCAAATCCAGAGTTAACACCTTCAAAAAGACTATCATTTAATAGATTATAAAGTCCTGAACCATCACCAAAGTAAGTGCCACCTGAACCAACAAAGATACCATCACCATTAGTTCTAATATCATATCCATTAGCAGTGGTTCCAATACCAACACCACCATTACCATCAATAGCAACTATTGATGTACCTGAACCAACTTGGAATGTATTAGTTCCTGGAGAAGTTGTACCAACGCCAACACCATCAAAGATATAGATTTGATTATCTTTGTCTATGCTAATGTTGCCAAATGGATACCACTCATTATCTGTGGTATATACCCAACCCCAATGTGAACCCTCTTCAGGTTGTGCCTTCCAGACAACATCACCTGCTGTAGCAGATGTGGTTGGTGTGGCAATACCAACTGAATACTTTCTTGATACAGTGGCATCACCCTGAATGAATACATGGTTTGCCTCAATACCCTCTGATGAGGTAGAGGTAATCTTCTTGTTAAAGAGAACAGGACCATCAAACTGTGAAAGAAGATTACCAGTATTACCACCCTCAACTTTAAGTGTTCTTGATACAGTGATTTCAGCAGGATTGATAATATCAATACCAGTGTCTGTACCAACAGAGAAGATATCTTCACCTGTAATGGTTGGAATTGGAGTGTCAAACACCTCTTCCTTACCAGTGTTGGAGGAAATCTTCTTATTACCAACAAAGAAGTCACCTCTGTCATTCATTCCAGTGAATACAGTGATACCACCTGCACTGTTGAATGATTGTGTAGCAAGTTGCTCCTTAGTAGAAGGTTGTCTAGATTGCTTCTCAGGTAATGCAGTTGAGTAATTACCTGGACCAAATCCAAGATATTCAAATGTATGACCAGATGCTCTAATGATAGATGGTCTTCTAAGTTCAATTGGTTCTACAAGAACCCTTCTAACAACAGATCCTGAGACATGAGTTGCAGTTTTAGTACCCATCAATCCTCTGAATACCTTAACTGGATTAGAGGTAACATTAGTCTTAATTCTTACAATCTCATCATCAATTCTCATATAATCACCAATCTTAAAGTCAAAGTTATTCAGATTAGTGATATTGATTTCATCAGTGACTAAAGTAGAGACAGGAGATGATAATTGTGCTGTTAGATTATCATAGACATTGAGAACTCTTCCACCAAAGTTTTCATCAAACAGATTAATAATACCAGGTTGAGGAATCAAACCAGGTGTATATGCTCTAACAGTGCCACTAATTGATGGAACTGAACTACTCTTACCAATATCTACAGTAAATGTAGTAAGACCAACAATCTGCTTGACAATGAAATCACCATTATACAATGCAGCAGCAGAACCATTTATTGTGATTTGATTACTTGCTCTAAAACCATGATTTTCAGTTGTGGTTACAGTGGCAATACCAGAAGAACTATCATAGACAAACTTTGTATTGTCAACAGTAAGACCAATACCAGTAAGTGTGCCAAATGCACCATTTGTTACAGTAGCACCAATTCCAGTGAATGATGGATTTGTGATTGTGCCACCAATTGATGTAACTTGGAGCTCCTTATTTGTAGAAATTCCTGTAATTTCATACAGTTTATTATATTCTTTTCTTTCAAATGATGTGATATTTTCAATTCTAATTGTGTTTCCAACATTGTTTAAGATATTTTCAACTGTAACAGTTGCAGGACTGTAAGGACTGAATGTTGTTACACCAGTAACTGTCAATACATCACCAACCAGGTAATCTGTTCCTGGATTCATTATCTCAATACCAGTAACTGAACCAATAGAATTAACAGTAATTCTTGCACTAGCATCTATACCATTTCCACCTGTGAGTGTGGCATTGTAAAGACTTTCTACACCACCAGTATTATTGCCATAACCTGACCCTCCAGCACCAACAATACTTACATTTGTGATTCTATTCAATCCATGCTCTGTCTTAGTAAAGATAGTGTGAGCAGTTCCAGCAGAGTTGGATACAATATCAGTAATACCAAAACCAACAGCCAGGTCTACCTGACCTTGTGAAGCAACAAATCTAGTAAGAGAATGCTTAGGGTCATCAATTTCTACATTACCAAGAACTCTTGATGATGCGTATGCAATTGCAGCATCTGGGTTTGAATTAGGATTGTCTCTATCATATTGTGGGAACAAATCCTTGATTGGTTGTGCAAATGCAAACTTATTCCTGTCATTATATGGTGCTATTTGAGGAGTATTTGTAGCATCAACAATAGTTAGATAATAGACACCATCTTGAATACCAGTTTTATATTCATTAATAGTATCTACATCATAGATGAAGTAATTGTTTGGTGCTTTAACTCTATTAAAGTTTGGAAGACTTGTATTTCTCTGTGATGTGTTATTAGTAAATGTTCCAGGATTTACAACACCCATCTGAACAACAAATTGGTCAGATTTTGGAACAGAAACAACAGTATATTTCTGGTTATAACCAGAATTAGCAATACCAGTTGGGTTTGTAGAACTGGTTACTTGATTAATTCTTACTTCAGAACCAAGTGTTAAACCATGAGGCAATTCACTATTGAAGTAGTTAAATGTACCATCAGTTGTAGCACTCTTAATGAATCTAAAGTTTCTCATCTCAGACTGATTACTCATTGTCTGAGAAGATGGACTAAACTGTAATGCTACTTCAGCATTTGTAGAACCAATAACAGTGTTTGACTCTTCAACAACATAAGAAGTAAGTGGTTGTCTTGCGGATGAGATGCCAGCACCAGAAGGTAGAACATACCTAAACTTATAAATTTTATCTCCAAGAGGTCTAGTATCAGATTTTCTTGTGATGAATGACCTTGATGTAGCATCACCAACAATTCCAGATCCAATGCCTTTTATAGCATGGTAAATGCTGTTCAAAGATAAATCAGTTGATACATTAATAAACCATTGACCATTTGTAGAATCAAATTGAATTGGGTGACCCAAATCACCAACAATTTTATCACTGACTCTACTTTGTACCTTAAGTGAACCACCAAGATTATTAATAGGAATTTGTTGACCAGCAGATGCTTCAGTGAATGTTGATGCAACTTTAATTTGATCAGCATTCAAACCATCTGTGATAGCAAAGTAAACTTGATTATTCTCAAGTCCATCAGGCAACCTAGCATCATCTGAAATAAATCTAATTGTTTCACCATTAATTAATGAATGATCTTCAGTAAGTGTGATAATATCACTTGTAATGCTATTTGCAGTTCCTACTCTTCCTACATTGAATTCTTTAGAAGAAGAGGATGTGCTATTAGGCATCACAATTCTGGCAGAATATTCCTTTGTGCCAGTAATGTCTGATGAGATACCTACATTAATTGTATCATTGACAGATGCACCAATTCTATGCCCCTGAACAAGAGTATTTGGAGCATCATCAACATTAGTTTTTTCTGCAAGGAATAACTTACTTGTAGTTGCAGCACCAGCAGCAACAGAAAGTGTNTTTGTTACATCAATTGCATCATACTCAAGGTTGAAATTATCTGATGTAATCTCTTGTGGAGGAATAATGTGAGTGATATATCCAACATCATCTTGAGGGAATGCTTCTTCTCTGTAACTTACTGAATTAAGAGCAATTTCTCCAAAGTTTGAGTTAGAGTTGGTAACTGAGAAGTCACCACCTGACTCTGTAAGGAATTGTTGTGCATAACCAATGGCAAATACAGATACAATTTGAATAACTGAATTATTTGATGCTTTGATATGATAACTGTAATAATCAGGATGATATCTAGCATCTCCATCACTGTGTAGGTTGGCTGTTCCTCTCTCAAATGTTCCATCATTCTTATACTTGATGAATGCTTGGTCATCTTTTTGAAGTGATACACCAGTAAACTGGGCAACAACCATTGATTTAAATCCACCTGCCTTACTACCATCAGCGTGCAATCCACACATACCATAAACAGATCTCATTGAGATGTTAAAGATATATGGTGATGCTGACTTAACAGTATCAGTATCTAGAGTAACAGTTGCAGATGCTGGATTCTCAAGTGCATCAGTAGGAATTGTTGGGACTTGATATGTAAATTCAAGGACTCTTCCTGTTACTGAATCTACTTTAGAGATAGTATCTACTACAAATTGTCCATTGTATGCAGAATCAGCACAATCATTCACCTGGAACATTGTGTCAACTTGCAGACCATCAATGCCTTGAACATTACCTGCGCCTACACCAAGATTAACAGTAATTGTCTTGGTTCCTGTTGTGCCATCTCCTGCCTTAATTGTTGAGATACCTACAGCACCACCTTTTGGTCCAACAATTCTAAATTCATCAATTTTTGCTTGAATGTCAAGACCAGATGCTGGGAAATCAGGTTCAATGGTTCTACCAGAAGCAGGACCATATGCCAAACCAACCTTCTCATAATACATGTCAAGGTCAGTTCTATCAAACTGTTTATTTACATTGAAAGCATCATTGAGATATACATTATTAACACCATCAGCGTACTCGAAACAAGTTACTTTATGGTGTGAGAAGTTTGGAACAAATTGTGAATCTGTATAATTCTTATAAACAAGTCCATTAGGTTGACCATCAAAGAAGGTCATCTGCCAGAAATAACATCCACCAGTTACTCTGAATATGGCAGTTCTTTCAATATTTGAATTGGTGGGGTCAGGTACATATAGTGGTCTAATCTTTGTTTTTCTTAAATCATAACCAACTAAAGACGTACCTCTGGGTATGATGACACCACCATGCACACTGTTTAGTTTAAATAATGCGTTTGTTGGTGATTCAATATCAAAGTTTGTATTAGCATCAAATGCACTAAAATCAGATACCTCAGTACCACTTCTTTGTAAGTAATTAGTTCCTGTAAGTGGAATGTATCCTGGTCTATTATCAATCAGATGATCACCAGGCATCATCATGATAGTTGTTTTACCAAATCTATCGTTATCTAATCCCTTCTGATATGAAAATCTTGCTGCTTCAACAAGTGCCCTTTGAATTGTTTTAAAGGGTCTTGCCATTGAATTTCCCTGATTCTCAATGGAATCAGTGGAATCAAGATCATTAGGACTTACATAAAGGATATTTCCACGAACATTTTTCAGGAAATTATCAAGACGTGCTAGTGGCATTTCTCTACGCAGACTCTATTATGACTTATTTATCCGCAAAAAAAGGGAGGGTACAAGACCCTCCAGCGCTCTTCCTTCACACTTGGTTATTTAGTAACCTTGAGATACTCTATAGTGTTGGCAATATCATCCATTGCCTCTCTAAGATTTTTTTGACCACCACTTTCTTGTAGTTTGGGGTCTTCATCACAACTGAGTGTCCATCTCCATTCTTTAGTGTGTTCTGAGTACCAAAGATTTACTTTCATTGTTCTATTGAAAAATGAACTTTCACATCTGAAGTATAATCTAAGTTGATTATATTTTTCATCTATGAGTTTTTCTACTGCTATATTCTGTTTGTATGGGTTTCTAGATTTTACGTAGATTTTGTCGTATTTGTTTGGTGTAGGGTACATATAAGGTGTTTGTGTTATATTACTGCCACAAGGGCACCTTATTTAGTATGGGA
>JGI25132J35274_1000410_pt1 | contig 11549 bp, 6 predicted proteins | sample ETNvirenome_6_30_FD_35274 | JGI IMG/M metagenome (IMG submission 35274)
TTAGTTGCCTCGTTGTTTCTCTTAGAATTGATCAAAAGCGATGTAGGTCTTTGAACCGCTTCACGTAGTGTTTGTGGACGCGTTCTCTGATCAGGAGTGTTCCCCACTGCGTTTTGAATTGTTTCAAAAATCATACTTGCTTCTTCAACAGAATTGGCAGATTGAACAGCTTCGACAATTTGGTTCTTTTGTCGCTCATTCAAGGAGGCGCTATTCAAAGCCTTGTTTTGATAAACAAGCTTGGCGTTATCAAGATTCAACTTTGTAAGTTGATCCTTGGCTTCTACAATGAGAGCACGAAGCTCTCTGTTAGATTCTGTAAGTTCTGAGATTTGGGACTCGTAAAGACCGTGGTCACATACAACGTCCGGTGCAGTTTCTTCCTGCATCTCTTCTTCGTCCTGCTCTTCAAGGTGAGCCTGTACGGCTGCTTCCATTGCGTCATTGTTTGCTTGCTCTACGCTATTGTTAGCGGAGTTAACAGATGACCAACCTTGTGGGCGTGGAATCATATCAACAACTAGTTCTTCTACTAGTCCCTTAATAAAGTCTTCGGATAGATCGATNTCTTCNTCTAGATCCTCGGCGGCTAGTTTCACGACCGCGAAGCCTACCGGATTGACATCTCCCAGTTTTTTGGCGTCCTTCTCAGCGGCTTCTTTGGAGTCGTAAACGTGTCCAGCCTTCACACCAGCCTTCTTAGTGGTCGCGGGGTTGGAATAAGCGTTGCTTGGCTGCGCTTTGCCGTCGTCCAGCGCGCGGGTTCTCTTCATGATAATGAAACGATCTTTGCCTTCCTCTAGAGGCTCAACTGGCTCTGCGCCTAGTTCAGCAGCATCTTCCTCGGCAGAAGCTTCAAGTTCTGGGGCCATCTCGCCACCAGCCATATCATCAGCCATCTCTAGAGCGTCGTTAAGGTCTTCTTCCTCAACAACTTCATCTTCTTCTTCTAGACGAGCCTTGAGAGCATCAAAATCGATCTCAACGATCTCATCATCTTCTGGAGCATCTAACTCTTCGTTCTGAAATGCGTAAGGAACCTCGTTTGTAAACTCGGATAGTGTGTCNTCTTCGGCTGCGGGCTCTTCTTGTTCTAGCAAAGTATCTAAAGCTTTCCTAACTTCTCCCGAATACTTCTCTAATACAATGTTCTCAGCATTCTTCAATGCTGCTTCCTTAAGGGCTCGGGCGTCTACGATCGCCTCTTCTAGTAACGAAGACATATAAAAAACTCCAAATCTTATAACTCGTCAAAAATAACTAGTGTTTTTTATATTGAAAAGAAAAATATTATGCTATTGATGGGTGTAATATTGGTTTGAAACAAAGGCAAGCTTGCTTATTAGCCTACGCCTGCAGATCCTGACCAGTTATCTTTTATTTGGTTTCTATCGATTCCCGTAAGAACTCCAACAACAGTTGCCTCGCCTGTCGTGCCATGAGAGGAAATCAAAAATAAATCCGTTACTTTCATAGGAGCCGAAAAGGACCCAGAAGAGGCCACTTCATAAAAGTTTGTAGCAGAACCAGAAACACCGAGAGCAGAAAAGCCAACCCTAATTTCTGAAGCACCGTCATTGCGAACTGTGAATTCTCTCGTTACAGACGGAAAGCTAACTTGCAATGGCGTTCCACTTTCAGCTGGAACTGTTAAAGAAGATGTAACATAAGGAATGCCGGATGATTGGTAAGATCCAACGTTTCCTAGCCCGGGCTTGTAGTTGTAAGTTGACATTAGTGTTCTCCGATATTAAATAGTGTTTTGATTTTATAAATGACTGAAACTGTTTGATTTAAGAAGTCTAATCTGCCTGATTGTCCCGAAGCTATACAGTTACCCGGAACGATGTCACTTCGACGGTCGAGGCGACGATCGTTCCAATTCCGAATCCCAACCACGCCGATCGACTGTATGGTGTGCCTTCATATGTCGCTTGGGATACTCCACCGACTTTAAAATCTAACTCGGATCCTCGGATGGATCCAGTGGTATAGTTTAGTTCGGTTCGCAGTGTCGCGGGAAGTGAAGGTGAGGATACTGCAACGTTCACCACCGAACCGTCGTCGTATGCGCGCGCAAGGATGNTTGAAGCTTGCCCATACACAGTTACTCCGGCACTATTGTTGCGAGTGGCAGAGGCTGGGTAATCTTGAAATATCCCTGCGCCATACCGGAAGCTTGTACTAGTTGATCCGGCAGCCGAGATTGTGGCTTCGACGGCGCAAGATGACCCATCCTGTTGTCCAAGTATCAAAACAATGCCTACATTGTTGCCTAGAAACTGAAAGGATTCGAACGGATAGTTTCCACCAACAGCAGTGGTGTTTGTAAATTGAAAGCGCGCTCCGTTGTCGTTGATACCGTCGAGAGACTCGGTCGGATCCCATACATAAAGTCCGTTGAGACCAGTGTTGGTGATAGTGCGAAATCCGTCTGCATCAGCCGCGCCCAACGTTGCGGCGCCGTCTCCATTGGGTCTGAAGGTCGTTGTTGTTGGGCCGGAGGTGCCATCGGCCTGCAACTTCCATACACCATTTTCTAATACTAAAGCCATTTTAAATCCTTTTATGTTGCTGAAACAATTCCCCAGCTATATCCGTGCGAAGATGAGAACGCCGTTAAGGTTAGAGCGCCATAATTTGTTTGAATCTTTGCCGAGGTGCCGCTATCAATTTCTTGAGAACCAGACGGCTCAACAACAACATTGTTCGTTGATCCAGAGCCAGCAAAATCTTTGATTGTATAAGTTAAGCCAATTTGATCGTCTGATGTAAGACCTGGGAGTGTTCCAGTGATTACTGAACCTGTAGTGTCCACAAGGAATGTTTGGAAATTTTCGATATTGAAGTTAACTGTTTGTACAGTAGAGACAGCCTTAAAGTAGTTAACCTGTCTAAGCTTAAACTCATTCTCAAAAACATCAAGTCGATCATTATCTCCGAATGTGTATTTTATGCCCTCACCAATATTGATAGAGCCATTAGCCGAGGATGTTGTTTCTATCCCGACAGATGCTGTGATTGTTGGGACAGACAATACATCAGAAGCAAATGTAAATGGAGAGTGACTTGTAATTTGCCCGTTAGTGGTTGATACCAATACTCTGTCTGCCGGTATGCTGGACACATAAGCATCTGTTACAGAAAGATCGCCATCAACTGTTAAATCATGTGTGGGTGCGCTGGTATTAATACCAATTCTTTCTTCTGACACATCATAATACAGGCCTTGAGAATATACCGATGATGTCGCAATGAAAAAGTCACCAACTGTAATAATTCTGTTTTCAGTGCCACCATCAATAACCATAAATTGAGTTGGCGTTGAGATAGTACCAAAAGAAATTCTAGGAAATGATGCCGGTACCAAAGTTACCTGATAATTGTTTGTTGTATCATTAACTTCTAATTTGCCTTCTGGACTTGTAATAACAACTGGACCTTCAATGTTCGCTGCGGTAGCGCCGCTCGCAATAAGCGTTCCTGTTATGAACAGTTTCGTCATGTCCGAGCTAACAGAAAAGTTTTCAGAACCTGAAATCTCGCCTGTTACTGGTGTATCTCTTCTAAACTGTAAAGAATATTGAGGACCGTCAGCAACTTGAACTGCTGATGCGGTAACGCCAGTTAGGTTAGAACCATCACCATAAAAGGTTGAGGCTGAAACGTGGGTAGATGCCGATAAGGATCCCGAGCCATCTGTGGTTAATAAGTTTGAGCCACTGAACGACCCATTATTATTGAATTGTATATCTCCATCAGAGCCTCCCGGTGATGTTGAGCCTCCTCCACCCGGTCCGTATACCCATCCTGACATGTTAATAAATCTCCTGCTTTCATAAATAGTTCCTCAAAACTAAAAAGGGAGCCCCCCTTACGGAGGGCCCCCAAAATATTAGCAGGATTAACCAGCTAGTCTTAGACTAGACGATTCTCCAAGCGTTGGCAGCAACGTATACCAAGGATACAGCAGCGAATGGGCTTTCNAGAGCAATGGATGTTTCACCATCAATCAAGTGAGAGCCAGNGCGGCTGATTGTGATAACAGCATCGCTTGTAAGGTTACCAGCCTTAACGTGAACAACGTCACCAGCAGATGGGGATGCTGGGAGTGTTACAGCTGCATCTGCCGAAGCATCTGCGAAGTAGTTGTAACCTTCCTGAAGTGTATCACCATCAGCCTTGGAGTGAACATCGTTACCAGTAACCTTGAGTACACCGTCAGTAGCTGTAAGACCAGCGCCTGCCATTGCGGATACGAGGTCAGCAATGCTTTCCTTCTTTGTGCTGTTGTCGTCAGCGTCGACAATAGCAATGAAGTCAGCACCCACAGCAACGTCAGCAGCTGTCAACTCGTGGAGGTCAAGGCTAAGAACACCGGAAGAGTATGCCAAGCCGTCACCAGCTACGGAAGCTGAAAGACCGATTGTTAGCGCGGAGCTACCATCGAAGGAGAAAGCAGCAATGCCTTCGCCCTGCGAAAGTGCGTTTGGAACCTTAAGGACAGAAAGGCTGTCACTGGAAAGCTCCAATGTAGTTCCATCAGCAGCGTTGGTGTTAAGCATTGTACCCTCAACGGAATCAGCGGAGATTGTAAGAGCACCACCAGCAGCAACTGTAGCATCGCCAGAAATGTTAGCAAAGATGCTGTCTTCGAAGTTAGAGAATGTAACCTTCTTAACTGTTCCAGCATCGGACATTGCGAACTCATCATCCTGGGCGATAGAAGCACCACCGAGCGCGTCCATTCCGTCAATGTTCAACTGAAGCTCATCGGAAGCGATTTCAATACCACCGTTACCGTGAACGCCAACAGCGAGAACGCCGGAAGAGTAGGACAAGCCGTCGCCAGCTACGGAAGCTGAAAGACCAACTGTTGCTGTTCCGCTACCATCGAAGGAGAAAGCAGCAACGCCTTCACCCTGGGAGAGAGCGTTTGGAACCTTAAGAACAGAAAGACTGTCGCTAGAAAGCTCCATTGTTGTGCCGTCAGCAGCGTTTGTGTTAAGCATTGTGCCTTCAACAGAATCAGCAGAGATTGTGAGAGCACCACCAGCAGCAACTGTAGCGTCACCGGATACAACACCGAAGAAAAGATCACGAACATCTGCCATTCCAGCAGCCTTTACGAGCTGGTCGGAATCGTCCATGATGTAGAACATATCGTCAGCTGGAACTGCTGTAGCGTCTGCTACGCCGTCAAGACGAACTGTACCACCAATCTGAAGGTTGGTGGAAGCAGAAAGCGCACCTTCAATGCTGAAGTTACGAACACCGGATGCGTCCTTGTTGCTGTCGAGAACGAGAGCCTTGGAAGCAGCAGCTGTACCATCTGTAATGCCGTCAAGCTTTTCGAGATCAGCTTCGCTCATAGAAGCGTCACCAATGATAAGAGAGAAACCGGATTCGATTTCTACGTCACCCTCTTGAAGAAGGGCACCTGAGAGGATTGCATCACCTCTTTGGAATTTGTAAGCCATTTTTTAATTTCCTCCTGTAAAATGACTGAGACTATATAAAACAAAAATTTAGGGTAACACTATGGAGGAGAGAGAATCTAAAAATATACCCGTATCAGTCTCTTGAAATATATACCCCTTCGACGGAGCATAATCAAAAATATTTTAGATTATTTTAGTAAATGAACCAATCGGATCCATCGGTGTATAAAAGCACCGAACCATAAGGCGATTCAACATAGATAGCTGGGGCTCCGTCAATCGTTTGTGATCCCGAAGGATTTAAAGTAATTGGATTTGCGGAACTAACATTTCCGGACTCATCTTTAATAATAATAACCTGCCCATCAGTAAAAGAAGATGCATTAAGAAGAATAGAAGTTGGAGCATCCGTGACCCCAATAATATAGTTATTTGCTGATGCAGTATAGCTTGATGAAACTGGGACTCTATTGTGAACAAGACCCCCATTGACAGTTAATACATCTGAGTTAAATGTAAAATTTGGAGAACCTGCTAAAAGTCCACCATTGTTTAGCTGAATTTGGTTTGTGCCACCACCAGCGCCTGCCGAGCCTGTATTTGACGAAATAACTTCATCAGCATATTTGCCTATGTAAATCCACCCTCGCGCATATCTCGGTACAGCACTTGAAATATAATCTTGAACAAATACCGTACCATTAAAATAATCTGGTGTCCACTCAATCGGACTTGTGGTAGGAATCAAGAATCCACCATTATTTGGGTTTCCAGTATAAATCTGTAGCCCATAGTTGTTGCCTGTCTGTGGTCCAAACGAAGGGTTTACAAGTTGCAATGCGCCATTAGAGGCATTTACTAATTGATCATTAATAAAATATCCTGTTCCAGCCTTAGAATTGGACGATAAAGACTCGTAACTACTTGTTAAATAAAGTTGGTATCCGTGCGCACCAGCAGACTGTGCTTCGTCGCCGCCGCCGAAACCTACGTCGCCAAAATCTCCTACGTTAGCGTCGTAAGTGGTGCCAGCAATAGGCCTAACATAAAACTCAACATATTCAACAGTGCCGCTAACAATAGTATAAAGTGAAGGACTTACAGTTTGCGGTATTACTTCACCAAAGATTGTATTCGTCTTTAACTGGACAGCGGAAGGAATTGTCTCATTATAAATTTCTTTTAAGTTAGAAGTAGTTGCCTTACCAGATAGTTTTTTCGCAGCAATGAACGTTAGTGTCTGGTTTGTCGATCCTGTACCTGGGACTGCCATCTTTTAATCCTAACTATAAGAAATACTTACTCTAGATAAATATCCTTCCCAATCCTCATTTGTCGAAACTTTTAGAACAATCATCTCTTCGCCACTAATCGTGCCGTTCAAAGTTTGGCCATTAAGATTGCACACAACTGATGTTCCACCGCTAGAAATGCTGATTGCAGGGTTTCCAGGCTGGGATCCATCTAGGGCTCCAGCACCATTTGTTAACGGATCATTTGTGGAGAACGCTGTTCCAATATCTAGCCAAGCAGTTTTGCCTGGAATCTTCGCTTCTAAATAAAAGTTTCCATTTGCACCCAAGGATGTTGCTTTCTTAACTAGAGAGCCAGAACCATGAAGTGTAAGTGTGATACTTGCTCTATCGTTTACAGTGTTGTTCTCATAATAACGATAGAACGTTCTTGTAGCGNTTNTTAAACTTGAATAGTTTGGACTTCCTGCTGGGGCCTGTAGTGATCCGCCATCAGCTACGTTTCTGGTATCGCCGGCATTTCCGATCTTCTTTGGTGAGATCAAGTAACCGTTTACCGTTACCATGCCGTCACTATGATCAGCATATGTTACTGCGTCATTAACAGAGTATTGTGAGTTCCAGGCATTTGCAGAATCTGTAATATCTGACTGGCCAACATAGTTGCCGGAAGCAATGCGGTATGTTTCTGTGTTGAAATACTCTTCTGTATTTATATTTGTACTACCGAGCGCTCCGGAGTAAACCATGAAATCTGTCTTATTAAGCTCGTTAGTGTTTAACGTGCTCTTAAGTGGGTGAATAACTCTAGAGGTAACGCCCACATCATAGGCAGTAAATAATCCAAATCCACCCGAGATGGATGTAAGAGAATCAAATAATACAGTTCCTGTAACTTGAATATCTTGTGTTTCACAATCTGCTGTATTATTGAGATCAGGCAACACAACAGTTGAAGCAGCTGTATCCCCCGTTACAACACCAATACCGGCAATGCGTATATTAGAAATACTGCAGTTATCGGTAGTTGGGAACGAAACTGCGTTTCCGTATTGATACACGTTTCTGTACACATTAGATGCTACATACGTGTAAGAGCCAGATGGTCTGGAAGCAAAGTAACGAACACCAGATTGGTAATAAACATCATTGTGGTCGAAGTTAGATANCCCCAACGCAGAAGAAGACAGAGCGTTTGGATCTGTATCAACAACCCACTCAACATAGTTTGTTGTAGTATCGGCCCCACCTATTCTATGAAGAACGCGAGCATAGTTCCAGCCCAATAACTGATCGTTAGGTCCAACCTGATAGGTTCCTGTTCTGTATGGCTGAATATAGTTTGGAATACTATCAGTTGTCGTGCTGAACCCTACGGCAGATACAGTAAATCCAGAACTGTTCCCATTGTAATCAGCCGTGATAGCATTTAATGTTGAGCCCAAGTCTATATTGTGAACTTCTGTACCATTTACTTCCAAAATCAAAGAGCCCGTAAAAGCATCCCTGAAAGCGTTCGCAGGGTAGTTTGTACCATTTGACGGAACATCTTCGTTTAGTTCGCCACCAAAAACCGCCTTGGATCCAAAGACACCTCTCTTATCTCCATTAACCGTATAGCGATCATTGGAGTCATAATCAACAAGCCCGATCGAAGATCCCGTAGCATCAGAGTAGCTTGGTATATCGTTTGATGAGCCAAAGGAAAGCTTTGCATCATTTACGCCGGTCTCATTAGCATCGATATCATCAATAATCGGCGCCTCAACAGTTGTATTTGTTGTTGCGCCAAGTTGGAACTGAAGTTGTGATAGATATCCTGCCCAAGATGCATCCGCATCAAAACGAAGCATTACATATTCATTAGCTCCAACACTTTGAGTTCCGAAGGTAATATGGTGAACGTTATCNCCGGAATCTACGTCATTTGAAGCGCCGGCAATTAAAGCGCCATCGCCATCATTAGTTGAGCCGTATGTAAAGTCTTGTGATATATCCATCCACCCTGTTGAGCCAGGGATCTTTGCAAATACATTTAGATTAGNTGTGGATAAAGAAGAGTTATTATAAGTTGTTCCAACCTTTGTGGATGTGATTCTCATGTCTCTCTTGGTTACGCCGCTAGAGTTTGTTACGACTCGGTAGAACGTTCTTGTTCCAGAAACACCAGAGTAGTCGGGCTGATTTGGCTCTACGTTAGATATAGAGCTAAATGCTCCTAGGGCTGGAACATCGGAATCGATTGGGCTGTACAATCTTTGGNTGAAGAATAGAAGTCCATTTTCATGTCCCGAAGCACCACCACCAGTCATATGGTTTTCAGAGTTCCAGATCGAATCGACGGCCACAACAGTTGCTTGAGATGCGTAGGAACCGGATGTTTTACGGAAACTTTCATCGTGGAAGTTTTCTACTAAGTTAGAGCTAGCTAGAGTTCTATTATCAACAAGGAAGCCATCACCTGTTGTAGCAGAGCCAACATTCGTAATGGTTGCCTTAAGTGGGTGTGATACTGTAGCATTAGCAGTTACTGATGCGTTAAACAAATTGTTAACACTTGCATTTACGTTAAGGCTCCCTGTAACGCCTAGAGTCTTTGTGTTGTCTTCNCCGACAGCAATATCTGGAACTGATTGNGCCGTAGGAGTAGAAGAGTTAGAAACTGTAAATGAAATTGGAGTTCCTGACGCAGCATAAACATTTCTGTATAAGTTTTGAATATCGAACTTGTAGTTAGCTGTTGCGTTAGTGTTGTACTCTACGCCAGATAAGAACTTAGATCCAATAAGAGTAATATCTTCTATTCTTGGATTTGCGATTGCTAAATCATCAATAGAACCTGATGGATCTCTAATCCACTCTACGTAGTTTGTTGTGTATTGGGTGCCCCCTAAATCGTGAACGACGCGCGCATAGTTCCAACCCGGCACCATGCTTCCTGTTGAGATAAGGTATTTTCCTGTTCTATATTTGAAAATATCCCAATATCCACCGTTTCCATCGATAGAGCCTGTTGCGATTGAGACATCGATAAAGCCGGAACCCGATGTTAAAGATGATGCCGAGCCAGTGTTCGGAAGGCCTGATCCGATAAACGTGGCCATAGAAGCACTATGGATGACATTTCCATTAACAATAAGCTGAAGTGTCCCTGTATCAGCAGACCCAAATGCGCCAGTAGCGTATGTTAGATATCCGTTAGTTCTTTTTTCGGCAACGTTGTCGTTCAGTGTTCCACTAACATCCTGCCCTTCCTCGTAAATACCAAGACGAATATTAGAGCCAGATACCGCTGCGCTGTAACTTCCTGATCTGTCTACTGCATCAAAGCCAGCAGTTGTATCAGAAGAGGTATAACCGGAAACCGGGTATGAAGAACCAAAAGAAAGTTTTGCTGTAATCCCATCGCTTATAAGAGAGTTTAAAGATCTCAAATTCGGAGCTGGCTCTGGTGCTAAGATCCCGAGAACTTCATTGAATCTATCAACAGCAGTTCCGATTGTCGTTGTTGGAACAAAATCCGTGAATAACCCATCTGTATAAGTTCCATCTTCTGATGTGCCGATCAGCGTATTTCCGCCGCCACCACCACCGCCAACTGAAGACGTTAGAATCACGTTATTGTTTGCATCTAGTGCCAAATAACTAGACGTAGTGGCACCCACACCGGCTGAAGCACTGGCTATATTAATGAAACTAGCACTCATAAAAGAAGTTAATGCAATTCTAGATTCTAATACGTTTGTTCCAAGACTGGATGACCCCAGAACTGAAGTGGTAACTCCGCTAGCGTCAACAATATGAATAGAGCCAGAAACCTTTAACGGAGATCCGCCAATAACAACGCCTTGAACAGTTAGATTTCCACCAATAAAAACATCCGAGGAGGCAGACACATCTCCAATAATTGTTAATGAGTGTGTCGGTGTATTGGTATTTATCCCCAAACGTCCTGAAGATGGCAAAAATGTTAGGTTAGCTGAGCCTGTAAATACGCCAGCGCCTTGCTGAAACTGAATCGATCCAGTTGGGCCAACAGCATTTGCACCAGTAGCATCAATCGTGATGGTATTGTTGGCTCCATTATCTGTTATTGTGATGCCGTTACCAGCAGTCAATCTTCTTTCATTTGGCAACTTAACTTCTGAATTGACAGTAATATAAGTTGCTTCAAGCGGCGGATAAGGAGCGGGCCTTGGTGCTGGTTGAGAAACATCTGTTTCTTCTTGTTGTCGCAGCGTAGGGCGATCAATACCAGGGATTACTCTAAATGCGCCTTCGCGTGCTTTTACACATTCAGCGCTTATTTGGAACTTGTGTTCTACTTGACCAAAGTAGTAGCGAGTATCGTTGTAGGTTTTTACAATCTCGTAGAATACTTCACCATACTGGACATAATCGCCAACACGAACAAAAAGATTTTGATCCTCTACAAGTCTACGACGATGAAAGTTGACAGTTAGTTTTGTTTGGTATTCATAACCATACTTTGTATTTGTCTGATCATTTTGAACCTCAACATATGCAAATACGCGAACAGGCGGCAAAGATACTTTCTCTTTTGCCTCGCCGTAAATATCGTTGAAGTTTGATTCTTCAATACTTATAGGGTAGTAAGCAATCGTCTGGCCAAGAACTCTTTCGGCAAGTTCATCGTTAACTTGCTTTACAAGGTCTCGTTCTTTCTGGCCGAAGAACATTGGAGCGGGTGGGGCCCCTGGTCTTGTCCACTTATTCTTTGGATCGGACATTCACGTTACTCCTAAGAAGGTCTGGTTATCGCTTCCTTAACTCTAAATAGACCTCTACGAGCGCGAACACACTCTGCACTTACTTGAAACTTGTGTTCTACTTG
>JGI25132J35274_1000411_pt1 | contig 11544 bp, 9 predicted proteins | sample ETNvirenome_6_30_FD_35274 | JGI IMG/M metagenome (IMG submission 35274)
CAGGGTGTCTAGTTCTAATGTAAATCTAGCGGACAGCACATCTAACGAATTATACCTAACAGGCGTACAGCTTGAAGTAGGTGACAGCGCATCAGACTTTGAGCATAGGTCATTTGGGGATGAGTATCAAAGGTGTTTACGTTATTACTATAGAACGCCAGCACCTAACGGTGGTTTAGCAGCAAACGAGCCTTTCCCCTGTGTTGGTAACATGGATGGTTCTACAACAGGTGCTTACATGCTTCAATTTCCAATTCCTATGAGAGCAGCACCATCAGCTATTGAGCAGAGTGGTACAGCAAGTGATTATTCAATACGAGTTACATCAGACGCTAACGGCACAAGTGTACCAACAGCAAGTGGTTTTACTGCCGAAAGTGCATTAATAAATTTAGTTTCAAGTGGTGCAGGATTTACAAGCGGAGATGCTTGTTTTATGAGGGCTGAAAGCACCGATGCGTTTTTAGCATTTAGTGCGGAACTATAGGAGATATCTGTGAAAACATATACCGTAGATTATCAATTAGAAGATGGTACACAGATGTATGCTAAAGTTGATACCGATGATAAAATAAGACTTCATGCTACAGACGAGTATCCACCTTTTCAAGCGTGGCTTCGTGCGAACAGAGACAATTTGCCTTCAGATATTCAAGCTAAGATTGATGCTGGTGAGTTAACAATAAAGGACGCTGATTAAATGATGCAGTTCAAGGCATTTAAGCCACAGGCACTTAATAAGATTGCAGGGGCTATGGGATATCAGGGTGATATGTCACAGTTCCAGCAGTTTATTGAAGAAGACCCACAGCGTAAAGCGCAGATGGATAGATATACCAATGCTGCACGTATGATGGCTAAAGGCGGTGTGGTTAAGATGCAGACAGGTGGTGCTATAGGAAGTCTTGCTTCTCAACAACCTAATATTCCTGCACTTTCATCTAACCCACCACAAGGAACTTTTTTTGCGGGTGGACAACCTCTTGGAACNGGTACATTAGGTCCGGCATTTACTACTAGCCCCGGTGGTGGTAGTGGCGGCATTCAGGCTGGTTTAAATCAACCAATTCAGCCTCCCAGTGGTTTAATTACACCACCAACAGCTACAGCCACTACTCCTACACAAATAGATATAGGTCAAGAAACTACACAGCGTATGTTCCAACCTGCACTGCCTGTAGGTGGTGTAGTACAAGCTGCCGCCACCCCTACTAATGCTGTTCAAGATGTAGCTGCAGGTACAGGACAGGTAACTGGCACTGTTGCTATTAATCCTGCTATAGCACAAACAGCACAGGCAACTATGCCACAGCAACAGCAAGCTAACCTAATGCAAGCACAGCAAGCTGCAACAGCCGTAGATGCTGCTGTAGGGGCTGTACAAGCGTCACAGGCTAATCCTCAAGACCCACGGGCGCAGGTAACTGCTGCTCAACAAACAGCCTCGTCTGTGGGCAACCTACAGGCCGCACAAGGCAATGCCATTCTGATGAATAATCCTCAACAGAGGCAAATTCAGGCAGGTGAACTTATTAGTGGTACAGGTGTGGATGCTACAAAAGCTGCACAAGCTACTGCTCAGACACAGGCTGCTGCTGCAACTGCACAACCATCTACACAAGCACTTGTACAAACACAGCTTGCTAATCTAGCTAATCAGTTTCAGGGTACTAACCCACCTGCATGGGCTGCTGGTGCTATTCGTACAGCTAATGCACAGATGGCTGCTCGTGGCTTGGGTGCTTCATCATTAGCTGGTCAGGCTATTGTGCAAGCAGCTATGGAAGCATCACTACCCATTGCACAGGCAGATGCACAAATAATTTCTTCATTTGAAGCACAGAACTTATCTAATCGTCAGCAGTCAGCAATGCTTGCTGCAGAGCAACGTGCTAAGTTCTTAGGTCAAGAGTTTGACCAGACATTCCAAACAAAAGTACAAAACGCTGCCCGTGTGGCTGATGTAGCTAACATGAACTTTACTGCTGAACAGCAGGTTGCTTTAGAAAACTCTCGTATTGCTAATACAATGAATTTAAATAATCTGTCTAATAATCAGGCTATGGTTATGGCAGAAGCAGCAGCATTGTCACAGTTAGATGTATCTAACNTAAACAATCGTCAACAGGCCGCAGCGCAAAATGCTAACTCGTTTTTGCAAGTTGATATGGCTAATTTATCTAATAACCAACAGACTGAACTGTTTAAAGGTCAACAACGTATTCAATCATTGTTTACTGACCAAGCTGCGGAAAATGCAGCACGTCAAATTAATGCAAGTTCACAAAATCAGGTTGACCAGTTATTTGCTAATCTTGCAAATCAAGCATCACAGTTTAATGCATCACAACAAAATGGTCAAGCACAGTTTAATGCTGGTCAGATAAATACTGTAGAAAGATTTAATTCTGAGTTAAATAATCAACGTGACCAGTTCAATGCACAGAACCAACTTGTAGTTGCACAGAGTAATGCACAATGGCGCAGAGAAATTGCCACTGCGGATACGGCTGCAGTTAATCGTGCTAACGAACTTAATGCTGCTGCAATTATNGATGTATCAAAGCAAGCCTATGACAATCTGTGGAATTACTATGCAGATACTATGGAGTGGGCATGGACGTCTGCTGAGAATGAATTAAACCGTTATGCAGATATGGCTATCGCTACATTGAATGCAGATGAACGTGCTAAAGTAGCCTCTCAAAATGCTAAGACAGCAGCAGGTAGTGCAGTAGGTGGATTAATTGGTACACTAGGTAGTGCTTTTATCAGTGCTAAGTTTTGCTGGGTAGGACGGGAAGTATACGGTAAATCAGACCCACGTTGGTTTATATTCCGTATGTGGGTAAAGCATGAAGCACCCGCATGGTTTAGAAATTTATATGGTAAACATGGTAAAGCGTATGCTAAGTTTATTAGTAATAAACCTTTACTAAAATGGATGACTAAGAAACTTATGGATATTGTAGTAGAACGTAAGGAGATAAGAAGTGCCGCTTATTAATCCTGCAAAGCAACTATATCACAGTATGGATATAGAAAATTTAAGTCCGCCTTTAAAGCGTGAAAAGAGTAAAGGTCTACTTGCTCCTACAAAAAGTCCTATGTCAGATGAGCAAGATAACAGAACAAAACAACCTGCGTTTAAAGTAGGGCATCATATGTTGCTGCTACGTAAAGAAAGAGAAAGACTGCAAGATGTTTGATGCTCCTATTCCCGGCATGTCATTAACCCATGAGTTGGGTGCAAGACCTTGGCAGAGTCCACCACAATATGCAACTGTAGATGAAGCGATTGAGTATTATCTTGAGCGTATGTCTACAGATGAATTTATGGACCAGATGGCTGATGTCTTAGAGATGAATATTCCTGTCACTACTCTAGCAAACACTGTTCAACTTGCAGGTGTAATGGATGGCAAACATACTGTTGACGTAGGTATGTTAGTAATGCCGCTGCTTATGGAAATGATTATGCTTATCGGAGATAATGCAGGAGTAAATTATGATAGTGGTCTTACCGATGCTCCAGATAATACTACTAAAGATACTTTAATTGAAGCTGTACGCAAAGAGATGCAAGAAAAAATTGACGATGCAAAAGAAGTGTCAGAAGAAACAGAAGAAGTAAAAGAAGAGCCTAAGTCAGGTCTTATGGCACGGAGATAAGGTATGAGTTTCTTTTTAGGATTAGTTGAAGGCGCAGCAAAATCTGTTGACAAACAACTACAAAGCGATATGCAACGCACACAGGAACGTATTGACGGTATGGCACAGTACCGCATTACCCGTAGACGTGCTGAACTAGAAAGAAAAGAAAAGGATAAGAAAGAACTCAAAGATGTTCTTACTCAACTATCTGCATATACAGGTGGAGACCAAGATAAGGCTATTCAACTATATAACAGTGCAGGTAAGACAATTGCTGGTGGTAACGATTTAATATCTGAACTTCGCACCAATGAAAAAGCTGGTGTAGATGTGCGGTCAGCACTTAAATTTACACAAGATAATGCAGAACCCGGTAACTTTACTGACTTTATTAAACGTAATGTTACTCCTGTTTCCTCACTTCCTTTAATGGAAGGTGAGATGAAAGCATCTGGTCTTGCAGGTATGTTTGGACGTGATATTGGAAAAGAAGTTATGCAACAGGTAGGTGAGGCAGCACCTATACCTGAAGATGCTATACCTGAAGGTATGGGCCGTACAGCTATGGCTACTATTGACCGTTCAGGATTTAAAGAAGCTACGGCACAGGCCGCATTGGAAGAAGAAAGAGTACGTGCTGGTAAAAGATTTACTATGGATGAAAAGAGATTAATTCTCGATACTAATGCTGCTGACCTTAATAAGAAGCGTATTGAACAGGCAATGAAAATTGCAACTTCTCAGGAAGAAAGAGCAAAAAACCAAGCACTCAGTGATGAAGAGCAAAGAAAACTTGATAATGCTAGACAAGAAGTGCAAGACCTACAACGTCAAGCACAGTTAATTCAAGAAGCAGAACTTCATGTATTAAAGGTAGCATCTAAGAAGCTAAGTATTGCAGAACAACAAGATGCTGCTCAAAAGCGTAAAGAGCATCCTGTCTTTAGTAGCTTTGAAGATATGGCTGTCTACGCTACTCAGAAACTTGCAACAGGTAATTTAAGTCCAGATGAAGAAGCAGACTTTACGAGACTTCTTAATGATGCTATTAAAGGTGCTAATGATTATACTGCAGCCACCTCAGACCCTGATGGCACAGGTGGCATAGAGTTTGCTAAACAGAGCCTAGATAGTATAGTTAAATCTGGGATGGATTTACAACTTAAAAATGTTCCTACTAAGTCAATAGGAGATAAGATAGAATATGCTATTGAGGGTAATGAGGCTCAATATTATGGCGGTGTAGAAGCTGCGTTAAAAATTACTGCAGACAGATTAACACCATCACGAATAATAAAAAGTGTAAACGCTGATGGCGAAGAAGTAGAAGAAGTAATTCGTGGAGAAATGCCACCACAAGCAAAGCGTTATATAGAAGGTCTGCAACGAGAAAACAGACAGAAGATGTTTGACTTTGCTTCAGGAGAAGCTGAAAAGTATCAGACTCTAAAAGATGCTAATAAGTCCACGGACGATGTTAAATTTATTCCTGCAGATGTATTAGAACAAAAAATACGAGAAATACAAGCACAGTCAAGCACACCAATAGATGATGTTGCGGCACTTAAAAGGTATGCTTTAACTGATGAGGTAAAGATAGGAACTGTTATTCCTACAGGGGATGGGGCATATAGTATCTGGACAGGTAGTAAGTTCTTGCAAGCTAGAAGACAACAATAGAGAATAAGTAATGGCTTTAGATTTATCACGTTTGTTTGATGATGATGATGAGGTGCAGGGGGGTCAGCAAAAAACTGTTAGCCCCCCTTCTACCTTAAATACTACACAAACAACAACTCAGCCTACATCAGGTTTAGACTTATCAGGTTTGTTTGATGAGGAAAATACGGCTGCACAAAAAGAAGAAGAAACTCGTGTAGATATTTTTCGCAGGACAGGTAAAGTGCCTGAAGGATTTGAGGCTCGTCCGACAGTGCCTACAGGTGCGGATGATGATGAAGGAATTGAGATAGTAAATCTCGAACAGGAACAGAAAAAAATAGAGAGACAAAAGCAATTCCAAAGAGGTGAGTTTGAATTAGAAACTACAAAGATGCTCCGTGAAGGTTTTTACGGAGAAGGTAGTTCTGCTTTTGCCCCATTTACCACTGGCGCAGCAGATATATTTGGATTAAAAGAAAAGTCCAGAGAATATGTTCCAGAAGTATTGCAGCCTTTGTCTGATGCTGTTACTCAATTATCTAACGATGTTGTAGCTGCTTTAGTATATACCGCTGTAGCAGGTGGTGAAACTGTAACTGAATCTGCAGAAGCACTTACTCGTGTGATACACGATACGTTTGATGAGGACAACAAGTTATTTGGAAAGACGGGAAAAGAGTTAATACCGTTTACCCCTGAACAGTCGGGAAAAAAACTAGGACAGGATTTACTTGATATACTTGCAGTGTCAGAAGCTATTCCTGTTGTAGGAACAAATGTAGCTGCCACTAGAGCCACTGTTAAAAGGGTAATTAAAGATGCACGTGAGGATGCAAAAAGAGCAGAGATGCTCGCAAACAAAAAGATGCGCATTAACCGTGCTAAGAATGCTACAGATGAAGTTATTGCCAGTAGACAGGCTGAAGCTGACAAAGTAGCAGATGCTAACACAGCACTAAAAACTGAGTTAATTAGTGAGTTTGAAGCAGCTACAGGTAAAACCATATCTAAAGAAGTAGATGGTGTTAAAGTTCTTGACCCTGCTGCCGCACGACAGGCAGGTAAAGAGACCGCCAGAGAAATACAGTTTACAGAACGAGAGCGATTAAAGGGTGATGTATTTGTAACAGGCAAAGATGTTAAAGTAGCAGATGACGATACCTCAAAAATGTTATTTGAAATGCAAATGGCTGATGATGAAATTATATCACCCATATTAAAATCTGAAAAGTTAAATGGTCTTGTAGCTGCAACCGCAGAGTTAAAAAGACTTAAACCTGCTGCATTTCGTAAAAGGTTTCATACAAATCCAGATGGCACACAGGGAAAAGAATATAGTGTTATAGACCACTTGCTTGACCTTACCATACGAGGAGACCTAGAAGACCAGCTTGGTGGAGATGAATTGATAGATGTGCTAAACAAGTACAACCTATCATTTGAGGATTACATACTTGCTGTGGTAGGGTCAGGCTCAGAGGCAGGTAAAGTTCTTAACAAACTATCTCAGATAAAACGAACCAGACCTTTGAATGAAATGCAACAGTTGCAGAGGGCAGCAACAGAAGCACAGCAAGGTCAGATACGTAATACAATAATGCGTATTGAAGGGATAAGAAGAGGTGGCTTGGTATCTCAAATTGCTACAGCAGCACGTAACTTAACATCTGCAGGTATACGTGCGCCATTAGAATCTCTTGGAGATGTAATGGATACTGCTATCTATAACGCTGGACTAGAAGAAGGGTATATAAATAGGGGTGTTGCTGGTGCAAAAGCACTTGTTAGTAAAGAGAACTGGTCTGGTAGCTTTAATAATATGCGTTACATGTTTGGACCAGATGCTAAAATAGATGCGGCAGAATATGTAGACTTTATATTACAAAGACCAGAACTGGCTAAACAATTTGATTTAATGTTTAATCAGCTTAATGAACTTCAGCAAGCTACGGGCAGGGGTTTACCTAGACAAAGGCAGATAGAAAAATATATACAGTTAGCTAAAGAAGATGCTAGGAAAAGTGGTAAGAGGTTAAACAAACGGCAGCTACAAAGAGAGGCAGAAGAGTACGCTGATAGAGGTATATTTGGTATAGAGTTTGGTAAGGAATTTACTAAAGAGTTTAATACTGGGGGTAAGGCTCTTGATTTTGTTCTATCAGAATTTGAAGATGCTGTCAGTGTTTTAAATACTGCTAACCGTTGGCAAGAATATTTAATTAGACGTGGTGCATTTTTAGGTCAGCTAGAAAGGCTGACAAAACGTGAATATGGCATAGATTTAATTGATGCTTTGAATGATGGCAAGCTAGTAGATTTACTAAATGACGCATCATCTGTGAGACCAAAAGATGCTAGGTCATTTAAAGATTTAATATCCGATTCTGTTGATAGGGCTTTAGATATTACTTATGCTAAACAACCAGAGATGCAACCTTTTAGAGAGATTACATCATTTATAACTCGTAACGGTCTGACTGTGGCTATTGCGTTCCCTCGATTTATGTTTAACGCATTAGAATTATTGGGTAACTATGCAGGTGGTGCATCAATACCTCTAACTAAAAGACTATATAGCGGTATAACTACAGGTAAGATTGGTGCGCACACAGCAAAAGATAGACAGCGTATCACTCGTAACATAGTTGGATTAGCTGCTGTTGGTGCTGCATATCAAATTCGTAGTCAGCCTGATGCCCCAGCAGATTATAAAGAACTGCCAGTGGGTGATGGCACAGTTATTGATACCACACCACAGTTTCCAGTGAGACAACTTTTATACATAGGTGAGGCTATAAAACATCTGAAAGACGGTACATTCTTTTCTGACTTCTGGAATCCTAAAGAGGCCGCTGAAACTTTCTTTGGTACTGATGTGCGTGTAGGTGTAGGAAGTAGCATCATTGATGAAACAGCAAATCTTTTAGGTGGCACGGATTTAACAAAAGATGAGGCTGGTGGAAGGGCTGCAGGTAGACTTCTTGGTAATTATTTATCTACTTGGGGTGTGCCTTATGGACAGATAATAGACACTGAACGTGCTTTAGGAATAAGACCTGAAGAACAAAAAGAAACAGCAGTAGACCCTGTTTTAGATGGTTACATAGCCTTTGAACAGAATCTTGCAAGGTCACTAAAAAGGTATTCACTAACTCCAGCAGAGGAAGCAGCTTTACCTAAACGTGAGCGTTTATTCCAAGAAGAAGCTGCTAGAGTAGGGTCAGCATATAAGGTATCACTAGGTCTTTCCATGAGAACTAGAGACAGTGAGTACGGTGAATATCTTAAACGTATGGGTCTAACTGAATTTACATTGGGAAGCACGTCTAAAGTGCAGAGTATACGTAACTTTGTAAACAGAGAACTTCGTGACATAATACCGGGTATTGTTGAAGCTGCTCAATCGTATGAAAAAGAATTGCGAAGAGACTATAAAAAGAGTAAGTCACTTCAAAAAGAAATGAGTGAGCAAAGATATGTTAATAGCATGATTAAGCCACTTGTCAAAGGGCAAATTGAAGGTGCTAAAAGTAATCTGTCTGGTGATGGTAAAACAATAAACCCTACTGCAGATAGATACGTAGCGGCTATGATAGCTTATCGTAGACTGCCAAAAGACTTACGTAGTGCTGCGGCTAGTGAGTTTATAAAGAGAGAAAAGAGACCACCAGATGGCTCTAAGGAAGAGGATTTAGAAAATCTATTTTATATAGGCGTAGCACTAAGAGAGGCATTAAAATAAGGGGGCAACTAAGCCCCCTCTTTTATTGTGTAATGTATTATTGTACCCACATAATACATATAATAACATAGCAGTGATAAAATAAATAACTTACCTATTGTCTCCATCACCTCCAAGTGTGCCTCTTTTACTTCGCCCTGATAGTTTAGAATAATTTTCAGAAGCAATATCAGAAAGATTAATACCCAAGTCATTTGCCAAATTAGCGCAGTACCATAGAACATCACCAATCTCCGCTGCTATTTCAAGTTTCTTGACTTCAAACGATTCCTTGTCAGCACCATCCCTAATGAACTTTTTAACCTTGTTGGCAACCTCACCTGCTTCACCAGCCAAACCAAGCGCAGGATAAAGTATCCTGTGCGTGGCTGGATAGATGGCAAACTCAATTGACTTGCGTTGATATTCATTCATCTCCATGTCTTTGTACTTCTCCTTCATCCATGCTTTAGCTTGCGTTTCTAAGTCCATCTTCTAACTCCACGAGTATTGCCTCTTCATATGGAATGTGGAAGAAGTGTTCACCCGGTTCAATGCGAAACCCCTGCGCCTCTTTCACTTCCGACTTCTCAAGCAGCCCTGTGCCTCTTTCACTTCCGACTTTTCAAGCAGGGTATCTTTAATGCGCCATGCTTGCTTACAATCCCCACGTATCACATAGAAGTTTAGGAATGTATTATCTGCCTTTACTTCCTCAAATTTGTTAATGAGTTTGTGCTTACGATACGGGATGCGTATCTCTTTCCATGATGTATTCCAATCACCTTTCCATTGGTTTTTCATTTCTACTTCACTGTAGTAGATGTTACCATTCTTCTCACTCTTAATATCGAAAGAATAGTTTTCTTCTGAGTCAAGGATAGTGTGTCCATTATCCTCAAGGTAAGCGATAATAGTTTCTTTTGCAAGGCTATCATTCTTACGGTACGAAGACGGTCTAAATCTACGGTTAACTGCTCCTTTAATCGGTTTCATTGCCATCTGTTTTCTCCTCTGTCTGTTTAAGGGGGAAATACTTTGTTAGTATCTCTAACTTATCATGGTATGCTGCAGCTTTGTCAAGTTCTAAGTCTATAGTTTCTATGACATCAGAGTGTTCTCCAATACCTACAGTTTGATTCATATACACCTCAATATTAGCAAGATGTTTGTTTACACCACCTATTAAATAGGAACGTGTAGCGTTTATTAATGTATTTTTTAGAGTCATGTTTTCTCCTTTCTAAACCTGTGTTTAAAGAACACTATTAAGTTAAGTGTGGTGTTTACTGTAATCATTACGAGTATCCACCACTGCCACCATAGCAAGTCTAATCCACTACACTCTATCATTATGCAGCAGTTAAGTCAACTACTTCACAAACTCCTGCAGTACATGCTAACTCACGTCCACCTGATGTAGTGTCTTCTTTCTCAAACTCTTGCAATGCAGACCAATCAATTGATGTAGGCATCTGTGCTTTCATCTCTTTGTACTCTTCCTCAGTGCAATCCTGATACGGTGCTTGCTTATATGTATGCTCACTGAAGGGCAGGAAGCTGATGCCTGACACTTCATCAAAGTGTTCATACACCCAAGAACCTACATCCATCCATTCCTCTTCTTTCACAGAGATTGTTACAGATGGTTTATGTTCACACCAGTAACGCTGATACATAAGCCACAACTCAAGCTGTTCAATAGCAGACATAGCAGTACGTGTTACTGCACGTGCAGGTGACTTCATTGGAAAACTAAACACCGTTGTGCTGTCTGGCTTCATTACATCTGGCTCTGCTGGAATACCCTGTGATACCATGAACTGTGTCAATGGGTCTTTGTTATCACCACGAACAGTACGAATGTAGTACGGGTTGTGACGAGCATGGATACCTGATGCACTGTCTACTAACTGCGACACTGTGCCTGATGGCTTAACGCATGTAATAGCTGTGGACTGTGGTATCTTTAGCTGCTTTGCCATAGCTTTATTAGCATCAATAGCTACATCTTTTAGTGCCTCAAGGGTCTGACCAATGTTTATACCCAGATGAGCAGACTTACCTGCTGTTAACTGGTTGTCCATAATACCTGTTAGAGACACACCAAGTAGACGTTCTTCCTCTGTGTTCTTCTTCCATATACTACGAAGATATTTGAAGTCAGTCAGAGTAGATTGGAACGTACCCAGTATCGTAGCCAAGCGTACCTTCTCTGTTAGTGTCTGCTGCGTGTCTGTTTCACGTACAACAACCTCAGACAAGTTACAGAACTGATAAGGACGTAATATAATTTCAGAACAGGGGTTGCATCCGAAATCTTGTTCCGAATCTCTGCGTCCATTCTTAGCTGCTTGAACCTGTGCAGACTTGCGATTAAATATACCACGCTCACCTGACTTACTTTCATATAGTGACAGCCACTCACGCATGAATGTACCCATCTGTGGCTTACCTTTGTAGGCAACGCTGTTGTTTGCAAGCGCACGTTGTCCTTCGTTTTCCCA
>JGI25132J35274_1000412_pt1 | contig 11537 bp, 9 predicted proteins | sample ETNvirenome_6_30_FD_35274 | JGI IMG/M metagenome (IMG submission 35274)
ACAATGGGTGATCGTGATGAAGGTGGCGTTCCTAAGCCATCAACCCGCTCTTGCTTTGCCTGGCATCAGGACAGCATGGGTTATGCTGAAAGCATCTCTCAAAAGTCAGAAGTAAACTACATCCCAGAGAAAACATCGTTCCTCGTAAGCTCTATGTTCTCTGCTGGTGCGGTTGCTATTGACGATGAGGGCATCGTTAAAATTAGCTGTACTGAATAAGGAGACTGATAAATGGCTTATTCTAGCACTGGTTTTGGAACTGGGGGGCCGTCTAAAAAAGGCAATTCCCCTGTTATCTATACATACCAAACCGCTGATACGATTGCGGATGTAAACACAGAAGGTTATTTCAACGACCTGTCAGACACTCTGGCGGTTGGCGATTTAATTTATGTTGTGTCATCTACCGGCGGCACAAGGGTCAGCACACTTACACAAGTATTATCAAATACTGGTGGCGTTGTTGACGTTGCTAACGGTACAACACTGGCCGCAACGGACGGTGATTAATTTCTCCCCTGGGGGCTGGGCAACTGGCCCCCTCTAAACTCCTGGAGGGCTATAATGGCAACTGGCGATACTGATGTAACAATTTGCTCTGATGCCCTTGTTCTTCTTGGCGCTTCTGCAATTACATCTTTGACAGATGGAAGCGATACAGCGGATGCTTGTAACAGACTTTACCCAGATCTTAAAAACCATCTTCTGACAGTTTATCCTTGGAGTTGGAGCCTTAAAAAAGTTCAGCTAAGTAAAGATAGCACAGATCCGGTTAATGAATGGGATAATGCTTTTAACTTTCCCGCTGATCTTATTGGTAGCCCGATTGCTGTTTTCGATAGCAGCGCAAGCGGTGTGCGGCCAAGACGGTACGGATGGGAAATATATGGCACTCAGTTATTCACTAACCTAGATACTGTTTATATCGACTATCAAGCAACCGTTACTGAGGCTAATATGCCCGCCTACTTTATTCGGTTTTTGCGTGTGGCCTTAGCCGCAGAGATTGCGATTACTGTAACAGATCAAGCATCAAAGGCAGATTATTTCCGCGCTCAAGCATATGGTTCGCCTGGTGCGTCTGGTCGTGGTGGCATATTGCGTGAGGCCATGAACATTGATGGCCGTGGACAAAGCACGCAAATCGTGGAGGACTATACTCTTATTCAGGCGAGGGGCTGATGAGGATTAATCAATATCAGTCTAATTTTTCAGTAGGAGAAATAGATCCATTATTGCGTGGTCGCACTGATCTCCAGCAATATCAGAATGCTTTGGAAGAAGCGACAAACGTTGTTGTGCAGCCTCAAGGCGGGATTAGTCGTCGGGATGGGTTAGAATTTATTTTTAACTTCGGGTCAACTTTCTCATCATTTAAGCTTATTCCCTTTGAGTTTAGCGTAAATGACAGCTATTTATTGGTTTTTGTTGTTGGCCGCATTTACGTTTTTAAAAATAATGTGCGTCAATATATTGGCACTACTGGATATATTACTGCTTCGGACATTACAGCGGCAATGCTTGATGAGCTTGAATATACGCAAGCTGTAGATACCCTAATTCTTTGCCATGAGGATCTTCAGACAAAACGTCTTGTGCGCAATTCTGATACATCTTGGACGCTTGAGAACCTACCTATTACAAATACTCCGCAATATGCTTATGCCCTTGATGAGCATTCACCTAACTTTACGATTACGCCCAGCGCAACAACTGGCAATATCACAATCACTGCATCCTCTGCGACTACTGACAGCGGAACAGCGCAAGCCGGTGGCGCAAGCACAATAACACTAAAATCTGCTTCGTCCTATTCATCTGATGATGCCCCAAATGGTATGTGGATAACCCTTACATCTGGAACTGGTTCAGGCCAAGAAAGATATATTTCAGATTATGTTGGGTCAACAAAGGTCGCAACTGTCTATCCCGCCTGGACAACACAACCAGATAGCACAACCCATTATAAGGTTGCACCTTTTGCGGCGTCTGCGGCCAATAACTTTGCTCAAGTTGAAAACACTTTTGGCCGTGTAAAGTACATTGAATATGTCAGCGATACTGTAATGAATGCTGTTGTTGAGGTTCCATTCTTTGACACAAGTGGCGTTGTTGCGGGTAATTGGATCGGTGAATTTGGCCATGAGGATGTTTGGTCAAGCACTAGAGGCTGGCCAAGATCGGCAACATTCCATGAGGGCCGATTATATTTTGGCGGATCTAAGTCCAGGCCCAATACAGTTTGGGGTTCCCGTGTTATTGATTACTTTAACTTTGACTCTCATACTGGACTTGATGATGAGGCTGTCGAAACAACGATCAACACAAACCAACTGAATGCGATTGTAAATATCGTATCTGGTGCGGATCTGCGCATTTTCTCAACAGGCGGTGAGTTTATTGTTGTTCAATCAGAAGATACTCCAATTACACCAAGCAACTTTTTGGTGCGGCCACAAACTCGGCTTGGATCAAAGGCTGGTGTGCCAATTGAAGATTTAAACGGCGCAACGATCTTTGTTCAGCGTCAAGGCAAAGCTATCAACGCCTTTCAGTTTGGAAACGATACGCGCTCTTATCAAGTGCAGAACATTTCTTTGCTATCATCTCACTTGTTGAATAATCCGGTTGATATTGCTGCAAGAAGATCATCGTCAACAGACGAAGCGGATCGCTTGTTTATTGTGAATGGCGGCGATGGATCTATGGCAGTGTATTCTATTCTTACCGGACAGAATGTCATTGCGCCCAGCAAGTTTACAACGGACGGTGAGTTTATTGCTGTGGCCGTAGAATTAAGCCAGGTTTATGCTATCGTTAAAAGAACCATAAATTCAACAAATGTTTATTATCTGGAATTGTTTAACTCAAACTTTACATTGGATAGTGTTGTAGATGGCGGGGCAATAACAACTGTTCAATTGCCTCATTTGCGAGGCGAAACGGTAAATATAATTAGAGATGGTATTTCGGAAAGCACAAAAACTGTTAGCTTAGATTCCAAGCAAATAGTCTTTCAAGTAGAAAATAACAGTGTATCAGGCACAGGGTTCCCATCTGCTTTAAATTTAAGAGCGACCTTTACCGGAACAGATTCGTCTGGCTCTGCTTTAGTTGAGATAGTAAATTTCAACGACACAAACACAACATCTTGGACTACCACAGGAAGCTTTAAAACTGTTAGCTCAATAGCAATAAGCAATACAAGCGGAACGCCTCAAGCAGTAACAGGATTTACTATAAACATTGGCATATCTGGCGATAATGATGCGATATTTGTAAACATTCCTGATACAATTGGCCCGACCATTGATTTGAATGGGGTTGCCATACAAGATGGGGTTGCTGCTTTTGGTAGCATAACCCTAGATACGGCGGCAACATCCAGCCATCAGGTCGGCCTAAACTATACTGTTCAAGCAAAAACAATGCCAACTGAGCCAACACTATCGTCTGGGTCTATTCATGGCATGAAGAAAAGAGTTGTTCAGGTTGATGCTCTTGTGGACAAAACCAAAGATCTGAAGATCAATGGCAAGACAATTGCATTTGATACTGAGAGCGGATCATCCGTGATTGCTGAATATACCGGATTAAAAACCGCGCATGGTTTGCTGGGATATGCTAACACTGGACAAATAACATTAACACAGACAGATCCTTTGCCGATGACGGTTTTGGGTTTGGAGTACAAACTGAGTACGGGGTCTTGATATGGCGGGGATAGCAGCAGCACCTTTAATGATGGCATCAAGCGCGGTGAGTGCTTTCGGTCAGATACAAGCGGGCGCTGCAAGAAGGCGTCAATATGAACAACAAGCGGAACAGGCAGAGCTTCGGGGCAGAGCGGAGGCTATTGCTTACAAGCAGAAGGGCGCTGACGCTTTGCGCAATTTAAATAATGTTTTATCCACAATTATCGCAAGAGCCGCTGCTGGTGGCGGCGACCCGACTTCTGGATCTGCTGCGACATTGCAAAAATTTGCGATGGGCGAGGGCGTAAGAGAATTTAATGTTGCGGCGGATAATGCCGCTATGTCTCTTGGCCAAGCAAGTAGCCAAGCGGGGATTTATGAGCAAGCCGGACAAGCTGCACAATTAAACTCATATGTTCAGGCGGCGGGTACGTTTGGCCAAGCCGCATATAGATATGGGCAACTTTAAAGGTTAAGATATGGCACAGCTTCCTAGATATCAGCGTATTGGCTTAACTGCCCGTCAACCAAGGCCATTGGATTTCGCTGCTGCGCGGGAGCAAGAAAGATTTGGGCAAACAATTTCTCAGCAACTTGACCGGATGTCTGACTTTGCCTTTAGACAGGCTTCAGAGGAAGCACAGAGGCGCGGAGAGGAGCGTGTGCGCGAGGAAGGCGCTTTGCCCACCCTAGAGGCCATACGAGAGAAAGGTGGCCCCAGAACGATCTCAGAGCGCTCTGCGTTTGATGCAGCAAATAGAATTGCGGTTGTCGAGATTGAAACCCTTGCCAAGCAAGATATGCAAAATCTTGTCCGTGAGGCTGATAAGAACAACATGGCCGCTTCTGACTTTCAGGCTTCTATGTCTGATATTCAGGATGGATATGCCGCATCTCTTCAAGAGATAGACCCTATTGCGTCTGGCGTTTTGAGTGCGCGGTTAAGTGATAGCGCAGCAACATATACGGGCCGCTATTCCGACATCTCTTTTAAGAAAGCACAGGCGGCTGCAAAAGAAAGAACGACTCAAGTTATGGAGGTCGGCTCTGAGGAAATTATTCAGCTTGCAACACAGCCAGGTTCGACAAAAGAATCCTTAGAGGTTGCTGGCGAAAAGTTCAAAGCTGATATGATGGAATTGGGCGTTAAAGAAAAAAATGCTCAAAAAGTCTTGGATGCCACTCTTAAATCAGCAATTAGACAAAACCGCCTTTATTTATATGACACTGCGGATGGCGTTGCCCAGAAGAAAGCATTGCTTGAAGAATACGAAAAGGCTCCGCTGCCTGGCTATACCTATGAGCAAAATAGGTCATTTAATAAGCAGCTAGAAAACAACTTAAGCTCTCAAATAAATAGGGAACAAACCGCTGCTATTGAGAACCTTACAGCCGCAATTGACGCAATGAGTTTGAAGGGCGAGGCTCCGGCTGGCTTTGAGATAGATGAAGATTATATCCGTGATATCTTCTCAGAAGAGCAAGCAGATGAATATCTATCTTCATGGGAGCAAGCCTCTGAAGATACTTTGAACCGTGGGGCATTGGCTTATATGGCCCCTGAACGGGTCGAGGAAATAACATTAGAGCTTAAAGCTGATCGTGACGCCGCAAAAACGCCGGAAGATATTATTAAAACTGCTACGAGATATAGTGAATGGATTGAAAGCGTTGCTAGTAGGGGTGATGCAATCAATAAGGACGCGGCTTTATTTGTTGTTCAGAACAATGAATTTGCTTCGGGGTTATTGGAAGACATAACAGATCAGATTTCTCGCGGCGATATTGATGGCGCTTCTGCTGGAATGATAAAGTTTCGGGATGTGGTAGAAAATCAATTTGATGATCTTTCTATTCCCACCAATCAGCGAAGCATTATGCCAAAAGCATTCGCGTCACAGATGGTAAATTTTATTCAAGGCATTGATACTGATGTTGCGTCTATCACATTTGATCGAATACGGAACAATCTTGGTGATTATGGGCCGCGGTTTATTGAGGAATTAAGAGCCGCAAACCTTCGTCCTGAATATGTTGAAGCAATGTATTTGACCGATCCGGCAATTCAGAAAGAATTGCTAGATATCTCTGGTAGGGATATAAAAGATATTAAGGTTGGCGTTGAGGCGACTGATGTAAACGATACGAGAAAAGCAATTAATTTATTGATTGCAGATTATCGTGAGGGGTTTTTAGCTGGTGGCGGTGCGAAAGCAGAGGAAATATTTAACGAACAATATATGGTAATTGAGAAGATGGCCCTTACCAGAGTTAAAGAGGGTTTTGACCCCGCCACCGCAGCGGAAAGCACAGTTAGGGATATCGTGTCTGAGTTTGACCAAGTGGTTCTTAGTGGGCAAGGCAAGTATGTAATCCCAAGCGAGTTTGATGCGCAAAGTATAGAGACAAACGCATCTATGCTTTTAAATGAAAGGATCCTTGGGGCGCTTAATATAGCACCGCTTGATTCTCAGCAATACCCTGGCTTTGTTGATGAGGCAGTTTCTCTTGCATCTATAGCGTCAACAGGAATGTGGTTGAACAATAGCAGGGGCGATGGCCTTGTTTTGCATTATACAATAAATGGCACAGAGCTTCCTGTTCTTACTAAAGATGGCGTTGAATATGAAGTTAAGTTTTCAGAGCTTCCTGGTATAGTAAGCAGATTATATGCAGAGTTGCCCGATGGTTTAAGGGATCTTAGTGAGGCTGAAGGCTGGACGGAAGAAAGTAAAAAAATAGTCGCAGAGCAAACAGGCATAGGCGCTCCGCTAAAACTAAAAATAGTTGAACCCTCGGAAGGTTTTGCAGCGGAAGGCAGGGCATTTGCAACTGGGGCTAAGGTAACAGAATGAGGGCAAGACCGCTCATAACAGAGAATAGGGTTCTTCGCGTAACTGCTGCGGATGATCTTCGCGTTTCTCTTGGTCGTGCTGTAACTGAAATGGCCGGAACGCCAATGACCGGCACATTAATATCTCGCAAATTTAAACAATTGCAAGCTCGGTCGTCTGCTTTGACGGGAAATCAACTTGCAGAATTTTCTGCTGCTGAGTCTGAGCGGCGTCAATTGCAACGATCTATTGAGTATGATCTGGATACAACAACAGATCCGGCGGAGCGTGATGAGCTTTTATCTAAGCTAGACGGTTTGTATAAAGAAGGCCAAGGAGCAAAAGACGCTTTGTTTCAGGAAAGTATCGCTGAAGGCAGATTGTCAACGCCTGAAGAATTAACTGAGAAATATGGTGATCTTCTGACATTTGATGAGCCTATGACCCCTGAAGAGGCTCGTTTGTTATATGAGGGCAAGAAGGAAGAAGTAATACGCAATGCTATTATTTCTCGAAGCCCTACAGGATTTGTTGCGGGCGTTGCTAAATTTGGCGCTGGAATGTTGGCAGTAGCAACGGATCCCGTTGAAGTCTCTACAATGTTTATTCCCGTTATTGGTCAAGCCGGAAAAGCCGCCTCTGTTGCTAGATTTGGTCGGGTAGGAGGCAGAGCGAGGGTAGGAGCCATAGAGGGAACCGCCGGTGCTTTGCTTACTGAGCCGCTTTATTATGGGCTTTCCAGAGACCAGCAGCTTGATTACACAATGGGTGAGGCGCTGTTAAATGTTGGCGCTGGATTGTTCCTTGGCGGAGCTATAGGTACAGTTGCCGGAATGCTTACCCGCGCAGATGTTAATGCTGAAGCTGTAATAAAGGCGGCAGAGCCGGAAGTTTCAGTTCGCACTGATCTTGAACCTATTCAACCACCGGAGCGAATTACTGAAGCTGAAGCAATAGCTAGGGCGGATCGTGTCGTAAAGCAAACCCGCGAGATGTATGGCGTTACCGGTGGCCGTGTTACATATGAAACCGCGGTTCGCCAATTTGTTACAGATCAAGGGATTAATGTGGGGATGGTCTTGCCAAGGGCTGTTTCTCGTCCGCAAACTCTTAGCGAGTTTATTCGTGCGCGTGGTGGCATAAACGATCAAGACCCTACATTTAGGGGTGAGTTGAAGAACCTTGGCATTGAAGGCCGCGCTGGTTACGTCAACAGCAAGGGCAATATGGTGAATGGCATCAGCAATACAAAGACTGATACCAGTCTTGATTATGCGGCTGAGATGGCGTTTGAGGCTGGATTTTTACCAGAAAGAAGTCCAAACGCCTTGATTGATGCGTTGGCGGAGGAAAGCAGGGGCAACTTTACATTTGCCAGACAAGACTTGGATCAGGCTGAAGCGTGGCGCGAATACAGCGCAGCTAAAAATGACTTTGAGGCAGAAACATCTAGGCGGGCAGATATACGCACAGAGCTTGAGGAACAGGGTGTACGCGATATTACTGATGAAGAGGTCGCACTTGTTTCTGAAGAAATGTCACGATATCAGATAGATGCGGCAAGCGCACTTAGTAGCGTCACTGGCCGAGTGCAAGATATGCAAGCAGAAATGGCCGCGCGTCATGGCCTTGATATTCAGAATGACCCCTTGGCTGATTTTGATGCTGCTGCGCGGTTTAGCCGTGTTGGTGATGATATTGAGCTTGATGATCCAATTGCACAAGAGGAAGCTATTATTGCTCAGATGCGTGAAGATGGTGAGCTATCACCGGATCAGATTAAAGCCCTTGATGAGATAGAACAGATAGACGCTCAGGCCCAAGCGTATGTTGAGGTCACTGAAGCTGTAACCGTTTGCGTGGCGAGGTCATAATGGCAGATTGTTTAAAGATTGCTGATGAAGCCAACAAGGGCCGGTTGAGCGATGATGAGCTTGATGAGATCCTAACAGAGCTAAATGCTGAGAAGAAGGCTCGGCAAGCTGCTGGCGCATTAGATCAGATTGAATCTGCTATCTTTGATCGCGGGCTGTTGATTGCCAAAGAAGCGGAGATTGCCAAGAAGATAGAAAAGCGCAATCGGTACATGAATATACTTAAAGAGCAAAAGTTAATGGCTCTAGCAGAACGTGCTGATGAGATGACCGGCGATCCTTCTCTTGGCTTAGAGGGCGCTCTTGTTGGTGTGAATGCGCCTTTTGAGGGTGCGGGTCGATCTGTTGACTCAATAACTGGGTCGCTTGTAAACTCATACGCTGGCGGATTGATTGCGGATCTAAAAAAAGCAGGTCTGCTTACAAAGTTCAATAATATGAAGGGCGATTTTGAGCGCCAAGTTGCCAATGTTCTTGGTGATCTTAACCTAAAAACGCCCGTTGGTGTTGCTGAAGCATCTGCTGATGCTAAGGCGCTGGGCAAAATATTGTTTAAATATCAACGTGCTGCGCTTCAAAGGGAAAACCAAGCGGGGTCTTACATAAGGCTTAAAGAGGGTCGTGTTGTTCGGGCAAGCCACGATCAGCGCAGATTGGTTAAGGTCGGGCCAGAGGAATGGAAGAACTACATTCGCGGCAAACTTGACTATGAAAAGATGGGCATTGCTCCTGAGCGGATTGATGGCTTTCTTGATAGCGCATATGACGCAATTGTATCAAGTGTGCGCAAAGAAGGCGACCGCACTGAAATAGGTCTTGCGTTTAAAGGGCCAGGCAACCTAGCAAAGAAAGAAAGTGCTTCCGGTGTCTTTACCTTTAAGAGTGCGAATGACTGGTACGATTACGACCAGAAGTTTGGTAAGGCTTCTTTGCGTGAATCATTTATGCAAGACATTCAATCAGCATCCCGCGCCACTGCCCTTATGGAGGTTCTCGGCACTAACCCTGAGGCAATGGTTGAGCGCGTACAGAAACGCCTTATGGAGAAATATCGCAGTGATCCAAAGAAACTGAAGCGCATCAAGCGTGAAACTGGGGCCATAACATTCAAGGCAGCACTTGATGAGGTCACTGGCGATGTAAATATCGGGGCACACACACCGCTTGCACGTTATCTGCATTTTTATCGGGCCTTGCAAACAATGGCAAAATTGGGCGGCGCATGGATTTCCGCTTTATCAGATGTGGCATTCATTGCATCTAACCGGATCTATCAAGGCCGATCTTTGCTTGATGCTTGGGGTGACGGCTTTACTGCGGTGTTCAGAGGTATGAACAAGGGCGAGATGCGTGACTTTGCGGATCGGCTTGGCGTTGGTATTGAGGGACAGCTAGGCGACTTCATGAGCCGGTTCAATGCGGCTGATGATTTGCCAGGCCAAACTTCTAAAATGATGTCTCTATTCTTTAAGCTTAACCTTCTTCAGCCTTGGACTGAAAGCAACAAGCGTGGTGTGACGCTGATGATTGCTAATGATCTTGGCCGTGAAGCAAGTAAGCGATTTGATAAATTGCCCGATGATCTAAAGCGTGTTCTTGGCATATATGGCATAGACCAAAAGGGTTGGGAGGCTGCGCGTAAAGGCGCAAAGAAAGGGCCGGATGGCCGGATGTACCTCGTTCCAGGTGAGATACCGGATATGAAGATGCGTGAGAATATGTTTGCGCTTCTGGTTTCTGAGGCTGACAACTCTGTTCCCTCGCCTGGCGCTAGAGAGCGGGCAATTCTTCGTCGGGGATACCGACCTGGGACTGCGGCGGGTGAGGGTATTCGTTTTCTTACTCAATTTAAGTCATTCGGAGTTACAGCCCTAACGAAAAGCGTAGGCCGTCATATGTATGGCTATGGTGCTAAATCCATGCGTGAACAGTTGCAGCGTGGGGTTGGCGCTAATATGGGGATAGTCAATAGCATCGTTGGCACAACCGTTCTTGGCTACTACGTCATGCAACTTAAAGAGGTCGCCAAGGGCCGCGAAATGCGTCCCGCAACTCCAGAGACATTTATCGCTGCTGCTATGCAAGGCGGCGGGCTGGGAATTTATGGTGATTTCTTGTTTGGTGAAGCTAATAGATATGGTGGCGGAACATTGCAGACACTTGCTGGGCCTGGCATTGGCACTGCATCTGAGGTCATTGATCTTTTGCAAAGAGCCAGAGGTGTTGTTGCTGGTGGCGAGGAAGATCTTAGAGGTGATGTTGTCCGCCTACTTAAAAGCAACTTACCATTTGCCAATCTGTTTTATACAAGAGAGGCGATGAACTATCTTGTCTGGTATCAACTTCAAGAGACCATTAACCCTGGTTATCTTCGTCGCATGGAACGCCGGATTAAGACCCAAAACGATCAAACATATTGGATGCCACCAACAAGCGTTATTCAAACAGGCGGTGGATTTCGATAAGATTCTTGGAAAATGAAACAATATCTGGTATAGGGACATCAAAGGAGTAACAAAATGGTGAACTCAAATCTCAGAGGAACCAATCCGGCAGACGGTGCGGCCTCGGTAACGCCCAACGATGGCGCAGATCTAGCGTTTGTTGCAAGGGCTTTATATGTTGGCGGCACTGGTAACATTAAGATCGACACACCAAATGGCGATACAGTTACATTCAATGCCGTTCCGGTTGGTGTCCTTCCGGTCAGAGCAAATAAAGTTTACAGCACCGGCACAACCGCAACAAACATTGTGGCCTTATACTAATGTTTATCGGGATCAGCACATCAATCCATGCCATGAATATTTATGCTGCTGTTAGCAACTGGATACTTGCAACAGGTGCTTGGAGAGATATAGGCGTTTGGGATGATACCGCCGTTTGGAATGATAGCGCACCATAAGGAGCTAGGTAATGGGTACATTTAATGATGGTGATAGCGGCTCTTCGATCCGCACAAAGATAAACACTGCTATCCAAAAGACAGAAGGCAGTAGCGCAATCAGCACAATTGATGTTGATGGTGGTGCTATTGATGGCGTTACGCTTGGAACAAACAGCGCAGTCACAGAAGCGCAGGTTGATAACATTAATATCAACGGCAATACAATCTCAAGTACAGATTCAAATGG
>JGI25132J35274_1000417_pt1 | contig 11494 bp, 17 predicted proteins | sample ETNvirenome_6_30_FD_35274 | JGI IMG/M metagenome (IMG submission 35274)
TTTGATGTAGGTAGTCCGCCTATTAAGACGGTGGTGGGTTAATCATATTCCCTTTCGCCGCCTACATCTTCTACTTTATGAAAGTCAAAGAAAGAGCAGTCGCAAGAGGACTGGAAAAACTCTACCCCCAACTGGGAACTCTGGAAGAACCAGAAGACCAGTTTAGCCCATTCGATTTCGAATGCGACAAATACATTATCGAAGTGAAGTGCAGATCTCAAGCTTGGGATCCGTGGTTCATAGAAGCTATCAAATACAACTCTAATATGGAGATAGCAAAAAATCTCAAAAAGGATTTTATTTTCTTGACGGAGGTAAATAAAACTGTATACCTCTATAACATAAGCAAATTAACTAGAAAGGATTATGATTTCAAATGGACTACGAAACTATTACCGAACTCAACAGAGTTCACAAAACAAGGGAAGTCGGAGAAACCAATAGGGTACCTCGCAGCAAAGGACGCAACTATTTTAAATATATGAGATTACATATATTCAAGGTTTCTGAAATATATCTTCTGCCTTCTATCTTTATGGAAGTAGATGGACTCAAAGGTGACAGAATTATTTGGCTATCTGTAGGTTTATTCAACTACACAGTAAGTCTACAAATAACTAAAAAGTAATGAGCGAAAGTACAGAAAGACTACAAACTAGAATTGATATGATCCGTATGGAATCACGTCAAATTTCTTACAAAATAGAAGCTCTTTATGAACGCCGTAAAGAACTTCAAGAACAAAAGAAAAATCTCAAGGAGTTATTAGCCCATCTAGATGCCAAGAAATATTAATTTACCAAAGGCTCGCGTCTTTATAAGAGAAGATGCTTGGGGCGGAGATAAAGATAGCTATCAAGAAGCTTGGCTAGTTTCAGTTAGAGCTTTAAGAGGTAGACCATTTTGTTTCCAAGTGTGGGTAGATAATTACGCCGCTTGTTACGATAAGGTTAAGGTTGATTGTATATATTGGAAGATGCCTAAACCAGATCACGAAAGACTTTTACTTACTGAAGTACAAATGTGGGAATGCTTATCTAGTGATATAGAACTATTTCATAAAGCTCAGTTAGCAGATGTACCTATGGTTGTAAACCTCGGCGAAGGAGATATTGAAACCGGCAACTACTGGTTTACTATTGACTGCGTACCAGAAAAACAATCACTAGGATATATGGATGTCGGCGATTCAGACTTACTAGATGAGCACAAGGAAATGAATGTAATCCGTTTATCTAACGGACAAATAGCCATCTATCCAAACAATCGTTTAAAGTGGATACCAGAATCTTTATCTACAGAAGAAGCAGTTAAGAATAGACCACCTTGGGAGGTTGCCTCCAATAACAAGTGGGATCAAGAATGGTTAGAAGAACCCTATGAATTATTTGGTGACTCCCAGTGGGAGTACTAATTGTTAACCATTATCTACAAGAGCCCTCACCGTTTTATTTGTTTTCCGGTGGGGGCTTTTTTATTTAACTAATTGGTTAAGCTGAGACTGCCTTAATATTTCATTGACAGCACTTTGTTTTATCTTGCCACTATCTCTAGCTTGATTAAGCATAAGCATACCTATTTCTGGTGGTAATTTTTCGTACTGCTCTAGTAGCTTTTCTTTCTTCTCTTGCTTTGTTCCACTTATGCTAACAGCTATAGGCATATCTGTAATATTACCGTCAAGTGCCGATTGTGTTATAACTTTGGATAATCCAGCCTTTTTAAATATATTTGTTATTTGCTCTTCGGTTTGACCAAGTATTCTTAAATTCTCGGCGTGCTTTATAGCTTCAGCCATATTTCTTTTGTACACTTCGTTTCTAGAATTGTACGCTTGTTGCATATCTTTTCCGTAGTATAAATCACTAGAATAACTTCTTCTTAGATTATTTACTCGCTCTCTTAGTGATCTCAGCTTGAATCCGGCACCACCCTCAATTGTAGTATTCTGATTTCTTAAACCTAATGTGTATCTAAGAATTAAGTCCGGTGTAGTCTTATCGGAAGTTTTACCTAATAGTGTTGGAGTAAATGTTTCGGCACCGTAGTATGTTGCTAATTCTGCAAATCTTCTACCGCCGGACGGCTCATCACTGATTGGTCTTCCGGTTCTAGGATCTCTGTTATTTAAAGCAGCAAAGAAGTTTTGAGCATTCATAGTTCCGGATCCGCCCATTTTACTCCAAGTTGCTCCAAATATATTACCTACTGATTCATAGAAATCTTCACCTCTAAGACCAGCCTCAAATGCTGAAGACAGTTCAGCAATAGGTAGCTGATAACTTATGTTTGCTGTCTTAACTTTATCTCCATCAATTTTGATAAGTAGCTTACTATCTCTGTCCCAATCTGGTAGAATAGTTTCTCTTAACGCTTGTTCTTCTTCTGGGCTTACTCCGTTATTTCTGTTGAACATAGATATTCCAGCGGTAGCCGTAGCTATATATCCAGCAGATGCCATAAGTCTTCTGTTTGCTAATGAGTTAGCAAATTTCTGATCAAAGTTTACTCCGTAATCATCGTTCATTTTTTTACCAAACGATCCGTTCTTCAAATCTCTAGTCAATTTACCATTATTGAATGCAGTTCTCAGTTGCTCTAAGTTGAACGAAGCAAACTCGTTGAGTACACCAATTCTAGAGAAGTATCTCATAGCTGGATTAATTCTTCCATAGTTTTGGTAGGTTGCATTAGTCATTTCAGCCGCTAGTTCTTCAATGGCTTCATCGGACATTTTAGCAAGATCATCTTTACTTAAACCTTTTCTTATAATTTCTTTGTAGCTGTCAAAGACCGCCAAGCGTTGAGCTGTATCAAATATAGAATAAGCTTTACCAATAGGTTCAGTTATTGGTCTAAATAACTTGCCAAAAAAACCTTTGTTAAGACCATCTCTAATTTCACTAGTTGTTACATTTCTATCAATTAAATCTAATTCTTTTAATCTCTTTAATCTAGCTAAAGTTAATGAGGTTTTCTTACCAAATAATTTACCTTCTCTTGCGAACTTTGTATTGAGATCACTTATTGCAATCATATAGTTCTCCCTAAAGTTTCTAAATGGGTTCAGTCCCATACCAGCAACCATAAAAGCATTGCCAAAGAATTGAACCGGATAAGCCGCTACACTTAAAGGAACCTTAACAAACTTGGATAAACCAGTAGTGGTTGTTAATAACTGATTAACTAAATTAATAGCCCAGTTATTAGACTCTTGTAAGTAGTCTTTTCTGGATAGAATATCAACAGAATTATTAACGTCTTTTGGTACATATATTTGCTGACCGGAGTTCTTGTCTATCTTTGACTCCATTGTTATTTTTCTTATCCGGGATCCCGGAACTCCAGCCTTGAGTGCTTCTTGTTCACTTCTGTATCTTGTTCCACTTATTGTGTCTTCGTACTCTGGTTTCTTTAAAACAACTAAAATTCTTTTTTGACCGTATTTATTTTGAAGTTTACCATTTATCTTTAATGGAACATATCCTACTGGTACCTCTTGACCTTCGCCAAGAACTATACCTATTTTGCTTCTTACTAGGAAATTTCCTATTTCTGCATATCCTCTTTGAAGAGTAACATCTCTACCTAGACGCGAAACAGTTCCAAATAATCTTTCGCCGGGATCAGTAACTATACCAAGGAAATCATTCATCTCTTGGCTCTGCGTTTCTTTTCTTTTAAATACGTTGGCTAGCTTATCGGGATCGTCTCTAGCATCAAGTAAATCTCTTATCTTTCTTTCTGCTTCATCAAACCTTTGGCGAGCAGTTTCTTGAATAATAGAATCTATTTCACTTTTTGACTTTCCTTGATTCTTTAAGTTTTGTCGAGTTTGGTACTCGGCTTCCATCATTAACCTATTTCTTAAATTAATTTTAGCTTGCGGTGTTGGCTGGTACTTAGGATCAATAAATAATTTGTACTCAGTTCTTAGGTAATTACCTTCGTCAATAGACTTTTTGATTTTATTGAATGTAAATTCATTCATATCTATGATTCCCTTCTCATATAATTCTATGAGAGTCTTCTGGTAGTTACCTATTTCGGTACGCACTGAATCGATTATTTCTTTTGCTTCTAATAGATCATCTCCGATTTCATCTATGTTACCGGACATATAATCATCAAGTCTTTTCTTTTGCTCTTCTGTGTAGTTCTGAGTCAAATTATTAAGCTGTTTTCTAGCTCTACCAGCCATATCCATAGCGGCTTGACCTTGGTTTTGATAGTCCCTAATTAGCTTAGATGTTTTGTTTCCTAAAATATGACTAGGTATAATGTAAGAATTAATGGTATTCATTAATCGTCCAAACTTACCTACCGGATTTCCTCCGGTAAAATCATCAACGACTGCTACAATATCTGGCTCACCTTCATTGTACTTTGCGTTTACTTGTTCATCAGTTTTGCCAGCGAACTTCTTGCGATATATGTCTCCTAGAGAATCAGCTAGTGCACCAATGCCTATATTCAAAGTACCTCCAGTACCGCCAGCTATAAGAACTTCTGTTGGAGTAAGGAATCGTTTTTCCTCAATACCTTTTTCTATTTGTTGAGCTCCTACAGATATTGTGGCACCAACCCCAAATCTTTTTCCTAATGTTTTGGGATCAAACATTTTAGGAAATACTCTTTTAGATGTTTTTTCAATAGCTTCCTCTCCGGCTTGCAAACCCGCCTTTGAGCCAACCTTGTATGCTGCGGCTGCACCCTTGGCACCTTTCCCGGTTCCAAATGGAAGCAAATTAAGTAGAGTATCGGCGGTTACCCTACCCCAACTTATTTTATCTCTTCCTTCTATCTTTTGAGCTGCTATAGAGCCGCTAACACCTCCGCTTACTCCACCGATGAAGTAACCAGCTACTGCTCCAGCTGGTCCACCTACCGAAAATCCAGTAGTGGCTCCGGTAAATTTAGCACCTTCTCCAATTGCTAGTTCTGCCCCAATGCCTTTAGCTATCTTACCAACAGATGGATTCTTCTCCTTCGTGGTAGCTGTATCAGTATCTAGATCAACTTTCTCTCTTGATGATAGGTAAGCATCTGGATCAAATCCTTTCTCTGATGACAAATAAGTATCTGGGTCAAATTTATCCTTAGATTTTTGCCCCAAGTAAGAATCTGGGTCAAACTCCTCTTGAGGTTTTTTCTCCAAGTACGCCTTGGGGTCGAACTCCATATTATAAAGCTCCTAGTTTAATTAATATTTGTCTACTGCGTGGATCGTTTAGATTCTGTAAAGCAAAAGAATATGCGTCTAAGTCATCTCCAGTTAATGAAGTTGCATCAAAATCTGGATTAAATGTTTTAGCAAAATCTAATACACTTCTATTAGTCGTGGGATTAAATGGTGTGAAGTTTTCTGGAATTGCTGCAAATCCCAAGTCTTCGGTTACCGGAGGTGCAGATTGATTAGCTTGTGTTACAACTGAATCAACTTCTTGAGGTCTTTGAGTCGCTGGCATTGAAGTTTGCTTTGGAGTAATATCATATCCTAACTCACCTAATAAATAAGTTAATTGAGTTGGAGTAAGTCCAGATAAAGCATTTGATTCTGGCATTGCTTCACTAGGAGTAAACACAGCCATTTGTGCAGCTTTTCTGACTTCGGGGTCATCTATTTTAGCAATCTCTCTAAGCTTATTTTGTCTAGCAATGTCCGACTCTCTTTGTAATGAAGCTGCTTGCATTGATCTTTGTTCTGCTAAAGATGGAGCCATAGCAATAGCTCTTAATGATTCCATAGATGGTGCTTGAGCTTCAACTCTTTTTTGATCCAAAAGAGCGTCTACAATAGGTTTTCCAGCAACTTTTTGTTGCATTAACATATTTTGGGCGGCTCTATTTCCGTAAACACCAGTTGAACCATCTCCAGATATATAATCTTGTAATGGATCATATAATTTAAATTTAGCGTCACTTTGTTGAGTTCCAGATATTATCGGTTGACCGAATCCAGTTTCTTTTATTAACCTATCTTTATTTCTATCCTTTAAATAGTTTAACTCACCTACAGTTAAGTTGCTAACTTTTTGATTGTCATCAGTAAATCCGGTAGCACCAGCTTCTGTTTCTATAAAACTTGTAACGTTATCAATTCTAGAAAATGGATTTGTTTCATATACAGTTTTACCAATAAAATTTCCAAGAACATCGCCAGCTTTTTCAATTATATTTTTCTTTTCTTCTACTTCTGGTGCAACATCTTTTTTACCCTCAGAAGTATTATCTATTATATCTCCACCGCTACCAAGTTGAATTTTACTAGCATCCTCTCGTAATTTTTTTAATGTATCCGGGTCCATATTATCTAAATAATTTGGAGCATTATCCGTAAAAATCTTAGGAATATCGCGGTTGTTGTTTATTTCGTCTACTAAACTCATATTCGTATTATATCATAAGGTTCAAGTTAAATCTATCTATTAATGAAACTAATCATTCGAACTCTCTTTTGTTTTCTCCCGGATCATAAAACATATAGTTTGCATAACCAATACGCTCTGATCGATCAATTCCCTTTAATTGAAAATCCTCATCGATTCCGGAAGCATTATTTTTAGCATCTATATCTTTGTATTGAGCTTTTAATACTCTAGATTCACTGGGAGTTTTAGATAATCTTAATCTTTCTTGAAGACCACCAAGTGTGCCTCCATTAAATCTAGATTCAATCATTTGCCTTTTCTTTTTTTGACCTTCCGATCTTTGAGATTCAAGTGAATCAAATTCTTTTTGACTAATCTTTGTATTATAATCTATAGATTTATTTTTTTTATCCATATTTAATTATTCAATATAAGGCAAATTATCTGTTTGAGCTGGAATATTATCCGTTACTACTATTGTTTTCTTATAATACGGTGTTCCGTCAGTTGCTACGAATGCCGGAGATATGTTAACGTCAAGAACCCACTTACTACCTACGGGATTAGGTGGACCTTGTTCCTCTACATCAACCGATACACTAGTATTACGTTCACCCATAGAGTCCGCCATCTTTCTATTATTTAGATATATAAAGGCTCTACCAGTTTCACTATGAACGTTACCGACTGGGTGAGTGGATCTATACCCTCTAAAGTCTTGCGAATCCGCGAAAAATAATTTTTGTAGAGCAGTGCCATTTTGTAATCCGGTTGCCTTTATTGAAGCCCATTGGTTAGGTGACCACAATCCAGCTGCATTTTCGTATGAATAATCACTATTTGTGATTGAGCTAGATGTTTGTATAAACTCATATACAGTAGCCAAAACTTCGGATTGAACTGGGCTATTTAATATATAATATGCGTGACTTTCAAAATTGTCATAATTATTTAATACCTTATTATTATTTTCGATATTACTAGGATCAACAGTTCCGGGATAAGAAAATGTAACAAATGATTTGTATTCGTGAATCTTAATTTCGTTACTCGTAAATGCTCCATCAATAACTTGCTGTGTAAATATAGGAGGATTATTATTATTGTTTACACGAGTTTCAAAAAATATTGCGTTTTCACTTAAGTCAGTTCCGTCCGGAGTTTGCAATTTATCTCTAGTGTGTAAAACATTTGGAGCTACACCAATACTATTATACTCGTAACCTCTAACAAGGGAAAACTCACTCGCTGGAAGTGGTATAACTGAAACAATACTATCGTTTAATCTTAAAGTGTTTGTATAAGTTGGCATTAATATTTACCTTTTCGTGATTTAGGTGATGATTTCTTTCTACCTCCGGGACCCTTCCATAGCTCTGTACAAGCTAAGTGTTTTGCAGTTCCGGGTTTAGCTGTGTCACATTTGTGACGTGCTCTAAATGATTTTCTGGCTGCTGGAGAATAGTTATGACCGTATCCTTTGGCACCAGCGTGTACAAGTTTACGCTCGCCGCCTTGACAGTAGAGCTTCATAATTTTTTTGCCGGGACGAGTACTTCGCCGAACTTCGCCACACCTCATAGTTTTCTTTGGGTTTTTCGCCATACTTTTTAGATTAATTGTTAAACAATAGTGTCACCCGCTGCTGCATCAAATAGTATAGCAAGCTCTATCGTGCACGTTGTATTAATAGAGCCAATGCAGCTAAGTTGTAAATATTTAACGTCATCTGTGTTGCTTACCGTTGGCAATGATGCTGTTCCGGGCAAAATGTAAGATACATCTTCTACAATATTATCAGAACCTACAGCAGCAGCCTTTATATCTATTACGTCAGCATTATCTTTATCCCTTAATCGACAAACATCTAATCCGAAGTTACTTCTAAACGCTATTAATTTAATGTCTCCATCCGAATCACTTTCCGCGTAAATGGGAATATTTGTGGTACTAGATGCAGATATAACATACGATCCTTTAATAACGGAAATATGAGTGCCCGTAAAAGATGTTGTGCTATCAAAGGCTATTCCGCCAAGCGAAGCTTGAGTATTTGTCTTAATAGTAGGCATATTTATTTTATCTAATTATTTTTTTTATTTTTAAAAGTTACTTTTGCTTTTGGTGTGTTTGCTACAAATTGTTTTCCTTTTGCTCCGCCAGCTTTTTTCTTGCGAGCTGTAGCCGCTCTTTCAGATTTACTGAGGCTCTTCGCTTTAGCCATTGGAAGACAGCGGTCTGGTCTTTTCTTATCTTTTGAGGTTCCACAAGGTCCTTTGATTTCGCCATCGACTCCAATCCGCACCCAGTTTTGTTCTCTCCACTTTTTAAGCTCACCCATTACTTTTTCTTTTTACGTTTAGCTCCCTTTGCATAATTGGGATCCTTGCAATACTTTGAAGCCGCCATATTTGCATAAGCGGATGGATACTTATCAAAAGTTCTACGAGCCCAAGCTATACCAGCTGGACAGATTTTATTACCTTTGGTTTTTTTTGCCATCTTTTCTTAATTTTTGTAAATCCTCTGCTGTGATTTTATCATACGGAATAGCTAGTTTCGCTAATTTTTTTTGCTTTGAACTGAGTTTTGGTAGATCCATTATAGTTTCCTTCTATTATAGTTAGGTTGTTTACGTCTGTTTTTTTCTGCTTCCATTTCGGCGGCACAAGCTGGGCAACACGCTTTTTTCATAATTATTTCTTTTTAAATATTGTTATTAATAGCAAGCAGAATCCCATAAATAAACCAATGTGCATAGGTTCTGGTATAGCAGTCTGAAGTTCTCCGGGACCGTCTATTGTGAATTGTATTCTTCCTACTGTGTTAGGATCAAATGAAGTAAATACTGCTGTATAATCTTGACCGCTAGTTAAAGATATAGAACCATCAAATGGTAATGATGTTTGTTCAAAATCGTGTTCAAACTCATATCCTTGTTGTCCGCCAAAAAACGTATACTGATCATCGTTAAACGCCCAAGGCTCGTCATATATTAAGTTATGGTCTTCTGCAAAGCCTTCATATAATAATACAGAAGTATCATTACTTCCGCTAGTTAAGCTGCTTGCGTAATTTTTAAAATCATAGAATCCAGTAGCTGTTGGCTGGAACTCTATAAATTCGTAGTATGTTTTGGTAAGGTAATCTTCTTGATCGTCATTATATACAAAACCCTCAACATAATTAGATTCACCTATATCTACAGTTATATCATAGCTTACACTGTTAAGAAACACGTTAGCCATTAATGGAGTAATTAATAAAAAAAATGGAATTAATTTTTTCACTTTTTGAAAAGAGATGTAAAGATTGATGCAACCTCTCGAAAGGCTTTGGCAATGAAGTTATCTTTTGGTAAAAACATCATTACTATAGATATTATACCAATATAGGCAAATGCCATACCTAAAAGATTGTCCTTGTAGTTTTCGAAGATATATTTAAAAAATTCCATTAGTTTACTGGTGATACGTGTCTTATACTTGAATGAGGTTTTATATCGTCCCCCATTGGTTCAAAAGGTGTTTCCACAATAGGTATTTCAGACTTGACGGATTCTGATTTTGTGTCAGACTCAGAGGATGAATTACTTTCTTGAGTTTCTGTCTTGCTTTCAGTTTTTTGTTCTTGGTCTGACGATTGCTTATCTTTTTTATCTTGTTCTGAATCGTTATCTTTAGATGATTTATCTTGCTCTGATTGTTTTTGCTCTTTATCTCCTTGCTTATCATTAGATGAATTTTCTCCTTTTGATCCTTGCCCTTTGTTTTGTGACTCTTGTGATTTATCAGTTTGTTGTGGCTGAGAAGTTTGAGAGGGAGTTTCGCCGGAAGAATTTTGTGAAGAAGGAGAGGTTTCTTGTGTGGTGTCCGGAGCGTCAACAGATGGTTGAGAAATCTGTGGTAGTTCGGAAACCGAAGCGATCTTCTCAGCAATAACCACTTGACCCCAATCATTTAATTCGTGGAAGTCAACAAAAGTATCAATAAACATTGGAACTTCAATACGTTGTTCGACAACATCGTTTGCGACACTTGCCACGAAAACTTCTGTTTGATCTACCGCAACCGTTGTCTGAGCAACTGCGGCTGTACTTACAGCAACACTACCAGCAGTTCCTAGTTCGCTAACCTTCTGTACAACCGGAAGGTCTTTTATTTTTTCAACAAGCGACTTTTTAAGTTGCTTACCAGCAGAACGAGCTTGCTTGATAGCTTCAGCAGACTGCTCTTTAATCTCTTCAGAACTTTGGTACTCTTTTCCGTCCAAGACTTCGGACAGAGAATCTCGCAATTCTTTGAGTTTATTTTTGGCAGTTTGCTTATCCATTTACAGATTTTACAATTCATACTATTTGCTTACTGCTGCACTTCCGAAATAGAAACTAATTATACTGATAACGGCTGTCTTAATTTCGGGGAGAATGATATAACCGTGAAGAGTTTGATAAGCTGTACCTTTAGCGAAACCAAACCATTTGCTGTATTCACTTGCAACTGTTACACCTTCTTCACTATGAGCTAAGATGAATGGTGCAATAATTACGCCGAATAGTACAGTTAGTACAATGATACGTCTAGTCCAAGCACCAAAGGAATCTACCCTAGCTGCCGCTGCATCCGCACTTGCGTCTGATGCTTGTTGTCTTTTAATAAGTCCTTCAGTGACAGCTGCTTGGTTTTGAACCATAGTGCCAATCAACTTGAATACGAACCCGGAGAATCCTCCTCCTAGCATTGCTAATAATTCTGTTGTCATTTAAGTTCCCTCCACATTTTTCGGATTGATAAAATTGTAAGAATAATAAAAGCTATTCTAGCTACGATCGAAAACATCAAATCCACGTCAGTAAGCATCTCTGTAGCAATAAAGCCGTAGATACCTACTGCTAACCTTTGTATTGTCTCCTCCATACTAAGCTTCCTCTGGGTCTGGGAAGGTGACGCTATTTGTAATAGCTGACTCTTCATCTTCTGTTAGTTCGTATCCGTCTACGACAAGGGCATACTTGCTGTCAATAGTCACTTGTGGGTAAGTGTGATAACGAGTACCAGAACCTACTCTGTGGTAAGCATAGCCTCGTCTAGCACCCTCTGTGTCTGCTCTTGCAATCGCATCAG
>JGI25132J35274_1000420_pt1 | contig 11448 bp, 20 predicted proteins | sample ETNvirenome_6_30_FD_35274 | JGI IMG/M metagenome (IMG submission 35274)
CTGCGTTCTTCTTACTGATGAAATGATTAACGAATACTACGAAGATTTAACAGAAGATGAAGCAGATTTCATTCTCGATTTATACGAGGTCGTCAATAGATTGGTGTACAACGGCTACCCTGTTACACTCGTGCGATTGGGATTCGAGCTTGGCATAAGTGCAGCTGAACTAGCGGACCACCTTCCTGTAATCCTCACGATACTTAACAAAGTAGAAAAAGAATATGCCGAGATACGACAAGACTTTGATTGAGAAGGAGGCTATCCTATCTGCTCAACAAGGTAAAATAACGAACGAACTCGGTAAGTTTATTCTGCAAAGAAGCATAGAGATAGCAAGCTCTGCATTTGTAACGGACGGCAACAAAGAATTGCAGCAAGCTCTGATAGATGCGGCTGTAATGAGAACGTGCGAGAAGTTTCTGTATTACTATCTGCAAGGGAAGTCTGCAGCTAATCTTATTATCTCTATTATATACAGCACAATGACCAACAAGATAGTATCACTAAACCATAGTGATGTGTATGGTCAAAAGATAAAAGGATACCTCACCTTTATAGAGGACGGTGAAACCGTTACCAAATTAAAACGGTATATTAAAGACGATTATTTAAGTGAGAAATTATAATGATTGATATTTATAACGATTGGTTTATAGTTAGTGGGGTAGGATTTTTATTCAGTTACCTGTTTATATTTGAACCTTATGGATGGGTGATGGAGAGATTCTTATCGTTTAAGCCATTTAACTGCGTTCTGTGCCTTTCTTTTTGGTGTGGGCTTATCATCTATTCACTCTTAGAAATGAACCCGTTATACGCCATTTATTCGAGTTTGATTGCAGAATTAACCTATAGAAAGCTAGTCAGTGAGTAAAGAGAAAAATGTAAATTCTAATAGTGATTGGCTCTTCCTTTATTGGGATGAGCCTATTTTTTCTAACTCTAATACTAACGACAATGCCGATACCTGTTCCCAATCTGAAGGAGACACGCCCTGAATTTATAGAAAGATGTATGAGTAACGAATCAATGATTGATGAATATCCTGACAATACTCAACGACTAGGCGTATGTTATACCTCTTGGACTTCGGAAATTAAAAAAGTAAAGTAGCCTATGGATGGACTAAACACAGACTTTCACTTCTTCTTTGAATACAGGGAGTTCGATTCTCCTGACATCAAAGACTCTTATGTTAATATGAACGTGGGTTTTCTTAACAAGCTTACAGAGGCTCGTAAGAAAGCCGCTATTGCTTTTAAGATTACTAGTGCGTACAGAAGCCCTGAACATAATGCAAAGGTGGGCGGTGTAAACAACAGCAGTCACGTACACGGATGTGCTGTAGACATCTACGCTCCTACATCAAGACAGAAATATATTATTATTAACTCTCTTCTCGAAGCAGGTTTTAACCGTATTGGCGTGGCAAAGAACTTTATCCACGTTGATAACGATGCCTCTAAAACAGAAGACGTAATTTGGACTTATTAATGAAAAATGATTTTGAACTAAGCGATGACTTCGCTGACTTTGTAGATGAACTTACTAATGACGAAAAAAATGACAACGCCTGTAGCATTGACAACCCTGAGTGCGAGGCGTGTGGTTCTTAACTATGAGCGGATTATTAGGCAAATTAGGACTCAAGGCAGTAAAGGAAACTGCAACTGCGGTTGCGGATGTGGTAGATAGATTTGTTGCCAATCCTTCTGAGAAAGAAGCTGTACGTGCAGCCGTTGAAAAGGAAATATCTAAGAGGTGGAATAGTGATATGCACTCCGACTCTTGGCTATCTAAAAACATTAGACCGTTAACTCTAGCAACTGTAATTATATTCCTAGTACTTATGACCTTCTTTGAAGGGTTTGGTATTAGTAGTGTTGATGAAAGATGGATAGGGTTATGGGAAATGGTAAGCGTAACAGTGATAGGCGGGTACTTCGCAGTAAGAAGCGTAGACAAGCGAACGAAGATAAAGTAAAGTGGTGCGAAAATGCACCAATAGAATGTACCTGTTTAGGTACGTGTAAACAAAAGGGAGGACGTTAGTCCTCCTTTCTTTTTTTATACAAGTCGTAAGACCTTTGCACCGTATAGACAATAGACACTACAAGCAGTAATAGTTTAAGGGTATCTTCCACAGCAGAAAAAGATACAGCAAGAGTAATAGAATTGATAGCGAATATTTTGAGGTCAGTAGGCTGCATTAGAGTAGGGCAATCATCATAAAGTTAGGTACAATCTGAGTATCACAACCTGCGTTAATCATCAATTTTGCTCCATCATTCTGTACATCTTCATTGATTACAAAGAACGTCTTCGTTCCTGAGTAATGGTGTGTAGTAGATTGCTGTCTCATTGTTCCATCTGCAACGTAAAGGTCATACCCTCCAAAGGCTGTAAACCTAAAGAATATATGTGCCTCTTCGTTAGAGGATGAAGGCACAAGCTCTATATCATAAGTAACGTGTACAAGTGTACCAATAGGTACGCCTGACAAATCAATAACTCCTGTGGTTGTGTTATATAAGTCGTGGTCAAGCCACTCAGGAGAAAACCTCTTGTCTTCAAAAGGTCCGTTCCCGTCTAAGATTACTGTGGTATCAGTGTCTTGTAATGCGGTGTAAGTAGTTGTTCCGCTATCGGAATAATTTTCAAATCTATTAGAAGCTGTAGGACCAGCAGCATTGAAAGGAAAATAAGTAGCAGTGCCGTCATTATTTGCTCTCTTGATATGAGCGTAATGGTCTTCCTCGTGGAACTCCAAAGAGTATGTACCGCTCTTCTTAGCTGTAGAACCCCCAACATTTATCAGCTTCTTGTCTTGCATTATAAGTCGTATGTTACTCCCCCGTCTTCACAGGTCGTATCCGTGATACCATTTTTAGGGTAGAAGACAGAACCTTGGTAGGTATCCTCTTCGTTAAATAAGTCATTGTTGCAACCATCGGCAGTAGCCACAGCTTTGAGTATCGGATTATCAAGTATGTAGTTTGTGATGCGTTTGTTGATGTAAGAAAGCTTACTATCAATAGTAGAAGATAATGTGTCAAGGATGTATTGGTCTTGTTTAGCTTCCTCGTTCTTAGTACGTGCAGCCTCAGTTCTCAAAATACTAATAGCTGCTTTAGCAGAATACATAGCCAGCGTATACTTCACCAACTTAAACAACCCTTCCTCAGAAGTAGATAGCTTTTGGTCCTTTACGTGTTCTTCAATTCTTTCGTACAAGCAAGTGCCTAGCAAGTCTTGAATAGAAGTAAACTGCTCAAGTTGGATAATAGACAACAAAGCACTTCTGTCCATACGCTTAGGTAGTGGGAAGTTCTTGTACAAGTAGTTGTCGTCTATGAAAATTACATCAACCATAATTATACGTCTTCAGTGTTTGCACCCTTAATGCTCTCTAAGTTGATAGCTTCCTCAACAATAGAAAGGTTCATAGCATCGTAGCCTACAGTTGCAAAGATTCTGTTTACAGAGTCTAAAAGAATTTCCCTGTTCGGAAGCGTTTCAGTAGCTCTAAAAATTTGGTACGCTGTAACCAATTCGTTACCCGTTCCTCCGAGTTTACCCGAAACCATAACACCAAACAAAGTAGGAGAAGTGACGTTATGAGCGGTAAGTATTTTAGCATCGTTAAGTTTTGATAGCACATCGATAGTCTTGTCTAAGTTAGCGACATCTAATGGCTTAAACTGTGGAGCATCTTCCTCTTTCTTTACCCAAGAGACAATGAAGTTATCAGCCTCAGGTCCTGTAAAAGATTCTTTGAACTTATTGTATTCATCACGCTTCTGTTCTGCGCTCATATTTCTACCAATGAAGGTAGCTAATACTTTAGGACTAAAGCCGTTTTCTGCGCTGTTCTTAATATGCTTACCAAAGCTAAAGTCAGAAGCAATGTAATGGAAGGCAGAAATGTAATTAGGAACTCCGTAGTAAGGGTTTCCTGAATACGGATTAGTTACATACAACAAAGCCTCAGTGCCTGACTTATCAAACTTATTGAAAGCCTTAATCTTTCTAGGCTCGTTGTGTTGTACAGAATTAGCTCCATAGCCGAAGCTTCTACGTACAATGTAGTGTGTTACCTCACCCTTATCGTTTGGCTCTGCTACACGTACTCCCTTTGGGTCTATAGACTTTAATTCAAGTATCTTCTTACGACTCTTATCCCAGCGAACATACAAAGCTAGTGCGCCCTTATGCTCGTATTGGAAAGCAGCGTGTGTTAATACCTCGTACAATCCTTTGTTGTTACCACCACAGTGGTTAACAAAAGCTTTAAGCTCCGCTTTAGCTTTATTGCTTGTAGCAAATTCATCGCTGTAGGAGATGTCGTTACCTACAACCATCTTTGCCTTCTTAGTTAAGATACCACTATGTACAGGAGATTGACGTAACATCTTCTCCAATATAACGGGGAAGTCATCGTTTACGCCAAACTTAATGTAATCTCCTAATGTGGTGTGTCCTAACTTATACCTTCCATTAAGGTCTTCAATAGAGTTCTCTAACTCATTAGTAGCGACACTATGCTCAGTAGCTTGAACATAAGTGTTGGAGGCGAAGTATTCTGTTATGTTGCTTAATAAACCCATATGTTATAATTTACAATTTATAGGTCGGTAAACCTAACAGTGTCGGCATAAATGCCGCTACCTGATTGAGTAATAGTATAGTCTTCAACCTCCGTAATAAAGGTATAGCTTTTACCGTTGTTCGTTAAAGTAAGTAAGTATTCCCCTCCGTTTAAATCATTAGACACCAAATCAATATTAATTCTAATAAAATCTTTACAAGAATCAAGGTTGTTTAGGTCGGTGAGATTTGTAATAGTAAGGCTATCAGAACCTACTACCTTTTCTAACGTAACGTCAAAAGAGTTTGTAGTGAAGTCTCCAAGCTTTACAAAGGATAGGGTGTTTACTACACCTACTTTAAGTCTTTTCATTATTCAGGTAAATTTCCACTGGGGGTTATAGTGCCGTCAGACAAATCTATATAACTATCAGTGCCATATTCTTTTTCTAGCTCCTTAAATATTGGAGATAGTTCGGCAGATGATTTATAAAACTCTTCCCAAAGGCGTTCAATTTCTTTTTTTATAGTTCGTTCACTGTTAACTAATTCAAATATTTGTGTTTTAATTGAATCTCTAACATTTGTTTTCTCAACAATACTCTGTAGTACAGACTCCTGTAGTTTTACTTTTTCAGACATTTTATAAAATATTTAATAACATCAAATATACAGCTTAACGTATTCTTTCGTTTAATTTACTCTCTAAAAATTGGTCTGCTTCCTCTTCTGTTCCTGTAAAAGCAACAATAGCATCTTTGTACCAAATATCCCAAAGAGTGCCTTCTTCGTTGTATTCTTCCTTTCTCCAATCTTCCATATTATAAAGATGTTAATGTTCCGCTAGAGGCGTGTAACGTCCACTGTCCTGCACTATCTGTAGGCGTTGCAGCTTCAGCTCTGTCTTCTAAAATTAAGTCTGTTGTAACGCCATCACTACTGCTAAATCTAGGGCTGCCCTGTCCATATATATCGCTAATCTCACTTGAGGTTAACACCTTGTCATATACCCTCATCTCATCGTAGCCTGAAGCATCACCTGTACCGCTATTGTAATCGTTACCAAAAGTTATCTCTGTAAAATCAAAGTTACTCCTTGTGCCGTTATTTGCTACAGCTTGATTTGTTAGTTCACCTGCGTTCCAATAAATCTTAAACGCATTACTAGCTGTAGACTGTGTTCCGTCATAAGTCACTACAAGGTGACAAAAATTATCGCTGTTTACATTACCACGTTGGCTAGTAACCCATCCTGTCGAAGAGCTAGTAACTCCTGTTACAGTTCCATTTGTTCCGTGCAACGCCCATTGTCTGTCAAAGTTTGTAGAATTTGAGCGGTAACGTGCTACAAATCTGTTAAAGTTAGAACTATAGTTTAAGAAAAAACGATTGGCACTTGTAGTAGCTCCTTGGGGGTATATATCAAAAAACAACAGATTGTCTTTACTTGTTCTATCTATCCTAAACCAAAAGCTTACAGACATCGTTTCAGAAGAACCGCTAATAGCAGGGGTGCTGTCTCTCCAAACAAGACGGTCATTAGCACCGCTATACTTCCAAAACTTAGTAGTATCAGGAGTTGGTGGTGGTGCTGAGCTATATCCATAGAACTCACTAACAGCATCAGGACTACTAAAACCTGCTGTATTACTCATTGAACGTAACGAAACGTTAGATAATGTTACCGATTGTTCAGTAGCAATATCCCCCAAAGAAAGTTGTCCACTACTCGGTAATGCCATCTAACTTATTTTCTAGTTTACTTACTCTGTTGCATAATTCTTTGTTTGCTTCGATAAGAACTGCTACGAGCTTTTCATAGTCTACAGTTTTGTAAACCTCATCGTCCATCAAAGGAAGTTTCTTCTCACGAACTATTTCAGGTATAACCTTTTCTACTTCCTGTGCAATAACACCAATTTCACGCTGTCCTTTTCGGCTACCGCTATTCCAAGTATACTCAACACCTCTTAACGAACATACCTTCTCACAAGCACTCTCAATGGTCTGTACATCGTCTTTTAACCTTTCATCAGAAATGGTTGTAGAGTATGCAATAACATCTCTATCAACGTGTAGGTCTCCATCGTTTTCAAGACGCATATCTTCAGAACCTGCGGTGTACCAACGGATTCCTATTGAAGCATCATAAAAAGTATAGTCGTGAGTATTTCCTGTGTATATATCAGTGGTGGTACTGTTTCTTCTTCTATCGTCCTCTAATCTAAACTCACTTCCAACTAAGGTTAAACCGTAATCTCCACCTGCAGTATAAGATGTTAAGCTAGTGTTTACCGATACATCTCCGTTGGAATCTACCTGTAAGACACCGTTTGTTAGGTCTTCAAACCTTACAGAACCGTCTACGTGCAACGTAGCGGCAGGACTTGAAACACGAACACCTAAGTCTCCATTGTTAATCTCTAAATCACCTAAGACTTTAGCCATATAACTTTATTTTAATTACGAACGTAAACCTGTAACTACCAAATCGTAATCACTACTTGGTAGTCCTGTAATGCTAATATCACCTGTAGTTGGGTTCATAGTAACATCAGCAAAAACTAATCTACCGCTATCTGTATTATCGAACAACTGAATGTTTGCAGGATAATCAACACCGTGTGTAGTACCTGCAACGCTAATAGAAGTAGCTGCTGAGTGTGATGAGGTGTATACCTTGTTCGTGTTTACAAAGTCTAGTGTACCATCTCCATCTTCATAGGTAACAGTAATACCTGATTCAGTATTTCCTGTAACCATACCTCCAACAAAGTCTTCTACTTGTTCTTCAGACAACTGAGTATCTGTAGAAGCAATAGTAAAGTTAGGGTAAGTACCTGTAATCGTTACATTTGAACCTGCTGTAAGTGCAACGGTTTGGTCAGGGCTATCGTTTACAATAGTCAATGTATCTCCTGATACACTTGTGCTGATTCCTGTACCACCTGAAACAGTAAGGGTATCGTTATTAGTATCTGCTACAGCAGTACCACTATCTGATGCTACATTCTTAAAGATGTTTTGGTCTGAACCTTTGTCAGTGTTGGTTAGGGTAACATCTCCTGAAGCACCCCCACCCGATAAACCTGTTCCTGCTGTAACACCTGTAATATCACCTACGTTGTTAGTATATTCAGAAGAGATAGGAATGTTGTAGTAGTTACTACCATTATTAGTAAACTCCCAACGGTCATTAGATTCGTTCCAACGGAACAATACATTTGTAGATGTACCACGCTCTACTTCAATACCTGAGTTCTCAGTAGGTGTTCCTGTAACGTCATTGTTCAATACAATGATATTATCACTAACAACAAGGTTATCAGTATCTACAGTAGTAGTTGTACCGCTTACTGTCAAATCACCGCTAATAATAATATCATTAGAGAATGTTTTATCCCCTGCGATTGTTTGCGCTCCTGAAGTACGTACTACAGTGCTGTCTACATCAATCGTAATTGTCTCGTTGGTAGATTGGTCAGTAGTAAAGTCACCACCTGTTTGAAGACCGTCTCCTGCACTAATGGTAATTGTAGCATCATTAGCGGCACTAGGAATAGTTGGTTTGTTAGTTAGGTCATCGTATGAGCCTGAGAAAGAGCTAGTACCTGCGCCAATCAATGTACGAACCTCTGCACCTGTAACTCCTGTTGCAAGTGTTGGTGTACCACCACCTCTGTTAATTGCAGGTTCTTCAGTGTTTGTTGCTCCGTCTGCTACATTTAGAATAGTACGAGCAGCACTAGCACTAATTACCTCTACATTTCCTGTTCCTGTAGTGTCACGACCCAAGAAAGAATCTGTAGCCATAGTAGCTAACTTAGCAAGAGTAACGCCATTGTCAGCCAACTGCGTCGTTCCTACACCACCTGCTGTAATTCCTATATCATCAGCGTTTACGGTAATACCTGTACCTGCACCAACATTTAGAGTGACAGCTCCTGATTGTCCACCGCCTGTTAAACCACTTCCTGCAGTTACACCTGAGATGTCTCCTGTTGCAGAACTTAGATTAATCCAAGCAGAGCCGTTGTAGAAACGAATCTCATTATCGTTGGTATTGTAATAAATTTGTCCTGCACTAGGTCCTGAAGGGTTAGTTGCAGAATTGTTTAACCTCGCATCAATAAGCTCGTTACTGTTTAAGTCTAGTGAGCCGTTGAGGTCTATGTTATTTAAAAACTTAATTGCCATTGTAAAAATTAATTAAAATATGCTTTGCCCGATACAGGCTGACTAAACTCTATTATAACTCTGTTGTTGGTCATATAATGAACTCTAGCAATTACTTCATAATCATTGCTATCCGTAATACTTACTGATGCTCTCTTACCTAAGTTATGTGTAATATCCCATTGGTCAGAAGCAGTGTTTTGAGTATGTGTATAGTGCTTATCACCACCTGCGCCTACAGCTACACCGCTAACAGTAACAGCATTTGGTGTAGTATTGGTTAAGTTAACAGAACTAATTTCCTGCTTAACAATCGAAACTTCGTTTGCTTCTGATAAGTTTATACTTACACTCATTACTCAGTAATATCTCCTTGTACAACAAATAAACCACCTAACCAAGTAGCTACATCACCTGTTGATGTTACTGTTGCTTGTAGGTCGTATTGATAAACTCCTGCCTGAACATTCATACCACTAGCAGCTTTCTTCATAAGAAGATTGCCAGCAGCATCTTTAGTAAAATCATTATCGCTAAATGTAAGAACAGCAGTTTTGTTTTTTGATTTTCTAACCTCACACTTAAATGTGTATATAGTAAGGTCGATTGGGTTATCGTTTGAATCTGTCCAATCCATATCTAACTTGAATGTATCGTTCTGCATACAAGTTATATCGAGTTCTTCTCTGACTACTAAGTTTATACTAGCCATACTACTCTTCTACTTTAGGTTCTTCTACTTCAGGTTCTTTAACCTTAACAGTTTTCTTAGGTTTCTTAAACCAATCTTTATTNAGCTTACCTACTAGCTGTGGAAATGGAGCGTTTACTGAAGGATGTTTTTCTACAGCAAAATCCTCACCGTTAGGATGTTNAATAACCTCTGTATTAACTCTATTGTCTTCTCTATTCTGACGAGCAAGAACAATGTTATTATAAGTCTCACAACTTTCTTTTGTTCCGATGTAATACATAATATATATTTTAAGAAAAAGGGAGGGAAGAAATTAATCAACCCTCCCTTGTATTAATTTACAAGATTTGCTATTATGCAGTTGCAGTAGCGAAGTCAGCTTCAGCAATGCTGTAAGACAATCCATTNTCCTCACCTGTTANAGTAAGTTGGAAGCGGTTTTTCTCACCACGTCCTGTTCCTGAATTTCCATCTACAGTTGAAGCGTATAGACCGTAGTCCAAACCACTAACGTGGTAAGTTCCAGCAGCAGTCTTTACAAAAGCAACCAATTCAGCACCGCCTTTAGCGATGTCATTCAAAGCAGTAATCTTTGTAGCATCCATTTTTGGAAGCTCTACAGAGATTGTAGGTACGGTAGTAGTAGTTCCGTCAGCGTTGACAGTTTTTACTTCACTAAACACAGAGAATCCATCTTTGTTACTGAAGCTTAGTTCTACAACGCCTGTTACAGCAGTTGCAGCACTAACAAGACGGTCAGCAGTGTCATATGTCAAAGCAGTGTCCGCATCAGAGCGGTTAGCAATGTGAAGTTCTAAAATACCACCAATACCCAAGTCATCACAAGAGTATGCAATATCAGCAAGAGTTACAGTACAAGCCATTTTTTATAGGGTATTAAAGGAAGGGCCGTAGCCCTTCCGTATTAGTTAATTAATTATGCGAAGTTCTTTGCGTATACGATTTCCTCACCCTTCAAGTAAGAGAAACCTAGCTTGAACTGACCCCAAATTTTGTCAGAAGACAATTCAGCTTCGTACTTCATATCGATAGCACGTACGTCATTGTAGTCATCTGTCAACATTACGATGTTTTGTGGAGCAGAGATAACAAACTCGTTAGCAGGCAATGAAGCCATATGGATAACTTCCATACCGTAGTAGTTAGGAATACCACCTTCTACAACACCTTGAGGTGTAGTAGTGTACAAACCAGCGATAGCGATTTGGTAAGCTTGCATAGCAGCAGTACCTAAGAAGTAAGAAGGTTTGAAGTCACGGTCAGCGTCACCGTAAACAGCTGCCAACATTACGTCACTCATTGTACCGTAAGCACCTTCCATCAAATCTAGGATGTTAGAAGAGCTGATAGTAGCGTTAGTATCGTAGTCCAATACGTCAGCATCTGCAGCCAACTCAGTGGTGATTTCAGTACCTGCTAGTTCCAAAGCCTTCTGTGCAGAAAGTTTTGCGAAGTAGTCAAATACCCAATCCTTAAATTCAGCATCCATAGTNTCAGGATTGTGCTGACCTTGCTTCAACAACAAACCACGGTAAGAAGACTCAAGTGCATCCTTACAGTTTAGGAAAGCCCACTTGTAAGTTTCAACAGTCATCTCTTTTTCACCTACTGAAGCAGTAGATTGAGAATCAAATACACAAAGGTCGTTACCGAAAGTCAATGAAGCATCAAAGATTGGTACGTTTACTTTAGCTTTTACACCATCAATTAGACGGAAGCGGTTAAGTACAGCCGCTGATTTTACCATAGCGTCAATGAACAAGTCTGGACGACGGTCACCGTATGGCAAGTTAGAAATAGTTACACTCATTTTATATAAGTTTTAAAAAGGATTCGTTTTACTTAATTTACAATAATTACTTGCGGTTAAAGAAGTTATTGATAAGATTTACCTTTTCAGGGGTAATGCTTTCAAAAACTACTGTCTTGTCTTCTACAGTTTCTTCTACCTCTTCAGCTTGTTGTTC
>JGI25132J35274_1000423_pt1 | contig 11367 bp, 16 predicted proteins | sample ETNvirenome_6_30_FD_35274 | JGI IMG/M metagenome (IMG submission 35274)
GATATCATTTGATTACCAGAAGTTAAATTTATATCATCATAAACAAAATCTTCTACTAAACATGGTAATGATTCTAGTTTACCAGCATATCTAAAAAAACCATTTTCTGACATCCAGTATGCAGAACCATCAACTTCTATACATGCATTTTGTCCAGCAAGTCCACAGTTGGTTCCAACCTGTGCAAAGGCAAATGTAAATGGTTGTCCAACAAAACGTTGAGTGAACAATGCGGTATCAGTCCAAACATAAATCGCATCTCTACCTCTAATAGCTCCCATGATCCGTGATCCGTCAGCCAGTCTTTGTGTACCAGCTGTATTAGTTGCTGTAGGTGTATAAGTGTTAATATCTTCTTGGTCCGAGAATCTAACAAACATATCGTCTTGCGTAGATGTATCACCAATTGTTGTCTCTGTTCCAAAGAATACCAAGTGTCTATCAGGAGTAGAAACTAACATGTGACGTGACGCTGTTGGTGCACCAGATATAATAGTTGCTCTTGTAGTTGTTGCATTTGATAAAGAAGAGTCCCATTCAAATACAGAACCGTTGTGAATTAAACAAATAGCTTTGTCACCAAAATTATCTATAGACCACATACCAGGTTCAATAATTAAGTCACCTGATGCTGCTTCACCCCATGCAACATAATCAGTTGAATTTGTAACTGTAGCTCCATCAGAGTGTGCAGACCTTGTAGAATTTCTAACCGCTCTTGTAATCCCTGTTAAATTATTTCCAGAAACACCAGTGTAAGATATTTCTTCATTACCAACTTGTATAAAATTAGTTCCTGAAGTTGGAAACTGTGAAGCATCTGTTAAAGTTATAGAAGTCCCTGATCCACCTGTTCCTGCAGTATCATCTAACAATGCCCCATTTAAAGTTGTAGTGACTGCTCCGGCTGCTTCACCACCCCAAGATCCTAATCCATAACCAAAACCTTTTGCTTGGACTGCTGGACCAACATGATAATAATGTTGTACTCTAATACCACCTGATGTTGTTGCACCTGATCCTGATTCGTTTGAGGGCATTGTAATAGTTAAAGTTGTTGTTGATGGCACCGACGTTACCATAAATTTTTTATCATCAAAATCAGAGGCACTAAAATTAGAATTAGTTATAGCAGTAAAATTATCTAGAAGAATAATATCATCTTCTTGTATGTTATGTGCACCAGAAAAAGTTATTGTAACGGTAGGTGATCCATTAGTTGTGCTAAAACAATTTGTAAGTGTGGTTGTTGATTTAATAGGGTGTATGTCATAAAATACTCCACCAGAAAATGCATATAAAATTCTGTTAGTTCCTATAATAGCATATTTTCTACCTAAACTATTAACGTAATGATGAAGACCTCTAGTAGCTCCTGTTAAATCATCTGTACCTAACTGCTTCCAACCACCTATTTTTTCAGGTGTTCCGTATCTAAATCTAACATTATCGCAGTCTACCCACTGTCCTTCAGCTGTAGTTTCGGAAATTTGTTTATTAATACCTGGTTGAAAACCTATTTTCTGTAACATAAGAATCCTTTTTTTCTAATGATATAGGTAATATCACATATTTAAATAGTTTAAAAGCTGCTATTTTTCGTAGTCATCTGGCACGTCTTTATCTTCTATAACTCCGTGTTCTTTGCCATCTCCATACATTTGAGTTGCTTTAGTTATTACTCCCATTAAAACAGTTGAAAATTCATAACAAGATTTTCTTTCTAATGGATAATGGCCTCCTTTTAAAATAATTAAAAGTATTTCTTTCCAAGAAAATTTTAATTTTAAATGTTTTTCTGTAAATTTAAATTGCATATTATGTTGATAAAAACCAAGAAGTTAATATATATTTGTCCTTTTGTAAAGGCGGATTTCCTCTATGCACGTAAGGATAATCTGCAGGGAATATACACACACGACCTGTTTTTGCTTTAATCCTTTGTTTTTGAAGTAAAAATTCTGTTTCTCCACCTTCTTTAATATCATTTAAATACACAGTCCAAACTAAAGCTCTTTTACAAGAAAACTCTTTGTGACCTCTTTCTATGTGCCATACATGATACCCACCTCCTGGAAGTGTTTTTTGAATTTTTATAGTTGTAAAATGTAAATCGCTTATACCACAAAAACCCGTATATCCTGTTTTTTGATCATAAATTGATAATGCTTCTCTTAATATTCCACATACCTCGTCTATTTCACCAGGCCAATTATTTGTTTTACTAAAACTTATTGCTAAATCATCTTTATTTCCTTTTGCTGCTTTTTCAGAATTAAATCTATCATAAGCTTTTGAATCTTTTTCTTTTTCAAAAATATTTATTAACTTTTTACATAATTCTGGTGACATAAAATTATCAAACATAGCTATAGAATCTACTATCTTTACATATCTTTTAAGTCCTTTTTTTTCTCTTTCTTCATAACCAATATCTTTATTTTTTTTCATTATATCTCCGGGCTATACATTTTAGTTANACGTAAAGGTTTTTTAAATCCATCATAAGCATGTTTTATGTTNGGTCCATTTTTATCTACATAATGTAAAAAAGTTTGTAGATGAAANTCTCCTTCAAAATTTTCTCTCCAATGTTTTGACTCACATCCTAAATAAATTACAGCATCACCAGGTTTCATATCAACAGGGTTTCCATCAACGTATAATGGCCATTTAGTTCCATCACTATCCCACATAGCAGAAACAGATATTTCACATGCTGGTCTATCTGTGTGTTTTACTAATTCTGCATTATAGGTATAAAATCTTGTAAAAGCATACGTTGGTATTAAAGATAATCCTGTTTCTTTTTCCATTATTTTTTTCTTTTGTATTAAAATAGCATCTGAAAAACTATCACTATAAAAAACAGAATCACCATTGTTGCTACTACTTTGTTCTAAAGGAGCATCAAAATTATTAACATTTCTTTTATGTAGTAAATGAAAATAATGTCTGCCTAATTCTATTTCTTTTTTTGTAAAAAAATTTTCAATTAATTTATAATTAAAATCTTTTCTTATGATGCCCATGATATTATTGAATACCTTGTTCCCTTCTTTATTGGTTTAACTGCGTGTGGATATAAAAAACAACTTGGCCAAATTATTAATCTACCTGGTTCAACCTCAACTTTTACTATAAGCTTTTGTGTAGTAGGATTAAAAAATTCTAATTCACCCCCTTTATAATCATTATTTAATAATAAGATACCGGAGAGAATTCTTGGATTATTTGAAAAATGATCTATATGAGTTTGATAAAGACCACCTTCTTGATATTTTAATATTTCTAAACTAGATATAGTAGACATTGATGTTCCTATTTCAGGAGAGACTTCTTTTGAATATTTTTCAAAATAATTTTTAAAAAAATAACCTAAATAATTACACCAATGAATTTTAGTTTTTGAGTTACAATTCCATTCGGTTAGACTAAAACTTTTAACATTTCTAATTTCTTTATTTACTATATTATTTTTACCAACTCCTGCTGGTGTAAATTTTTGTTTTAATGAATATTTAATTATAGATGATATGTTTTCTACAGGCAAAGCATTATCGTATATCTTTATATAGCTTTCTAAATTCATAGAAATNAATATACATATAATTTTTAAAAAGTAAACTAGTTATTAGTTATTTCTAAAGGGAATAATTGAGGACAATCAGTAAGGTTATAAATATATTCCATTACACTATCTGTGCTATTCCAAGAAGTAACAGCGCCTATATCAATTGCTTCTAAAAATGCAACCATAGCTTTTACTTCAGCATCATTATCATAATGTTTGTCTGAATAATGTTTAAAATCTGCAATTAAATTATCTCTAGTCTCTGTTAATATATTCTGTGCTTCACTTGCATCTGTAATATTTTTAGCTACATCAGAATTAGCATCATCATCTACTGTATCTTGTTTATGAAAAACAGTCACATCAGCGTAGTTAACTGTATCTCCACTTAAAGTAGCTTGTGATTTAAGAACAGCAACTTTAAAATAATCAGCATCACTTACTTCTTTTGATACAAGACCTGCAGAAGTGCTTAACCAAAAATCTTTTTTAGCATCAGTAGGTGCTAATCTATAAAATTGATTATCTTGAAATATAAAATGTTTTGCCATGATTATCCGTTATCAAAAATATATAAGAAACCAGCTCCTCCAGCACTACCATTTCTAGTAGTTCTTTGCATACCAGCACCTCCAAGACCAAATCTACCAGTCATGTTTGGTATATCACTATCTGAAACGTCAGGACCTTGATTTGCGCTAGCATTATAAGTTTTTAAAAAAGTTCCTTCAGCAGCAGTTCCTGGGTTTCCAGGATTACCAGGTGCAGTTTCAGGACCTGCATTTCCAGCATTTCCACCGTTTAAAGTAATAAGATTAGCGACATTAGTTGCTCCTCCAGCACTTCCAGCATTACCAGGAATTGCTCTGTTTCCTCTAGCTCCAGGAGCTCCAACAGCATAAGGTTGTGAGAAAGGAGGAGTAATGCTATCAGTAAAAATACCTTGCACTCCGTATCCACCTGCTCCACCATTAACATTATTTGGTCCAGAAGTGTCAACTCCCGCACCGCCGCCTCCACCTGAAGCAGCAAATATTGTAACTGTATTTCCATTACTAGTGTAAGTACCAGTAGCAGGACCAGTTGCGAATACTTTAGGTGTCATGACAGCGCCACCTGAACCAGATGAAGCTGTAATTACTCTTCCTGATGAATCAATAGTTACAGAAGAAGATGTGAAACTTCCTTTTGCTGATTTTATAATTCTTGGCATTTTCTTTCCTCCTAAAATTTACTAGTCAACCATCTCTACGTAAGAAACATGAAAAGCTAAATCGTTAGCAGCACCAGCTGTAACAGCAATTAAATCTGTTTCATCTAAATAGATAGGTCTTGCAATTAAATCTAATGTTGAATCTGCAGGTACAGAAATTGTACTTGCGATTTTATAATAAGTTGAACCATTGTCATTACTAATTTCTACTGTTGCGTCAACAGCATTAGTTCCGTCAATGTTTGCTAATAATATTGTATCAATTCTTACTGCAGTTTCTGCAGGTACATCAATCATAGTAGTTCTGTTTGTATCAGATAAACTACCCATAGCATTTTTGGGTGTGATTGTTGCTATATTTACGAGATTCGGTGTTGCCATTTTTTATTCTCCTTCTAGATTAATACCCGAAAACCATGGAAAAGACAATACCTTTTCCATCAGTAGTTACGATTTGTGTTGAGCTTGATGTAGCATTAGTTACTTTTGCTCTACCAGTGCCATTTGGAGCTACAGTTATATCTCCATTAGCGGCATCTGTAATAGTAACAGATCCAGAGTTTGTTCCGCTATTTGTGTTTAAAATTAAATCTGTTGCACCGCCTGTTGTTACAGTTAGTGTTCCAGCACCATTTGAAGTTAAAGTAGCAGCTGCCCCACTATCTCCAACTTTTACTGTGTCTGCTCCAAGAACAACATCTCCAGTTCCATTTGGAATAATATCTATATCTGCATTAGAAGTTGAAACTATATCGTTTCCATTAACATCTAAATTACCACCTAGTTGAGGTGAAGTATCATCAACAACATCAGATATACCAGTTCCAATTGATAATGTATCTATATCAGGATTAGTTCCGTCATTTGCTGTTGCAAAAACTATTTGATCTCCTTTATTAGAAGCAGTAAAAGTAAATGAATCTCCTGAACCAGAAGCATATTTAAATTGTACAGTGTATGATCCTGAAGTTGAATTTCTTAAAAAATAAAAAGTTTGAACATCAATTGGAATAGTTACAATTTGATTTCCTGTAATTGTACCTGTAAACTCAATCATTCTGTGTGCAAGTTCTGCACCAGTAGATCCATCACTAACTGATAGAGCAGTTGTTTGTGCTCCACCTGCAATACTTTTTGCGATGTAACCACCAGAAATTTGTTCTACTAATGATAAATTGGTATTAGTTTTAGTTCCCCATGTTCCAGCGTTTTCACCAGTTGCCTGAAGTTCTATTCCTAAAGGTGTATATGTTGATGCCATAAATTTTTCTCCTATGCGACGTCACTATAACTTGTATTTGATCCAGTTGCAACATCAGAATACGTATCATTTGATCCTGTTGAAACATTACTATATGAAGTATTACTTCCAGTTCCTACATCAGAATACGTATCATTTGATCCTGTTGAAACACTTGTATACGATGTATTTGAACCAGTGTCAATATTCGTATAAGCTTGTGTTCCAAGTAATCCTACGGATGACGTAATTTGACTTGACGATAAACCAAAGATTATATCAGCTGGTGTTAAAGAACCTACACTTGATGTAGCAGCTATTCCTGTTAAAGGGACTCCTATAGCTGGTATGATAGATCCTATACTAGTTGATGCAGATACACCCGTAACATTTATAAGTTCAATTTGGCCTGTTACAACACTTCCAACGGAGGTAGTTGCAGATACACCTGTAATTTCACTTGGACCAAATTCTAAACCTAAAGTTCCTACAGCTGATGTTCCAGCTACACTTGTTATTGGTTCAGTGCTAACACCAAAAGCTAATCCTAAAGTTCCTAAACTTGCCGTTGATGATATTCCAGTTACAGCAGCTGTTGGACTAATTACAAAACTTACACTACCAACATTTGTTGTAGCTTCTTGACCAGATACACCTACTACATCTGCAGGAGATATAGATCCTACACTTGAAGTCATTTCTCTACCTACTAAAGGTATAACTTGATTTGGAGACTCACCCCAACTTAATGCACCCCAAGTATTTCTTCCCCAACCAACTAAAGTTCCTACATTAGAAACTGTTGGTGTTGCAAAAGTTGCTTCTACACCAGTTACAGGAACAACTATTTCACCAAAAACATTTAGACTTCCAACACTAGAAGTCATAGAGTGATTTGCACCTATCATTTCTAATAGGTATGTAACACCCATAGTTATAGATCCTGGAGAAGCAGTTGCTTCTAAACCACTTACAGTTATTAATTCATCTGCTCCTTCACCCCAATCAGCTTGGTTCCATGATAATCTACCCCAACCTGTTTCATTAAATTCTTCTGAATCACCTAAAGAAACAGATGCTGATTGACCTGAAAGAATTACAAGAGTGCTTATTCCTAAATCACCCAAACTAGATGTTGCTTCAACACCAGTTAGATCTGCTAATATAAATTGAGCAGCTGTTAATGTCCCAACAGAAGTTGTTGCAGAAACTCCAGTTGGTTCAACAGAATACTCTACACCCCAACCTGAATTACCATAAGTTTGTCTTCCCCAACCTTCAACGTTAAATGATTGTGGTGTACCTAAAGCAGAAGCTGATGCAGGTGCAGTAAGTGATACACTTATTACATCATCTTGCCACTCATTAGATCCCCAAGTGTTATTACCCCAGGTTGATGCCATAAGGAGGTCCTCCTTACGCTATACGAATGATTGCGTTACTTGCGTCTGCTGTTGGAAATTGAATTGTGAAAGTTCCACTAGATACTGTTTTGTCACCACCAAATGCAATAACAGCAACAGCTTTGTCAGATTGAGAGTCATTATATATTAAAGCACCATTAGCTGTAAAAGATGCTGAAGTATAACTTACATCTGCAAAGTCACAGATTGCAGTTGTTCCAGAAGTAGTTGGAGTTACACTTGTTAAAGTAGCTCCTCCTGCAGTATATGCAGTTCCAGAAGAGTTTGTAATTTCGTTTGAAGTTGAATAAGCTGTAGTAGCTGCACCTAAAGATGCATCACTTGTAAATAAAGCTATCTTAAAAGTGTTACCACTTGTTGCTGTAAAGTTGTGTGTTCCAACTAAAATTTCTTGTTTAAAACTTGTACAAATTGCCGATGTTATTGCCATAATTTAACTCCTACGGGTTTGCCGAGTTTACTGGTATACGAACAGCACCATCAGTATAGTCATCTCTTCGTCTTCTACCAACTTGTTCGTTAGCAAACTTCTGTACCTCTTGTTTATATTTATTTTCATATAATGTCAACATGTCTATTGGGCCTTTTAAAAAGCCATATGTTTCTGATAGACAACAATATAAAAGACCGTTTGGAAAATTAAGACTAATATAATTAGTTGTGTTATCTGAAGCTAAAGTAGCTGCCATTTTATTAAAATGCACTCTAAATTTATAAGTATCATCAGGAACCGGAGCTACAAATATACGTCCAGAATTAGTGTCACCATCNCCTGTTGCTCCACCAAACATAGCATAGTATTTTGGTTTTCCTCTAGATGCAGAAGCAGTTGATGAAACATATTCTTGTAGGTAAGTTACATCTTTTTTTTCTAACCAAGTGTTAGCTCCAGTTACAGCTGAATTAGAATCATACACTTGGATTCCCCTTATAAATAAAGCTCCTCCAGGTGAATTAATACTTTCTTGACCTACAACTAAATTACCAGTTTGTTGAACTCTATCTGCATCAATTGGCACATCTCTCATTATTCTATACTGTGCGTTTAAAATTATATTTTCTAAAATATCTGTTGTTAAAACATTAGAATCTGTTTCCGTATAATTTCTAATTTGTGTAACTAGTCCGCTATAACTTAATCCAGCCATTATGCTACTCCTGCTAATTCTCTACATTTAGGACAACGATGTTTATATTTATTGTGTTCATCACAATAACCTTTTTTAACTTCTTCATACATAGTAAGATGTGGGTCCTGTTTTTCAGGTTTAAATATATTTTTTATCCAATTCCAAATTTTATTTATCATGCTTCTATTGTTACGGGTCCTACTGAACAACCATAACCTCCTCCTTTTATATTACCACTTGTAGCAGTATTTGTGTCAACTGTAAAAAAGAAAAAATTACTAGTTAAATAGTCATTTGATGCATCTCGTGCACCATTTTTATATTTTCCAGTTCTTATTGTGTATCCAGCTGCTTTTGCAATATTAGCTCCTGTAATACCATCAAAACCCTGTGGATTAGAATATGTAAAAGCGCTTCCTGCAGAAGTGGTTGGTGGCCCCCTGAATCTATATGTTGTTGAATCTGTTAAACCATGTCCAGGTGAAAATACATTTATAATACCGGACCCTGCTTCATATGTTTCAAAACCATTATCTGGTATTCTAACAGTTGTAGCTGGTTCTGTTCTATCTGGTCTTACTTGTAATAATGCAATACCATCCCCACCTGCTGGTTTGGGTTCTAATTGAGGTTGTTTTGGTTCAAACTCTGTGTAGTGAACAAATGAACCATTCCATTCTCTAACCATTTCTCTATACGGAAATTCAAGTCCTGATCTATCTGATATTGCTTTTGCATGTTTTCCTGTTGCATACTTTGACATTATGTTCCTGGGTAATAAGTTTTAGGTGTAATGTGTGTGCTTGAAGCAGATCCATCTTCAGCTAATGCTCTAGCTAGTTCATCTTCATAAGCTAGTTTCATAGCTTGAATAAGTTGTGGTTGATATTTTTGAGCTAAATAATATGCAAGTCCTGATACCATACAAGGCACAAATCTAAATGGAACATCAGTTGCATTTGTATAATCACCAATATCTTGAATTCTTTTTATATAATAAAAATGCATATCTTTAGATGCATTTGTAGAATCAGGTGTTGGATAAACACTAATACTAACATGATCAATAAATCTTTGAACCCAATATTGATTAGGAGTACCTTTAGAAAGTTTATTTGAAAAACCTGCATAAGTAGATCTATCTACTTTTGTCATCGGTGAGTCTGATTGAGTTGTTTGAGTTCTATTGTTTCTTAATTGTGCTTCAAGAACATCAGATATTCCATAGACACCATTTGGTGTTGAGGTAGCACTTGTACCGTCACCAGATGATCTATAAAATTTATATTCTGCTTGTCCTTCGATTAAATCAAGATTTAATTCACCTATTTCCCAATAGTGAATACCTCTATTGCCCCATTCTTGAAATAAAATGTTAAGAGATCTTCTAGCTGATTTCATTTGATAACCAGCTACTGAATTTAATCCAATACGTTCAAAAGACTCTTCTATAATTTCATCAATAGAAAAAGTTTTGTCGAACGTCGCTGTTCCCGAAGTAGTATTAGCCATTTAAAATCCTATTCGTAAACTTTAATCCATTCACAAACGACTGTTCCGGTATCTCCTGCTGCACAAGCTGGTAATACTATATTAACATCTCCAGTATAACCACTAGCTTTAGTATTTTTTAAACCACCAAAATCAGAGTAATCATACTCCATTTCACCATTTAAACTTTGAAATACAACATCTGTTGTTGCATCCCATTGCATACGTAAGGCGTCTGCTGGTGCAGTTACTGAAACGTTACAACTAACTTTATTTAATCTTACAGTTAGGCAACTTTTACCTGCTGGGCTTTTTGCTAATTCAGAAACATCAACAATTTTAGTTGTGCTTCCAGAGTTATCAGAAACCACATTATAGTGAGTGATTAGTTTTTTTGATCCGTCAAATACAGTTGTATTTAATACTGTGTCTGCCATGTTTTTCTCCTTTTAAAGAGCGCCTGCATTACCAGGCGCTCCGAGTTAATTAATTATTACGATGCAAATACAAATGCACCAGTAGTTTGAGTTGTTTCTCTAGCTAATGATGAAGCTATGTGCCACGTACCATCTTCATAACAAATGAAAGCAATCTGTCCACCAATAGTCAGCAAGTTAGTTGCTGCGTTAGCTGGTGTGAAAGTTAATTTAGTTTCACCTGCTGCTGAAGTATCAAAAGTAGCTTCACTTGAACCTCTTGATTCAATTACTGAACCAGTTGCCCAAACATCTGACCCTGCTGCATCAAACACTAAAGTATTTGTTCCACCAGTTGTGTCAACTGCTTGACAATAAACTACTACTGTACCTTGCGTTGCTGCAGGTAAAGTACAAGTTGCAGCTGCTGCACCTGTGTAGTTTATTACAGAAATAGTGTCTGCTGCTAGTGTAATACTAGTAGCTGTTGCTACATCTGATACTGATAAACCAGTTAAGTCAGGCATACCTGAACTCATTCTAGTTGTTACTGCTCCCGTAGTACGCNTTTTTAGTTGCAACTTGGAAACCTTTTTCCGAACGTACCGGTCCGTTAAACGTTGTTGAAGCCATAATTATATCCTCCTAGTTCTCTGAACATAGTCTCTAGGCCGTCGACTATACGCGTCTATGTTCTTTAAATAATTGTATAGTGATTAAAGTATATACTAGATTTTAGTAGAGTGCAAGAGAGCCTGTGATGTGAATTGAATTTATTCAACGATGTAGCTTTTTACTAAGTAGCTACTGAAACTTGTGGAGCCGAACCTTCAATAGTGTTCTGCTTGTGGGCAATAGCTGCTTCTTCCAGCTTTATTT
>JGI25132J35274_1000427_pt1 | contig 11315 bp, 11 predicted proteins | sample ETNvirenome_6_30_FD_35274 | JGI IMG/M metagenome (IMG submission 35274)
AGAGTTTTAATTTCGTTAGAAAAACTTCTGCAGTTAACGGTAGAGCTTATTTAGGTAGTGGTTCACTTACATTTAATGATAAAATATCTGCTTCAATATGGGTTAGAGTTGATTTATCAGCAGCTAGCAACTATCAATTATTATTTGCTCAAACTGACGGGACTAACAATAGTTGGAGTATAGGATTAAACTCAGGTAATGAAATTTGGTATAGAATTTGGAATGCAGACGGTTCTTTAAATCAAGATACTAATTTTTCTGGAACAGATATAAAAGATGGTAAATGGCATCATGTAGTTTTGGTTTATGATGGTACAAGTAACGCTAATGGTATTAAGTTGTTTTTAGATGGAAAACTTGAAGCTCAATTAACAGCAAGTAGTACTGGAATAGATGCTCAACCATTAAAAATAGCACTTGCTAATTCATCTCTTACTACACAAAATTTCCCAGCTTTTAATGTTGGTCTAGCTAACGCTCAAGTATGGAACACAGATTTAAGTTATGGAACTGTTACAACTAAAGGAGACGTTGCTGGAGGTGATATTGCAACTCTTTACAACAACGGAACTCCATTAACAACAGCAATACAAAGTGCTAATCTAAAAGGATGGTGGAAGTTAGATGACACAGCTACATTCTCTACTAACTGGACATTTCCAGATGCTTCAGGAAATGGCAACACAGGAACAAGTTCAGGCATGACAGAACAANNNCTAGTCAACAACAATGTATCTACACTAAACGGAGAAAGTTCAGGTATGACTTCAGGTAACTTAGTATTAAGTGATCTAACAAGGAATTTACCTTATGAGAATTATTCAATGGCTTTTGATGGTACTGAATATATTGAAACAGCAAGTACTTTCTCATTATTAGATGGTCAAACAAGTGCAACATTTTCAATGTGGATAAAGCCAACTGCTGTAAATATATTTCAATATTTATTCTCAATAGTTAGAAGTGCAATAAATACACAATTTCAAGTAGCTTGTCATTTAGATGATTTAGCAAGAATTAGAGTTTATGGTGATACTACATCCAAATATACTTATTCAAATACAGGAGTAGTAAGCGCAGGAGTATGGACACATCTTTGTATAACTTTTGATTTATCTCAACCAGTTGTCGCCGATAGAGTAGTAATTTATGTTAATGGAGTTGATGAAACAAATGCAGGGTTTAGAAATATGGGAATAACGCAATTTCAAACTTCAACAAGTGGATTCTCAATAGCAAGAAATCAAAATAATAATTTACCAGAATTTGAAGGCTTGTTAAGTCAATTTTCAGTGTTCAATTCTACTCTAACTTCAACAGAAGTTTTAAAATTATATGCTAATGGTTTACCTCAAGATTTAACTAACTTTACACCTCAACCAGATTCATGGTGGACTTTGGGTAAAGAAAGTTTTTGGAATGGTAGTGATTGGATAGTTAGAGATATGATTAGCAGTAATGATGGAACTTCATCAAACATGGCAGTAAGTGATTTAATAGGAGATGCTCCAAGAAGTGAAGCTAATGGAACAGGTACAAATATGGATATACCAACAAACTTAGTAGGAAATGCAGGATTCAGTGATAACAATGCTTATAGTATAAACATGAGTCCATCAGCACGAGTAACAGATACACCTTAAAAATAAATATAAAATGCGTACATACATAGTAATAGACATAGACACTCAAACAAGTTTAGTAGACTTTAGCCAGGTTAATACATCGAGTGCCCAAACTATGAGAAGAAATCTAGCTAATACTGAGGCGATGATTAGTTATGATGTAACACCTTCATTTATTACAAATGGTAGGTTGGTTCCATTACAAATTTTAAATCACGAGGAAGCATTAGCTTTATTAGCGACTCCAGCTTGGACGCCAGAAGAACCAACAGAAGAATAACATCATGGAAGACAAAATAGACAAGCTTATACAAGGTCAAATACGACTTGAAACTAAAATAGAGCAAATGTCTAAACAAAAAAATGATCATGAAAAACGGATCAGAAGTTTAGAAACAAAGTTTTGGACGGCTTTAGGAACTTTCTTTGTCGGTATCGGTACATTTATAGAAGGTCTATTTTTAGGTAAATAATAATTAAAAAAAACAATTAAATGAAAATTAAAGAAGAACAATTAAATGAAATAAGAGAAACTCAAAGAGAATTAAATCAAACGTTAACTGATATAGGTGTATTAGAATCTCAAAAACATGCTCTACTTCATAAGATCAAAACTATTAACGAAAAAGATGTAGAGGTAAGAAAGAGATTAGAAGAAGAGTACGGTGCTATTAATATTAATATTGAAGACGGTACATACACGCTTATTGAGGAAAAAGTAGAAGAAAATGTCTAATATAATAAGAAAAATAAGTATTGGCTCTGATTACAAGAATGATGCAATGCACTACTCTGTTGGTCAACAAGTTTATGGTGGTCACACTATTTGCGATATAGTTAACGCTGATGGAGATGGTGAATATTTAATATACATTCAAAAAGAAGACGAGGTAATACCTTGGAAGAAATTTAACTCTAATATGGCTATAGCTGTAGAATACGATTTAGAATATTAATGAATAGCGTTTATGATTTTATCATAGAACCTATAGGAGAAAGATACAACAATAGTAAAAAAGTAGAAGATAAAGAGTTGATATTAAATACTTCTATAGAAAGTTTTAAACACGTTAATAAACAAGCTAAAGTTGTAAGTTGTCCTTTAGCATTTAAAACAGATGTTAAAGAAGGTGATATAGTAATGGTACACCACAATGTGTTTAGAAGATTCTATGATATAAAAGGTAGAGAAAAGAATAGTAGATCTCATTTTGAAGATGGTAAGTATTTTTGTGGTTATGATCAAATATACTTATATAAAAGAAATGGAGAATGGAAAAGCTTCTTAGACAGATGCTTTATTAAGCCATTGTTAGATAAATCACCAGAGACAACATCAAAATTAAAATCTAACATAGGTGTCGTGAGATACGGTAATAGTTCATTAGATGACGTTAAAATAAAACCTGGAGCTTTAGTTGGTTTTAAAAACGGAAGAGAGTTTGAGTTTATTGTAGATAATGAACTACTGTATTGTATGAAATCAAATGATATAGTTATTGAATATGAATATAAAGGAGACGAAGAAGAATATAATCCAAGCTGGGCAAGTAGCAGTTGATGAATTAATTAAAGTTGCTAAAGAACCTATAGTAGACACACAGGATGATGTATCAGCTGATAGATTAAAGAATGCTGCAGCTACAAAGAAGTTAGCAATATTTGACGCTCTTGAGATCCTNCACAGAATAGAAGAGGAAGAAGCTATATTAAATGGTGAAACTAANGAAGATGATAAACCTAAAAAATCATTTTCTATATCTCCAGAAAAAAGATCTAAATGAGTTATCAGCAGACACTATATAAAATAATAGAAGACGTTGTTAATCCTAAAATATTAAAGAAAAACAACAGACATAAGAAGTGGGAGTACGGATATAATGANGAGTATGATTTTATAGTTATAAGTAAAACAGGTCAAATTGGACAGATCATTGAAATACAGAATCTCCGCATCGCTTTACCAACAGTCAATGAACCGTATAAACGAAGCGAAAAAAAGGAGGAACAATATTGGGAAAGGCAAGAATACCCAAAAGAACTCTCAAGAATAAAGAGTACATTAGAATGGGATCAATATCCTATAGATTTTAAAGAAAAATGGTTTGATTATATAAATGAAGAGTTTAACCGTAGGGAACAAGGTTATTGGTATTATAATAACGGTGTTCCTAACTATATCACTGGTACTCACTACATGTATTTGCAATGGTCAAAAATTGATATTGGAGCACCTGACTATAGAGAATCAAATAAGTTATTTTTCTACTTTTGGGAAGCCTGTAAAGCAGACAACCGATGTTATGGGATGTGTTATCTTAAAAATCGACGCTCGGGATTTTCCTTCATGGCTTCAGCAGAGCTCGTTAACCAAGCAACAATGTCAAGCGATTCTAGATTTGGCGTGCTATCCAAAACAGGGTCAGATGCAAAAAAAATGTTTACTGATAAAGTCGTACCCATATCAGTTAATTATCCGTTTTTCTTCAAACCCATACAAGATGGTATGGATCGCCCTAAAACAGAACTGGCATACAGAGTTCCAGCTTCGAAACTTACCAGAAGAAAACTCGACACTGGAGAGCAACTTGAAGAACTTGATGGACTCGATACTACGATAGATTGGAAGAATACTGGAGATAACAGTTATGATGGTGAGAAATTAAAACTACTAGCTCACGATGAAAGTGGTAAGTGGGAGAGACCTGATAACATCAAGAACAACTGGAAGGTAACTAAAACCTGTTTAAGATTAGGTAGAAGAATTATAGGTAAGTGCATGATGGGTTCAACATCTAACGCTTTAGATAAAGGTGGTCAAAACTTTAAAGACATATACTACAATTCCGATGTTACTAACAGAAACAGAAACGGTCAAACAAAATCTGGATTGTACTCTTTGTTTATCCCAATGGAGTGGAATTATGAAGGTTATATAGATATGCATGGTTGGCCTGTATTTGATACACCTGAAAAACCTGTAATGGGTATAGATGAACTACCTATAAAAATCGGTGTAGTAGAATATTGGGATAATGAAGCTGAAGGTTTAAAGAATGATCAAGACGGTTTAAATGAATTTTTTAGGCAATTTCCTAGAACAGAAAAACACGCTTTCAGGGATGAAACTAAAGAGAGTTTATTTAATCTCGTAAAGATATATGAGCAGATAGATTACAACGAAGAATTAAATAATCAAGTCGCTGTCACTCGGGGAAGCTTACAATGGGAGAATGGAGTTAAAGATACTAGAGTATTTTTCTCACCAAATCCTAACGGTAGATTCAGAGTTAGTTGGGTTCCACCTAAAAATCTTCAAAATCAAGTGATAGTAAAAAATGGAATGAAGTATCCTGGTAATGAACATCTAGGAGCTTTTGGTTGTGATAGTTATGATATTTCTGGTACAGTTGATCAAAGAGGTTCTAATGGATCTTTACACGGTTTAACTAAGTTTAGTTTAGATGAAGTTCCAAGTAGTAGGTTTTTTTTAGAGTATATATCAAGACCTCCTACAGCTGAGATATTTTTTGAAGATGTATTAATGGCTTGCGTATTTTATGGAATGCCTATATTAGTTGAAAATAATAAACCAAGATTGCTTTACTATTTAAAGCGTAGAGGTTATAGGCCATTTTCAATTAATAGACCAGATAAAGTTTGGAACAAATTATCTGTAACAGAAAAAGAAATAGGTGGTATACCTAACTCAAGTCAAGATATTATTCAAGCGCACGCTGCTGCAATTGAAACTTATATAGAAGAGAATGTCGGATTCAATGGAGAAACGTATGGTGATATGTATTTTCAAAGAACTCTAGAAGACTGGACAAAATTTAATATTAACAATAGAACACAACACGATGCCTCTATAAGTTCTGGTTTAGCCATTATGGCTTGTAATAGAAACAAGTATAAACCGCTAACAGATAGAACAATTAAAAAAATAGATTTAGGTATAAAAAGATATGACAACGATGGTGCTATTTCAAAAATTTTAACTAAATGATTTATACTAACACAAGGAGTTCTTTCCCGGATCAGGTAGTACCTGAAGCAGAAAAAATGACTTATGAGTATGGGCTTCAAGTTGCCAATGCCATAGAAAGCGAGTGGTTTAGATATGGAGTTGGTGGAGAGAGATACTTAAATAACTACAATGTATTCCATAGAAGAAGACTATACGCTAGAGGAGAACAAAGCATACAAAAATACAAAGATGAATTAGCGATAAATGGAGATTTATCTTATTTAAATTTAGATTGGAAACCTGTTCCAATAATACCTAAATTTGTAGATATAGTTGTAAATGGAATGTCGGATAGAGGACATACTATAAAAGCTTATTCACAAGATCCTGCTTCTCAAAAACTAAGAACTGATTATGCTACTAGAATACTAAATGACATAAAGACTAGAGAGTATATAGAAAAAGTACAACAAACTCTAGGTGTTGACGTATCTCAAACGCAAGCAATGGACACTATACCAGCTTCAGAAGAAGAACTGGAAGTTCACATGCAATTAGATTACAAACAAGCAATAGAAATAGCAGAAGAGGAATTAATATCAAATACATTAGCAAAAAATAAATTTGATTTAGTTAAAAGAAGATTTAATAGAGATTTAGTTGTATTAGGTATAGGGGCTGTAAAAACTAACTTTAACAAATCTGAAGGTATAACTTTAGAATATGTAGATCCAGCTAATTTAGTTTGGTCATATACCGAAGATCCTAATTTTGAAGATCTATTCTATGTTGGTGAAGTTAAGAGTTTAAGTTTGCCAGAATTAAAGAAAGAGTTTCCTAATTTAACTAATGCTGAATTAGAAACTATACAAAAATATCCTGGCAACTCTGATTATACTAGAAACTGGAATGGTAGAGAAGATGACAATACTGTTCAAGTTATATACTTTGAATATAAAACTTATGTCGATCAAGTATTTAAAATAAAATATACAGATCAAGGGTTAGAAAAAGCAATACAGAAAACGGACTTTTTTAATCCACCTGCTAGCGACAAGTTTGAAAGAACCTCGAGATCAATAGAGGTATTATATAGTGGAGCAAAGATATTAGGTCACCCAATGATGCTAAAGTGGGAATTAGCAGAAAATATGACGAGACCTTATTCAGATTCTGTGCATGTTAACATGAATTACCAGTTATGTGCTCCTAATATATATAAAGGAAGAATAGAATCTTTAACTGAAAGAATGATCACATTTGCTGACATGATTCAGTTAACTTCTCTTAAGTTGCAACAGGTGATGTCTAAACTTGTACCAGACGGTGTATTTGTAGATGTTGATGGTTTAGCAGAGGTTGATTTAGGTAATGGTACTAATTATAATCCAGCAGAAGCATTAAACATGTATTTCCAAACTGGTAGTATAGTTGGTAGATCAATGACTCAAGATGGTGACCTCAACCACGGTAAAGTTCCAATACAAGAACTAAAAAGTTCTAATGGAATGCACAAGATTCAAGCGTTGATACAGACTTATCAATATTACTTACAGATGATAAGAGATGTAACCGGCTTGAACGAAGCGAGAGACGCTAGTACACCTGATAGAGATGCTTTAGTTGGTTTACAAAAGTTAGCGGCTGCTAATTCAAATACAGCCACAAGACATATATTGCAAGCTAGTCTTTATTTAACACTAAGAGCTTGTGAAAACATATCATTAAGAGTTGCTGACTGTATTCAATATGATCTACTTAAAGAAAGTTTAATAAATAGTATTAGTTCCTATAACGTTGCTACTTTAGAAGAAATACAAAATATACATTTAAGAGATTTTGGTATATACTTAGAAGTAGAACCTGATGACGAAGAGAAAGCTTTATTAGAACAAAATATACAAGTAGCTCTACAACAACAGTCAATACATTTAGAAGATGCTATAGATATAAGAGAAGTAAGGAACTTGTCTTTAGCGAATCAAATGTTAAAATTAAGACGTAAAAAGAAAGCTGAAGAAGATCACGCTAGACAACAGCAACTTGTACAACAACAAGCTCAAGCTAACGCAGAAGCAGCTGAAAGAGCAGCTATGGCAGACGTTCAAAAGAATCAAGCTGAAACAGAAACTAAATTACAGATAGAGCAAGGTAAGTCACAATTCGAAATACAGAAGATACAAGCTGAAGCAGAAGTTAAAAAACAATTAATGGAGTTGCAGTTTCAATATGACATGCAGCTTAAGCAATTAGAAGTTCAAAGTAAACAGTCTCAACAAGCTGAAGCAGAAAACAGAAAAGATCAAAGAACTAAAATGCAAGCTACTCAGCAAAGCCAAATGATTGAGCAAAGAAATAACAATTTATTACCTACAAATTTTGAAGGTCAAGTAAATCTTCCGCAACAGGGTGAAATGCCTGGAATGGAAGAACAAACAATTATGTAATATTATATCATGGAAAAAAACAAAGAAGTATTAGAAACAAGAGAACAACCAGTTCACGATACTAAAGTTGAAGGACTAAAAGTGAAATCGAAAGCTAAAAAAAGAAAACCAAAACAATTAGCTAAAAATAAAAATAACGAACCTGTTAAGTTTGATTTAAGTAAAAAAGAAGATAATGCCGTTCAAGAATCAGAAACAGAGAGCAGCGTGTTACGCGAAGAAAAAGAAGAACCCAAAGAGCAAGTGGAATTGCAAAGCGTGGGACAAGAAGTACAAGAGGAAAAGGAAATAACAATTATAGAAGAAGTTGTTTCTGAGGAAAAAAAAGAAATTACAAGTAATACTAAAGAAAAGTATAGTGAAACTTTACCAGATAATGTAAATAAATTATTAAATTTTATGCAAGAGACTGGTGGAACTATAGAAGATTATGTAAGATTAAATGCTGATTATTCTAATGTTGACGAAGTTTCACTATTAAAAGAGTATTACAAAGGCACTAAGCCTCATTTAGATATGGAAGAGATTGAATTTATGTTAGATGATAAATTTTCCTATGATGAGGATTATGACGATGAAAAAGATATACGCAAGAAAAAGCTTGCGATTAAAGAAGAAGTTGCAAAAGCAAGAGGTTTTTTAAATGATTTAAAGGATAAATATTACGATGAGATCAAAATGAGATCAAACGTTAATCCAGATCAACAAAAAGCATTAGACTTTTTCAACAGATATAACAAAGAGCAAGAAGTTGCTAAGAAAAATCACGAAATATTTGTTGATAGGACTAAAAATCATTTCTCTGATGAGTTCAAAGGTTTTGAATTTAACTTAGGAGATAAGAGATTTAGATACAAAGTTAACAATCCAAGTGATGTGGCCAATAAGCAATCTAATATCAATGACTTTATTAAGACGTTCTTAAATGAAGATGGTAGTGTGGGTGATTTAAATGGTTACCATAAAGCGATGTATGCCGCTAGAAATATAGATAAGATAGCAAATCATTTTTACGAGCAAGGCAAAGCCGATGCTGTTAAAGATGTAATTGCTGATTCCAAAAACATTAATAGCAAAGCTAGAGTTTCGGCTCCAACTGATGGTATTACGTTCAACGGAATGAAAATCAAGTCTGTTTCAGGCGTAGATAGCTCTAAACTAAAAATAAAACGTAAAAAATAAATATATAAATTATGGCTTTTACAGTACAAAACGCGGGATTACAACCGTCTGCTGAACCAGTTATTCTTTCTACTAACTATTTACAGTGGACAGATAATGGTGGTGGAGCTGGTATCCCTAATGACTTTGCGGATTTTGCTCAGCAAAATTTACCTGAGTTATACGAACAAGAAGTTGAGAGATTTGGTAATAGAACCATCTCTGGTTTCTTAAGAATGGTTGGCGCCGAAATGCCAATGACATCTGATCAAGTTATTTGGTCTGAACAAAACAGGTTGCATATTGCTTATGATGAAACTACTGTTGGTGGTGCATCAGGTAATATTTTTACTGTAGGTGCTGGCGCTCTTCCAGCTTCTGGACAAGTTGCTGTTAGAGTAAATCAAACAATAGTTGCTTACGATCCAGTCACTGGACTTACTTTAAAAGGTATCATAACTAGAGTTGGACCAGATGGAACTGCGCCTGCTCTTACTGCTGATCAGTTTGAAGCTTCATGCTATACTCAAGCTGCTTGGGGTGCTATAGCTGGTGCTGCTAATGTTAGAGTATTTGTCTATGGTTCTGATTTTGCTAAAGGAACTAACGGCATGGGAGGTGGTGTTGAACCAGTTCTTACTCAGTTTAGCAATAAACCTACAATTATAAAAGATCAGTACACTGTTAATGGCTCTGACACAGCTCAAATTGGTTGGGTTGAAGTTGCAACTGAAGATGGTACTTCTGGTTACTATTGGTTTATGAAAGCTGAATCAGAAACTAGATTAAGATATGATGATTATCTTGAAATGGTGATGGTTGAAGGTGAGTTAGATACTCAAGGTATTGCTAATTCCGGCGGAGGTACTCAAGGTATGTTCGCTGCTTTAGAAGACAGAGGTAATGTATACTCTGGATTTGCTGGAGCTGCTGGACCTGGTTCTGGTGCATTAGCAGATTTTGATGACATTCTTCAGCAATTAGATGCTCAAGGCGCTATTGAAGAAAACATGCTTTTCTTAGATAGAGCTACAGCTCTTGATTTTGATGATATGATCGGTGCTCAAGCTGGTGGTGGTTATGCTGCTGCAACAGCTGCTTCTTACGGTCTATTTGANAACTCTGGTGAAATGGCGTTAAACTTTGGATTTTCAGGGTTTAGAAGAGGTTCTTATGACTTCTACAAAACTGANTGGAAATACTTAAACGATGCTTCAACTAGAGGTATGGTTGANAATATCAAAGGAGTTATGGTTCCTGCTGGTACATCAACTGTTTATGANCAAATGTTAGGTNGAAACATCAGACGTCCATTCTTACACGTAAGATATAGAGCGTCAGAAACAGATGATAGAAGATACAAGTCTTGGATCACTGGTTCTGTTGGTGGAGCTTACACTTCGGATCTTGACGCTATGGAAGTTCACTTCCTATCTGAAAGATGTCTTTGTGTTCAAGGCGCTAATAACTTTGTATTATTTACAGATTAATTTATTAACTTTTAAAATATAAAATTATGGCACTTATAAAGTTCGAAGCAACAGATGGCAGCGTTTATTTAGATGACGTTGCTGTCCCACTAGTTGTATCAGAGGGAGAAGTAGGACCAGGTGGTACACCTATTACTATTAATACTGCTGGAGGTTCAATGGATATCACTTGGGATATGTTTGAACCAGCAGAAGGGGAATTATTAGCGGTAACTACTACGGCTCTTATTGAGGCAATAGAAGCCGGAATAGCTGATGTTTACAAAATACCAGTTATGAGTGACGCTGTTAGATCTCAGGATTATTTAGAAGCTCCAGTTATAGTTAATATAACTTCAGCTGGACCTACACCTGAGGCTCCAGCACCGGAAGAAACTCCGTAAATTACAATTTAAGACCCCTTTAACTAGGGGTCTTTTTCACTTTTATTATATTATATCATGGAAGAACCAAAAGAAACAAAAGAAACAAAACAAAAGAAAAAAGAAACTAAGGCACCTACTTGGGAAGTAAAAGATAGGAATTATTATTTACTTCATGGTAGATCGCCATTGACTTATACATTACCAGCTAAACACACAAAGAGATTTCCACTATTGTGGTTTGATCCTGAAACTGGAAT
>JGI25132J35274_1000430_pt1 | contig 11290 bp, 14 predicted proteins | sample ETNvirenome_6_30_FD_35274 | JGI IMG/M metagenome (IMG submission 35274)
CGTGATCTATCGGGATATTATAGCGGGGGCTATAAAATAATGGCTAGCAAATCACAAGACGCAATGCAAAGAATAGAGTCGCATGAAAAACTTTGTCGTATCATGCAGAAACAGACCTATGAAAGAATGCAACAAATGCAAGGTCAGATAACTAGAATTGAAAGAATACTACTTGTATCTATGGGTGCAGTTATGACAGGTATGGGCGGTGTCATTCTAGTTCTTTTAGAAAAACTTTAGATCCATTCTTTTAAATCTTCACCTAAAATTTCATTAGCAATATTTATTTTATTACGTAAAGCTTTTACAATCCTATCATCAATAGTATTTTCAGCAATGATATCGATGTATGTCATAGGTTTTGTTTGTCCGATACGATCAATACGTGCTTCTGATTGTTGTCTCTTCTCTAAATCATAACCATTTGAAAAATAAATCATTGTACTAGCAGCAGTTAGTGTGATACCATAGCCGCCCGTATGTGTAGTTCCTACAAAAAATCTACACTTGTCATCATTCTGAAACTTCTTTATATTAATTGACCTTTGATCTTGGCTAGTTTCACCAAAATAATCTACAACAGAATCCTCACCATATTTATTTTTTATCTCTTCAATAATTCTTTTCACATCGTGAGTATAGTGTGACCATATAACTGCTTTGTTATGAACGTTCTCTAATATATCCATAAGTTCAGTGACTCTATTACATGGTAAATTTTTTATAACACCATCATCAGCTGTAAAATGACCACAAGTTATTTGGTGAAGTCTCATCAATTGAGTCATGACTGTAGCTGAAGATTGCATTTTACCATCAAGAAAAGCTATGGCCTCTTGTTTCATTTGAGCATATACTTTCTTTTGTTCTTTAGTTAATTCTACTACATGTTTCATCCATGTCTTTTTAGGTAAGTCTAGACAATCATCTTTCAAAACTCTTTTTGAAAACGGTTTTATTTTATCTGATAACTCTCCCAGGTTTCTATAACCTACAACTATTTCAACTTGTCTACCAGATACCTGTATCTTTCTGGTTACTGCATAACGAGCCTTGAACGTCCAATAAGAAGAATGGCCCAGGAGCCAGGGATCAAGGAATTCACATTGACTAAATAAATCTAGTGGTGATTTTGTTACAGGAGAACCCGTAAGGATTCTCCTATATTTAGCGAGTTCTCTTAATGCAATAATATTTTTAGTTCTTTTTGTAGTAGGTGTTTTTATAGTAGTAGATTCATCTATTGCAATCATAGCATTGTGTGCAGATAAAAACTTATAAGCAAAGGCTGGTCCATCATTAGAAGAGAAAGCTTCTACATTCATTATAAGAATATGAAACTCAGTTCCTGTTTTAAATAATGTATTTAATAAATTTTTTTGTTTAGCTGACTTATCAGATGTTTTCCATAGAACCATTTTTTTAAATATATGGTCAGGTAAGTGTGTAGGTATTTCAGAATCATACCAGTTTTTATACACACCTTTAGGTGCAATAATTAATAATCCGTTTATTTTTCCTTTGTCATAAAGCATAGCTGCGTTATCCAAAAGAACTTTTGATTTACCTGTACCCATTTCCATGAAGTAGGCAAAATTTTCTTTATCCCAAGAATCTTGTAATGCATCTAATTGATGCTTATATGGTGTTGTCTTAAACTTATAATTTATCATAATATATACCTTTACTTTGCTTTCTGAAGAGATATATATGAATAGAAAGGAAAAAAGTCAATGGCAAAAGTTTATTTAGTACAAGATATTCCTGTCGATAAGGAAACAGGAAAACCAAAATTTGATATGACGCCTGCAATTAAATATGGCGAAATTAAGACAATGTTTCCTAGGTTGAAACAAATGCAGTTTTCACCAGGTCCTTTGATCTTAGAAATAAAAAATAGTTTAAAAGATTTTACGTCAGAAGATTATTTATTATTATATGGTGATCCTGCTCTTATTGGGGTGGTATGTTCTGTCGCAAGTGATATTACAAATGGAAAGTATAAGTTATTGAAATGGGACAGAATAGCATCAGGTTATTTTCCCATAGAAATAAATCTTTTTCAAAAGTAGTTGACAATAAGAAATTAGTTTCTATATTGTCGTTTATGAAAGTAAATAATAAAGAGGTAAAATATGACTGTTAGTCTACGTGACGATGCACCAGATCAAGTTGATGTTATAGATCCAACTGAATTATCTGAGGTTATCGAACAATACAAATCTGTGGGAGCACAGATATTAGCTGTAGAAGGTAAACTTAAGGAACTAAAAGAACAAGAAAAGTATATTAGTAATTTTAGTATTCCTGAGATTATGAATAAGATGAATCTTAGTACAGTTAAGTTAAAAGATGGTTCTGAACTATCTGTAAAAAAAGTATATAGTGCCACAATGAAGGCTGATAAAAAGCCTCAGGCAATACAATGGCTTCGAGACAATGGCTTAGGTGATATTGTGAAAAACGAAATCACAGTTAACTTTGGTCAAGGCGAAGAAAACAAGGCAATGGCTTATGCTAACCTTGCACGGGGTCAAGGTTATGAACCTGCTCAGAAAGAGGCGGTTCATGCCATGACTCTAAAAGTAACCATGGAAGATTGGAAGAACAAAGGAAACGAAGTTCCTGAAGATCTTTTTTGGACGTTTGATGGAAATCAAACGAAAATTAAAAATAAAAAATAAATAATATAGGAGTAAATACATATGTCCAATAATACGGAAATGGTAAAAAAGAATAGTGCAGGTGCACTATCACCAATTAACTTAAGAGCTGATTCAGGTAAAGGCACTGAAGAAATCAAAGCGAGTGATACATCAACTCCAATTTTAAAGATTCTTCATCAGTTATCACCTGAATGTAATACTAGAAATGCTAAACATGTTGAAGGTGCAAAACCTGGCATGATATATTCTAGTAGTTTCGGATCTTTAATTGATGGAGACGTAGGACTTAACGTAGTCATATGTCATTCGCAAACAAGGTTTCCAGAGTGGCAGGAGAGAGGCGATAGTGCAGCAGCTCCAGTCGGAACTCACATGGAACCACCTAAAGATGCAATAGAAGAAAGAAATGGTAAGTACAGATTATCAAATGGTAATTACTGTGAGAAAACCATGTACTTCTATGTACTTGCATTAATAGGGGATGAAACTAGAAAAGCAGTTATCACTATGAGGTCATCTAATCTGACTCCAGGTAGAGAATTAAATAACTTAATTCAAAACTTAAGAGCAACAGACGATAAAGGTAGCTTCAGACCTGCTGCGTATTCTGCAATCTTTAATCTTAAAACAGTTGGTAAAAACTGGGGAGATAAAAGTTGGCACGTATACAAACCTAATAAAGTTAGAATGTTAGATTTATCTAACAAGGACGACTTAGGTATCTATGAGACTGCTAAGAAGCTTCAAGAAGAAGCTTTTGGTGGTTCGACTCAACCTAAATACGAGAAGGTTGACTCTACAAAGTCTCAAGATATTATCTAATATCTTAAGAATAGTTTGTACAAACGGGGCGCTGAAGGGAGACTGGAGGCGCCTCAGAACAAAAGGATGTGATGAAAGACTTTATAAAGTACTTTAGTGGATTGACTAGAAACTATGGTGTCTGCAAAACAAATCAAGGTTATATAGATCCAGAGACAGGTAAGAAAAAATATAAACATGAATGGTCTCAAGAAAAAGTAACAGACAAAGATTACGAAGATCATTTAAAAGGAATTAAATCAATAGGTATACAACCATGTACTGATGAAGGTACAGCAAGATTTGGTGCTATTGATGTNGATAAGTATCCAATAGACAGAGAATTTTATTTAAAAACAATTCAAGAAAAAAATTTACCAATAATACCNATACTATCAAAAAGTGGTGGTCTTCACTTATATGTATTCACAACAGAATATGTAAAAGCAATTGAGATAAGACAGTTCTTAGAGCAAATGCTTTATGTATTTAAACTATCTATCAAAACAGAAATATTTCCAAAACAAACTAATTTAAAATCAGACGAAGATAATAAGACAAATGGTAACTTTATAAATCTTCCATACAATGGTGAAGATAGAAGAGCATTATCACCTGATGGTACAGAGATGTCTTTGGATTTATTTTTAAAATGTGTTGAACTAAATGCAGTAAGTAAAAAACAATTAAAAGACATACAAGAAAAAATAATATCTGATGAATTAAAAGGTAGTGGTCAAGAGTTTGATGATGGTCCACCATGTCTAGGTATACTAACAAAAGAAATAATGGAAGATGATAGAGATAGATTTTTGTATAACTACATGGTCTTTGCAAAGAAAAAATACAAAGATAATTGGAAAGATAAAATAGTAGAAGCAGCTAGAAATTATTTTAAGTTTGATTCTAAATGGACAGACGATCATGTTAAATCAAAGATAAAAAGTTGGGACAAGGAAACAAAAGGTTATCAATGCAATGGAGAACTACTATCTCCTGTTTGTGTTAAAGGTGTATGTGTAAAAAGAAAGTATGGTGTGTTATCAGATAACAAAGAAACATGGCCTAGAATGTATGCACTACAAAAAATAAACTACAAGCCTACACCTGAATGGAAGTTTACTGTTGAAAGAGACGATGGAGAAACAGTTCAAATACATGCAAAAGATATTTATAAACTAGAAAGTCAAAAAGCATTAAGAGCATTATTGATGGAGCAAGCCTTTGTGGTATCACCAAATGTAAAAGGAAATGAGTTTATAGAAATAATGAGAGCATTGTTTGACAAAGAGAAAGTAGAAATAATAGAACCTGCAGAAGGTACAAGTCCTACAGATGTATTACAAAAACATTTGGAAAAATATATTTATGGACCAAAGGCAACCACATACAAATCTTTTGAAAGTGGTAAACCTTTGATTGATACTCAGTACGCATGGTTTGTTTATGATGAATTCTATGCAGATCTAAAAACAAAAGAATGGAAGATAGATCCACAAAGAACTTCTTACATGATAAAAGAAATATTTAGAAGTGAGAACAAAGATAAGAAAGCAATGTTTAATAAACCAAAAAGATTTCCAGGTAAAAATTCTAATGGAGATTACTTTCCACCAATAAAAGCATTGAGAATACCTTTGTATTTATTTGAAGAAAAAGAAAACATAAAAGAAATTGTAGAGTTTGAAGACGAGGAAGATATTTTATAATGATAAACAATAAAAAAGCATACAGAATATTTATGTCTTTACCAAAAGAAGAAAGAAGAAAATTACAAGTTCAACATGAAATAGAGAGCATTGATAACTATGAAAACAAATCTTGGAATAATAGATTTAGCAGATTTGCAGGGTCTTTTTGGAATTGGTTATGGATGTGTCATTTTAAAAAAGACTATAAGGACAGAGATGATATATAAATACTTTGGTCCTCCAGGGACTGGGAAGACTCATAAATTAATTAGTAGAGCAAAAGCTTATGTAAGAATAGGTACACCTCTACATAAAATTGGGTACTTTGCGTTTACTAAAAAAGCCGCTAATGAAGCCAAAAAGAGGATGCCTGCTTCAGATAAGAAACTTGTATACTTCCAAACACTTCATTCTTTTGCTTTCAATATATTAAATCTAAAAGAAGAAGATGTCATGCAGCCATATCATTATGAAAACTTTGGAAAGAAATTAAATGTAAGAGTAAAGTATTATGACAGGTATAACAAGGAAGAGTCACATTTTTTAACTTGTGATAATCCATACTTTCAATTGATACATAGATCAATAAACAGATGTGTTGATGTGCGAGATGAATTTGATCGTGGTGAACATAACTCAAAAGAAGTTGATTGGTCTATGTTAGAACACATAGATCAAAACTATTCTGAGTATAAAAAGAAAAAGAAACTAATTGATTTTAATGACATGATAAAGATGTTGTTAGAAAAAGAAAACAAAATACCTGAGTTTGATGTTGTATTTATTGANGAAGCACANGACTTATCACCGCTGCAATGGAAACTATATGATATATTAAAACAAAAAAGCAAAGACATATATCTTGCAGGTGATGATGACCAAGCAATATTTGCCTGGGCAGGAGCTGATGTAAACAGATTTATAAATGAACCAGCAAAAGAAAANATACTNAAGTATTCAAAAAGAATATCTAAGTCAGTTCAAGAACAATCACAAATGTGTGTAGAAAATATTTTAGGTGATAGAAAAATAAAAAATTATTATCCAAGAAATTTTGAAGGTTTGTGTGAAGAGATAGCAAACCTAGATCAAGTTGATTTATCAAAAGGTAAATGGTTAATACTAACAAGAACTGTATCCAGGTTGTTAAAAATAGAAGATGAACTNAGAAAAAAGAATATTTATTTTGAAAGTAACAGAGGTAAGAGTATAAAAGTAAGACTGTACAAAGCTGTAAAAAACTATATGTTTGCACAACAAGGAAATAAATTAGAAGAGAAAGATTTAAAAGAACTAAAAGAATTTATGGGAGAAGAAATAGATTATAAAAAAGATTGGTACGAAGCTTTTAAGAATACTGAACAAGAAGATAAAGATTACTTGCTTAGTTTATTAGATGCTAAAGAAGATTTGGATCAGGCTCCAAGGATCTGGATATCTACTATACACGCTATAAAAGGTGGAGAAGAAGATAATGTAATACTGTGTTTAGATTTAGGAGATAAAATATTGAAAGCAATAAAGAAAAGCCAAGACAAAGAAGATGAAGAGCATAGAGTTTGGTATGTTGGAGTAACTCGTGCAAAGAATAATCTATATAAATTAAAAGCAAGAATTCAAAGAAAAGGATACAAATTATAATGAATTTATACCATGAGTATAAACCGATCGGGATAGAGATAAGTTCAACGGCAAGTGGTAGTGCCGTGGTTGGTCACCACGTTAATACGGTGTCTCGAATCCCACATCTAATCATCAATCACGCCGTATTAACACCTACCACATATAAAGGAGGTAAATATATATGACAGATAATAAAATATTCGAAAGCGTCTTCCCACAAGATAAGCAAATTGGGGGATCTCATTACAAAAATTTTGCGATACAGCCTTACGAATTTATTTCAAAAAATAATTTATCTTTTTTCCAGGGCAACGTAGTGAAATATGTTTGTAGATATTTGGAGAAAGATAAAATAAAAGACTTAGAAAAGATAATTCACTATTGTGAATTAGAAATTAAAAAGTTAAAAGATACAAAATGAAAGCAGTTTCAATTTTATTATTCTTAACATTAATGTCTGTAATTTATTTTTACAGTTGGATGATATTCATACAGAAATTATTTATATGAAAAAAATAACCTTTAAAAGGTGGAGTAAACTTTTAGATAAGTTTGTAGATGTATTAGGTAAAGAGACAGATACATTGTGTTGTTTAGTTTGTAATCAAATTAAGAATCAAAAATTTTTTCATCTATGCATGAAAGATAACTTTAATAATTATAGAATCAGAACTACATGTGCAGAGTGTTACAACAGAGATAGAAATTTAAGAAGACAAATGGATATGCTTTATGAAAAACCTGAAGTGTGTGATATATGTGAAAAGGTAAAAGAATTATTTCCAGATCATAGTCACAAAACTAATACACATAGAGGTTGGTTATGTAGAGGATGTAACACAGCCATAGGTCAACTAGGTGATACAAAAGAATCCCTAGAAAAAGCAATTCAATANTTAATTAAAAGAGATACATAATGAGTAATGTTAAATTAGATAGTTCTAAAGATTCTGCAAAGATAGGTACAATACATGAGAACTTAGCTGTTAATCAGTTTCTAAAAAAGAAATGTTTTGTATTTAAAAACGTTTGTCAACACGGGCCAATAGATATTGTTGTACTACATCCAAATGGAGAAATAGAATTATTAGATGTTAAGAAACGTTCATTGAGAAAAAGAGATAACTTACCTATACATCGTTCTTTATCCGAACTACAAAAAAAATTAAATGTAAAATTATTTTACATTGATGACATTAACGAAGGACACTATCACCCACCGAAAGGATTAAAATGATATTACCACAAACCGAATGGTTACAACCAAAAGAATTTCCAGACTTAAGTAAATACAATGAGATAGCGATCGACTTAGAAACAAGAGATCCTGAATTAAAGAAAAGAGGTTCAGGCTCTGTTGTAGGTTTAGGTGAGATCGTAGGGTTTGCTGTAGCTGTAGAAGGTTGGAAAGGTTATTATCCAATTGCACATGAGACAGGTCCAAACATGGACAGAGATAAAGTTATCAAATGGTTTACAGATGTTTGTGCTTTACCTGCTACAAAAATATTTCACAACGCCATGTATGACGTATGTTGGATACGTAAATTAGGTATAAAAATCAATGGTTTAGTGTTAGATACAATGATTGCTGCATCTTTGATTGACGAGAATAGATACTCATACACTTTGAATACTTTGTCTTGGGNATATTTAAAAAAAGGAAAGAACGAAGCAAAGTTAGTTGAAGCTGCTAAGTCAAGAGGATTAGATCCAAAAGCAGACATGTGGAGACTACCACCTATGGAAGTTGGTGAGTATGCAGAAAAAGATGCTGAACTAACTTTAGAACTTTGGCAGTTGTTTAAAAAAATTATTCAAGAACAAAATTTAAAAAATATATTTGATTTAGAAACTAATCTTTTTCCTTGTCTGGTCGATATGCGATTTCTCGGTGTGAGAGTGGACGTTGATAAAGCTCATGAATTGAAACAGCAATTAGCGTTACAAGAAGAAATATTACTGCACAACATAAAAAAAGAAAGTAACATAGATATTCAAATATGGGCAGCAGCAAGCATTGCCAAAGTTTTTGACAGCCTAAATTTATCTTATGAATTAACTTCGAAAACAAAAGCACCATCCTTTACAAAAAATTTTATTACTAATCATTCTCATCCTGTAGTACAATTAATAGCAGAAGCTAGAAAAATAAACAAGGTTAGAACTACGTTTATTGATACCATTATTGAACACGAACATTGTGGTAGAATACATGCAGACATAAATCAAATTAGATCTGATGATGGTGGTACAGTTACAGGTAGGTTTAGTTATTCAAATCCAAACTTACAACAAATTCCTGCAAGAGATCCAGTAACAGGACCAATGATAAGATCATTATTTATTCCAGATGATAAGTGCAAGTGGGGTTGTTTTGATTACTCGCAACAGGAACCAAGGTTAGTTGCACACTATGCTTTAAAATTAGAATTACCTTCTGTAAATACAATTGCAGATTCATACGATAATGATCCGTCAACAGACTTTCACAAAATAGTTGCAGACATGGCAGAGATACCAAGATCACAAGCTAAAGTTATTAACCTTGGATTATTCTATGGTATGGGTAAAGCTAAACTTCAGGCAGAGTTAGGTGTATCAAAAGAAAAAGCAGAAGAACTATTTACTAAGTATCACAACAAAGTTCCTTTTGTAAAACAACTAATGAACAAAGCTATGAAAGCTGCAGAGAGTAAAGGTGAAGTAAAAACTTTATTAGATAGACGTTGTAGGTTTCCAAAGTATGAACCTATTCTAAAAGGTAGTGATTGGGGTACATTTGTACCTGCAGAGGATCACGAAAGAATGCTAGAATTACAGAAGATGGGTCCAACATTATTAGATGAAGATGGTAAGGATACAGGTAAGAAAAACTATTGGCATGAAAATTCAACAAGAAGAGCTTTTACATACAAAGCTTTGAATAAACTAATACAAGGTTCAGCTGCTGACATGACTAAAAAAGCAATGGTTGAATTATACAAAGAAGGAATACTATCCCACATACAGGTACATGATGAATTAGATTTTTCAGTTGAATCCGATTCTCATGCTGATAAAATAAAAGACATTATGGAGCATGCAGTAGATCTTGAAGTTCCAAACAAAGTAGATTATGAATCAGGACCTAGTTGGGGTGAAATAAAATGAGGATTATTTATGGCTTATTTAAATGCAAACGTACCACCTATCTATTGCAANATAAGNAGGGANTATCTCTATGATCTTAAAGAACATAAAGGAGAGTCTGTTGACTGTGTTGTCTTTGGTTTTAGTTCTATTTCAGGGCGTGCAATATTGTTTCACTGTATGTTACCGAACGGTGCGGTCTTTTATAGACTACCAATTAGTGCGTTTTTTCAAAAAGAATTCGAACGACATCAAGTGCCAGATATGCGAGTGGATGAGTTACAACTGTGGAATTGTTTTAGCTATTATCCTAGCGTGCATTGTTTTGATTGGTTGGCTGGTATAAATGGTAAATTTATGGGAAAAGATAAAAAATTCCATAAAGGTGAGTATCTTTTTACTATTGACTGGGCGCATCCAGAGACTAATATATTAAACACGGAACATTCTGAAATACCGCAAGAGCATAAGTGTGCTCACATACTTGCACTAAAGAATGGCAATTATGCAGCGCAGCCAAACAATAGAATAATTTGGCATGTTAACAGCTACACAACAGAGAATAATTGGCCTGACTATAAAGTCCAAAATACTTACTGGGATGTAGAGGGAGACGATTGGGTAACGGAAGATTCAGATAAAATGTTCTATGATATAGAGGAGAAAAAATGAGTCTAAACATATGTATTGATTGTGGGTTTGAAAAAAAGAGATGTCAGTGTATAATCGCTGAACCTTTATTACTAACGGAGGAAACTATGGCTAGAAAAATAATAAAATGGGTATGGACAATAGTCTGTTGGCCATTTAAAAAAGTCAAACAATGGATTTGGGAATAATCAATTATGGAGATAGCCAGGATGAATTACTACGCAACGGGTTTATTAATTGTAATGTTAACTCTCCTGGCTTTCTGTGGAGGTCCACATGTCCAATAAACCACTAAACATCGGAGAAGAAGCACGAGTNCAGATGCCGATGAAAACGGTAGCCTCGTTGATCGTGCTCGTNGCAATGGGCGTGTTCGCATACACAGAGCTGACGGCAAGGTTGGTATCATTAGAGACATCACGTGAGTTATTTCAAAATGATTTGTTAAAAAAATCTGAACAAGTCCCCGTGGATCAAGAGCAAATATTTTTAATTGAGGATCTTTATAAGTCCGTAGAGAAAATGGAAAAGACTCAAGAGATGAACATGACTAACAAAGTTAACATAGAATTTTTAAGAGAGCAACTTGATCAAGCATTACAAGATATTGAAGAATTAAAAGATAAGGTAAGAGAAAATGGCAACGGGACGAGTCACTAAAAAAGTTTTAGATCACATAGCACAGATAAACAAAGAAACTAAAGCTATGAGTCTATCAAAAGATTT